>Ga0307377_10007941_pt1 | contig 10847 bp, 8 predicted proteins | sample TR3MG_FD_202535 | JGI IMG/M metagenome (GOLD analysis project Ga0307377, IMG submission 202535) | Soil microbial communities from Risofladan, Vaasa, Finland - TR-3 | ecosystem: Environmental > Terrestrial > Soil > Coastal area > Acid sulfate soil | place: Finland: Risofladan, Vaasa | collected... | reverse complement strand
TTCTTAAGCTTCCATTTAAAAAGAATTCATCAGGTCCTATATCAAAAAACCAATCACAATCTATATAGGATAATGCAACTGTTTTTTTGTCATAAATATCTTCCCACTCCTCCTGTTCTATTAGTATAACCTTATTATCTACATCTTTATTTTTTATAAAATCCTTCACAATATCCAAGGTGTAATCTTCACTATTCACTTGAAATAAAGCTTCTATCTCTTTAAAGTACTGAAATACACCATATACAATTATAATTTGATCTACATCATCATAAATATGTTCTAAATTATATGGAATAAAATATTGATTATTATATAGATAATGAATAGCAGCTAAAGTTTTCACAAAGATGCTCCTTTTGAAATTATTTTTTATAGACTTTACACATTTTCTATTTCTCCTGCCTCTATAGCAACAAGCATAAAATTACCATCTGAAAAATATTCTTTTCTTATTGGACTTTCTTCTACAATATCACTTCTGTTTTTAGGATAAAATTGTCCATAAAAATTACATGTCCAATTATTAAATATTTTTTTTATTAAATCATTAAAAATTTGTTGATTATATAATCTCTTAAAATAATCTCTAGGTTGTTTATCCCCATAAGAAGGAATTGATATGAAAATTAAACCGTTTGGTTTTAGTAAATTTTTTAATTTAGCTAATAAAAATTGATCACTATCAATAGCAGCATTACCAAGCACTTCAAACAAAATAATAACATCATATTTTTTTAATAAAGAAATGTCACAAATGTCTTGGCAAAAAAAAGATGCTTCCTTATTTATTTCAGAAGCTCTTTTAATAGTAGAACTATCTATATCAATTCCAACTAAATTTAAATACATTTGATTATCAATAACATTTTTGATAATGTTCATGCCATAACTTAATCCACAACCTGCATCAAGCAAATCTATGCTTTGATCTTTACTATAATAGGACAACAAATATTGTGCCATAAATTCATATCTCTCCATGTGATGCAAAATTCTCACATTGTTAGCATTATTATCATTTCTAACCTTTTCTCTAACAATCTCCATGTTCCTAATTCCGTTCTGTGATATTGGCCTGATATGTTCTTCACACATATAATAATCCCTCTCATTAAAATCTACTAAAAAATATTTATTCTATGCCTTTTAAAACAAGGGTGTTTTTTTATAATTTTTGGATAATTACCTGAATATAAATATGGACCACAATTGCATCTAAAGGAATTTTTAAAAAAAGACATTTTATGTATTTCTTCCTTATCCCAATTTGGATATTTTTGTTTTTGCATTTTAATAAGTTTATCTATAGAAATATCAGGCTTTCTCACCTTTTCACAATATATAGCTCTAAAAGCAAAATGAATTTTTGGATTTCTTACAGCATAATAATGATGCCGCATAATATTTTCATCATAATAAGTTATAGTTAAGTTAGTAAATGGTGTACCATCATAATGATACAAACTAGCATCATAATCAAGCTGCTCCCAATATAGCCCCTCCTCATTTTTATATCCACAAACTGTTATGAGAGTTCCTACATCTTCTGAGCCCCACAAAATAGTAGTATTATAAAAAGGTAAAATATTATAATTTCCTATTTTTAATATTTGTTTTTCATTATGGGCTTTTTGTAATAAATATTCATTCCCATCTAATACTTCATTATAATTAATTTCTAAATTATCAATTCCCCAATAATGATGAAAATCATGACAAAACTCTATTCTAGGATGATATACTGCATTAATATCATCGTGATATTCATTAATAATCTCCTTAGCTCTTCTTAAGCTTCCATCTAAAAAGAATTCATCAGGTCCTATATTGAAAAACCAATCACAATCTATGTGTTTTTGCACTTCTACTCTTTTGGCATGATAATTTTTCCATTCATCTCTAATAATTAATTTGATTTTATTTTCTACATCTCGTTCTTTTATGAATTTCTTTACTATCTCCAAAGTATAATCGTCTGTATAACCTAGAATTTTATTTTTAATTTCTTTATAATACTGAAATGGTCCATAAGCAATTATAATTTGATCTACATCATCATATATGTGCTCTAAATTATATGGGGTAAAATATTGATGATCATATAAACAATATAATATAGCTAAAGTCTTCATTACCCCATGCCTCCAATAATTACAATTACAAAATCACCTTTGTCACACAAATATTCATTTATAATAACACTCATAATCATATTTAACACTATCTACTTTAACAAAAGATAAATTACCAATACCAGGACAAAAATATCTTTTCCCCAAAGAAGTAAAATCAAAAGACAAGAAACCCCTTATTGCTTCTTGGGTTGAAAAGGGAATTAACTCAACTGTATCTGATTCTCTTGTCTGATTTAAATCCACAAAGTAATCAGTTTTATAAAATGCTGCCATTTTAAGTGTTTCTCTTTCACGAATAGTAAACCAAGATTGATATAATGTTACATTTGTGGAAACCATAGTCTTACAAACATTTTCTATTTCATCAACAAAATATTCCCTGCCTCTACCTGTATCCTCTAAAACAATGTCACTGAATAAGTGTGCATGTTCACCTACAGCCTTATATTTACTGAAGCTTCTTTCTTTTTTCTTTTTATTACTTACCAATCTCATATTAAATGTGTTTGAATGCATTTGTTGTTGTATTTTATCTAAGGATTGTTTTTTTATGTTTATAAAATCATATATAGATAAAATATGCTTAAGTGTTTCTTCATCTTGCGCACTTTTATGCATTTCAGGCAGAGTATCGGGCTCATTAGCACCACAACAGAGTTGTGTTAAATAACGCTGTTTCATGTCTATGTCATAATTATCATCATAAATAAATTTTTGAATATAATCATTGATACGATTCAAACCAATCTCAGGCATTGTAATATCAAGAACACCATTTTCCCTTAATGCCTTAGAACTATAATATAAAAAACTACACACTTGAGTACGAGTTAAATGCTCTAAAAAATGTGCTGAACGAATTTCATCTACAGATTCCTCATCTGTTGTTTTTAAATAATCAACAGCATTAGCCTGTATGTAATTGGGTGAACTAACATCAGCACAATCAATATTAATATAATCATTCAAAATTTCTCTTTTTCCACAACCAATATTTAATTTCATAACTCAGTCCCCTAACCGCTTCCTATAATTGCTATCATAAAATCTCCATTCTCAAATAAATCTTCTGAAATACAATTGTCACATAAAACAAAGTCTCTATTAACAGGATGCATTTGTCCATAAAAAATGATTTGTCTATTTCTGAAACCTTCTTTGATTATTGTTGAGAAACTTTTTTGATCATACAATCTAGCAAAATAACTTTTAGGAGTTTTATTCCTATAAGAAGGAATAGAAATAAATACTAAACCATTCTCAGAAAGTAAATTATTAAAATTAGTTAATATTTCTAAATCATCTTTTAAGTTTTCATTGCCTAAAACTTCAAAAAATATAATCACATCAAACTTTTGTTGTAATTCTGCATCACAAATATCTTCACAAATAAAATTAAAATCTGGATATAAAGAATTAGCATTACAAATAGCTACATCATCAATATCTAACCCATAAATATTAGCATTAATATGACTTGTTAAAATTTGCCTCATAACAGCCAAACCATGACCTAAACCACAGCCTATATCTAAAATATTTAAAGGTTCTGTTCCAAAATGTTCATTTATTTTTTGAGCAACAAATTCATATCTTTCCATGTGATGTAAAATTCTCAAATCATTTGCAGAAACCTCTTGAGAAGAATTTATAATTTCACGCAAAAAGTTTAAATTTGCTGGTCCCTCTTTAAGCTCGGGTCTTACTAACTCCTCTTTCATGTAAATCATCCTTGTCAGTAAACATAATTATCTTTTTCAAAAGACAATCTTGATTCTCCAATAGGGGAGAATATCTGTGGATATGTCTCTCAAGCATATCAATCGTAAAATTTGATACATCAAAGTAGTATATAAAAGCTACATGATTTCTTAAATAAAATCTATCATTAGAATTGAGAAATGCAATTTGTAAATTCCCCCAATCTGACCTTATAAGCAAATAATTTTCTTCTATATTACAAGAAAAATCAGTTTTAAAAAATAATTTCTCAAGAAAATTATTCATAATAATAATCCATTTTTTAGTATGTTCAGAAGTAATACTATAAAAAAGAATAATATGATCAGATTTTTCCAAAATTCTTAATAAATAATATATTTCAAAAGCCAAAATATATTGAGTAATTTGATTTTTTTCTTCTATAGATAAAAATGTAAAACAAATAACTTTATCTGAATCTTGAGCAATTAACCCCCTTAATAATCCTTGATCTTCTTGACTTAATTCTAAATTATAAATTTTTTTCAAAACTGTTTTTTGTTTCAAAGACAATTCAACCTGCAAAATCTTTTTACAAAAATCCAAAGGATTATCAATGGTATTCTTGATATTAATAGATTTTTTTAATTTATACATAAAAATTTCCTAGATTGCATATTGAATATGCATCAAATGCCTTGCTTCATATTCTAAATCAACAACCTCATCAGCCTCAGCCCTGTCCTCAAACTCTCCCATAATATCTATTCCATCAAAAATAGCAGGATGTTTTTCTGTAAATCTCCTGAAATATACTCCAGGATTATTTTCAAACCAAACCATAAGAGCATAAGGATTAACATCTATTTTTTCTTTATAATATGTTATTTTATTTTCTAATTCCTCTTGAGAATTAATAGCTCCTCGCACAACATGATAATATAATTGTTTGGCAAAATATTCCTCAGGATTGCCGCAAGCAGCATAGTGGTTATAACGAATATTTGGTTCATATACTACTCTACTTAAATCCTCAAAATATGGCACAGAATTATCATAAACTAAAATAGAATCTATAGAATTCTCTGTCCATTTCATTCCAGATCTATTTCTGTAAGCTACCACATTAAATAAGTCAAATCCATTTTGAGGGAAAATTCCTAAACCATTTTTAAATTGAGCAGCTTGTGGAGCTTGCAAGGTTTGAGTTTTTTCATTTATAAAATTTTGGGCAGCTTCATTCATGTTGAGAAAAATTTTAGCATACCAACTATTATCATAATGATGATTCCTATCTAATGCAAAACTTCTTCTGTTACAATAAATCATATTTGTATTTTCATTTAAATGTAAATGCATCATTTCTTTAGCTAACTTCATCTGAGATTCATAATAAAATTCGTCACAATCTAAAGAGCAAAACCAATCACCATTCACATATGGTAACCAAATATTTCTTGAATCTGTAAAATTTTTAAATCCATCTTCTTGAATAATAAGCTTAATTTTATTTTCTATGTCTTGGGTTTTAATAAAATCCTTAATAATTTCTAAAGTATTATCCTCTGCAGGTAAACCCATCATTTCCCTATATTGTGGATATCCCTGAAAGGGGCCATAACTCACAATAATTTCATCTGCATAATTGTAATGATTTTTCAGATTTAAGCTAACATATTGTTCATTTGCATAACAACAATATGCAACAGTAAACATTATTTCACTCTCCCAAAAATGTCTTGAAGATTCTCCTCGAACGTAAAATTTTCCTGGGTTAATTCATATCCATTTTTTGCTATTTCTTTTCTTTCATCTTCATGCTCTAAATAATATTTTATTTTATCTATTAATTCATCATGAGTTTTCCATGTCTCTAAATGTTTACCGGTTTTATAAGGCCATTCTTCTATAGATTCCTGCCACTCACAAAGTTGGAAAGCACCTGAGCCACAGACCTCGAAGAACCGCCAATTATAATATCCCACAGTTGGATATCCACACTTATTATTTATGCCACCATTTACCCATGAGTTTAAAACAATTTTTGAGTTATGATAAATTTGTGGCATAATATTTTCATCTACTCTTCCGCAATAATATGAACTTAAATCAACACCATGTGTCCAATTTGTGTCACCCCAATGTTGATGCCCCCAAAGTTTTAAATTATCTGCTAAACCTGCATCAATTATAGATTGACAAATTCTAGCTCTTGAATTGTGTTCTTCGTTGTAACAAGTACCTCCTAGCATTATATCACAAGAATATCTTTCCTTATCTTCTTCAGAAAGTTCATAATCCAAAATTTCAGGCAAATTTTGCACTTTAGAATCTATGGTGGGATAAAATAAAGTAGATTCCATTCCTATCTCTTGATATTGTGCCACAGAACTTACACAACATGTTAATGCTCCAGAATGTAATTGCATTTTGGCTTTGGAGTTCATATCCTGATGATAAAGCAAATATGGATCATCCACACTCCACCAAATAAATTCTGTACTAGCTAATAACCTTGTTAAATCCAGAAACATACTATAACGAATTTTTTCTCCCTTATAAGTTATTAGATAATGAGGTTGAAATCCCATCATTAAATGATAAAAATCATTATTTGTATTATCCTCTCCTAGCATAAAATCATATCTCATATCAGGAAATGCAATGACATCGTGACCTAATTTTTCTAGAGCATCACAGAATCCTTTCATCCACCCACTATTGCTCCAACGATACGTTCCTCGATTAGCTATTTGTGGCAAATCTCTATTGTCATAACACAAGCTCAAAACAACTATGCGAGCCATAATTAACCTCCATCTAGGACATTTCTATACCACATATATTAAACATTTTTTGTAATTGTTGAGTCATAGAATAATTCTCATGTGCAAAAAGAAAAGCATTATTCTGTATTTCTTGTCTTTTTTCCTCATGCTTTAAATAATAATTAATCAAATATATACATTCATCAAAATCTTTGTACCAAACTAGATGTTGATGATTTATGAACAATTCTTCCATTCCTGGCACATAATGTGTTAACAAAAAACCTCCACAACCCATAGTAAATAAATTTCTATTAGAAAAATATTGATAAATATCATTGTAAATATTAATTCCTAAAATAATCTTGGCACTAGAGCATAAATATGGATAATCACCTCCATCAACCCATGTATCACTGTAGGGTAATTGCTCATGCCAAGTATAATCATCTAAACCAAAATAAGGAGGTCCTATAGGTGAACCCCAAATCTTCAAGTGTCCTTGAGCTTCACAATGAACTCTTTCTAAAAGTGTATTTCTTCTCATATCAGGTGTGCCAACAAAAGCAATATCAGTTTCAAATAAATTATATATTTGGTCTCTTTTTAAATGTGGTGGATCATGTATTCCTTCTAAAAGCCAATGACAATCAACACCCCAATATTTATAGTCCTCCACTAACCCCTGGGCTGTGATAAATAAATGATCTACTAAATTCCCAAATTTACAAACATTAACATGAAAAGGAGCATCATAAAACCATATTATTTGTTTGGCTAAATTATAATTGGAGAAATTATTAACATCTAATGCTTCAACTCCTGAATAAAGCACAATATCTGGAGCCAACTTTGCTCTTTCATTATACAAAAATTCATTAGCAACTATACAACCCTCATTCTTTATATAGTCTAATAAATCAACAATATATAATTCTATATTATCAAAATTTTTTCTTATTGCATGTTTGATAATACATTCAGTTCTAAATAAATTGTTTGATTCCATTCCGACTAATAGTAACTTCACATTAGTTCCTCCCACCAAAAATATCTTGCATAATATTCAACAAAATCTTACCTTGATTTTCTAAAATAAATTTTTCTGCATGTTCCATACATGCTGCTCTTACCTGCTCATAATACTCCTTGTCTTCCAAAATGGTTTTTATTGCTTCTGCCCATTTTTCAACACTTGTATAATCATCTATAATAATTGCAGCATCCCCTGAAACATCCCTTAAACCTCCCCGTCCGCTAGTAATAACTGGCAGACCAGCATACATAGCCTCAGCAGCTATCATACCAAAACCTTCCTGCACTGTGCTAGGCATCAAAACTAAACGACATTGCTCGTAAACTTCATTGATATCTTCAGCATAACCCATAGTAGCAAGAGTAGCAGTAGGAGCTTTTTCATTAATAATTTGGGCTCTGATTCCATCATCATTCACCCCAACAATCAAAAATATATATTGAGGTAACATTTCTGCAACAGCACAGAAAATATCCAAACCCTTATCTATGACTGGATTAACCAAAAGAATATATCTTTTATTGTAAGGATCTTCTACTCTTTCAATATTATGTATGGGTGGATATAAAACATAAGCATCTCTATCATAAAATCTCTTAGTGATTTTTCTTGTAAAATTTGAATTAGCAAAAATATAATCAGCATAATCAAATTGATGTATTTTATAATGCTGATATTCTTTCATGCAAAAATCAGCCCCATAAGAACATTCTAATAAATTCTGCTTGCCACCGTTGCAATCCCAAGTATGATAACTGCAAAAATGCTCAGCAACACTATGTAAATACATAGCTGTTGGTATTCCTTTAGCTTGAGCTACCTTCATAATCTCTCCAGCCATAGACAATTGAGTTAAAACCAAATCTGGTTTAATCTTATCTATATAATACTCAGCACATTTTTCTACATTTTCTGCAGATTGAATAATCTTAATGCCATTGTATTGAACTGCTTTAGTTATAGTAAAGAAATCCCCTACTCTATGAACTGCTGCATTGACCCCTCCCTTATCACAAAGTGCATAAACATCATAACCATTATTGGCTAGATAAGCAAGATATAATAATGCAGTTTGTTCTGCTCCACCAATTTTAGGATACAAATAATTACCAATAAAAAATATCTTTCTATTTGTGCTTTCTTCAGAAAAAATAGTTTTTAATTTATGTGCAAATCCTTCAAAAGAATATTCCATTTCATAAATCTGTCGAGAATTTTTAGAAAAATTTTCTATAATAACAGGATCAGCTATTTTCAAAATCTTCTCACACAGATCATTCTCATTAATGTTTATTTGATCTACTAAGGGACGATCATTGTGAGTAATGGGCTCTACCTTGCCAGAACAAACAAAACCATTGATGTTATTTCTAACATATTCATTCATAGGGGAATAATCAGCAGCTATAATAGGCTTGCCAAATGCTAAAGCTTCTAAGAAAAGAATGCCCAAACCCTCTCTTTTGGTAGGAATAAGCATAACATCTGCTGAATTAGTAATTTGCATAATCTCCTCATAGCTTAAAGAACCTGAAGAAAAAACAATTTGTGGATTATTCATCATTATTTCACGTTGAGATGGTGGAAAAGATTCCAAGCCTGCCTGAGAATGAAAAAACAGAAGAATATTTTTATTGACTTCAGCAGCCTTTGTAAATGCACTCAATAAAACTTCAGCATTTTTTCTCTCATCTGCCCAACCTGCGTTAAAATAAAAAACAATTTCTTGTCTATTGGTAATATAACTGCTTTTCCCAACATGCTGAGGCTCAGGAATACCATATGGAATATTAATGACATCTAAAACATTATTCCTAATCAAAACCTGATGACACTGTTGTGTCAAGCTTATATTTTTATTTAAAAAAGTATGGTTTAAAATCTCATCTGCCTTAGTAATTTCTATCATGGGAACTCCAACAGTATAAATCCCACTTCCCTTAAGCTCTAAGGCTAATTGCCAAATTTTATCCCCAACTGGTTCCATGAGGATAACAGCCTCAATATGATTACTCTCTACCCAATTTAAAACTTCGCCTATATCCATTGCATCTCTGGTTTTAGCACTTAAGTGCAAATTTGGCACATCCCATTCACCCTCTAAAACTGCATGCCCAGGGGCATAAAGAGGAAATGTACCAAAAATAAAAACTTCAAAATCATCCTCTAAAGCTCTTCTGAAATTTTGAGTCAAATAACCCAATCCCTGTTCTGCCCACACTGATAAAATGCCTATTTTTTGAATATTAGCACTTCTTTTTAATTGAACATCAACCACATCCCTGCTTGTGGGATAAATAGCAGTAAAATTATCATTTGGTCTATTCAGGCGTTCCTCAATAACTTTTTCTACAAATTGAGTGCTGATAATTCTTATGCAACGATTTGTCTCACATTCTCCATTGCAGGGATAACAAGCTATATCAGGGTGTATAATAGAATAATTATTATAATATTTAGTAAACAATCTATAGTCAGAAGGACCACATATAACAATAAATGGTTTTTTCAACATTCCAGCCACATGCATAGCCCCAGTCTCTAAGGTGACAATTAAATCACATTCATTTAATGCAGCAATAAATTCCTTAAGTGATAACTTATTAGTTAAATCAAAAATATTTTTATCTTCAGTAAAATTCTTAGAAGCAGCACCAAAAAAGATAAATTCATAATTTGGATGTTGAATGGCTAAATCAACAGCTAATTTATCAAATTTTTGTGGAGCCCAATTCTTGGAAGTCCTATTACTATCAGTGCAAAATGCTATTTTAGGATTATTTAGGTTTACTCCAAAATTGGTTAATTTATTTTTAATATGCTCTTTATCCTTATTCTCTAAATATTTTTCTGCAAAACTCAATTCTTCTACAGAAAAATTCAAACCCTCCGTTTCTCCCCCCTCTAAAAGAATATCTTGCCTGGGCTTAGAAGCAGCATCCTTATGCAATTCACAAAACATAACTAAATTAATAATTCTATCATATGCATTAGGAGAAACATCACGATAACTAAAAACCTGATCACAATAGGGACGTGCTAATTCCATATACTCAGGCTTAGTGGCAAAATGAATCTCTGCTTGGGGATATTTTTGTTTTAACTTCAAAAGCACGGGCAGGGTCATCAGAACATCACCCAAACCCATATCACGAATAACTAAAATTTTAGAGGGTTGTGCATTTGAGGATGTAGTATTAGCTA
>Ga0307377_10007936_pt1 | contig 10850 bp, 4 predicted proteins | sample TR3MG_FD_202535 | JGI IMG/M metagenome (GOLD analysis project Ga0307377, IMG submission 202535) | Soil microbial communities from Risofladan, Vaasa, Finland - TR-3 | ecosystem: Environmental > Terrestrial > Soil > Coastal area > Acid sulfate soil | place: Finland: Risofladan, Vaasa | collected... | reverse complement strand
TGCGCGGCGAGACCGAGGTGACGGTGTTCTTGTAGTCGACGCCGACGCCGCGGTAGCGCATTTTCATGTTCCACATCGCCTCGGTGCCGTTGGCCGGGAACGGGAACGGATAGCCTGGCACGATCGCCTTGGTCAGGCCCCAGCCGTCGGCGCCGATCTTGGCGTAGCCGACGTTCTTCTTCGTGTTCTCGGCGACGAAATCCGGCACGCCGCAGTCGCGGTGGCTCGGATAGATGTCCATGCGGTAGCCCTTGATCTGCTTGATGGTGGCGATCTGGCCCGGCGACAACTTGTCGGCGTACTTGTCGACGTTGGAGGCATCTATCGTGAACAAGGGTTTGTCCGCGCGGTACTTCCATGAGTCGAAGCGCAGTTTGCCGTAGGTCCAGCCTTCGGTGGGCGGCGCTCCCTCCCACGCGGGAATGCTGCCGCTCTTATTGCCGGCGCGTTCGGCGCCGGAGGGCGTCAGGTCGTGCCCGAGCCGGGCAACGTCCTGAGCCACAGCCGCCTGCGACAAAGCCGTCAGAATCGCTAATACCGCCAATCCATACTTGTTCATCTGCTCCCCCCTCCTCGATCAAAAGTCTTCCGGTACCAGCCCCGGAGCCAAGCAAGGTATCCATCGTCAGCCTGCCACCCGAGGGATACGACCCAAAAGCGATTTCCGCTACCCGATGCTCCTCACAACACGACCGTGACGACTTTCTCTTCCGTCACCGCCTCGATTCCGTTCCAGCCCAGCTCGCGCCCGATCCCACTGGTCTTGACCCCGCCCCAGGGCAGGCGCGCGTCGATGGTTGCCCAACCGTTGATCGACACCGCACCGGCACGGATTTTGGAAGCCATCTGATGCGCGCTGCTCACGTCCCGCGTCCAGATGGTCGCGGCGAGGCCATAACGGGTGCCGTTTGCGATTTTGACGGCCTCGGCAGGGTCGTCGAACGCCATGACTGCGCCGACCGGACCGAAGATCTCTTCCTGTGCAATGCGCATGTCATTGCTCGCCTGGGCAAATATGGTCGGCCGGAAAAAGAATCCCGGCCGGTCGAGCCGGCGGCCGCCGGCGACGAGCTTTGCGCCCTCCTTCAGGCCGCTATCAACGTAGCCGGAAACCCGCTCGAGCTGCTTCATGCTCACCAGCGAACCCATATTCGTCTGCGGGTCGAGCGGGTCGCCCAGCTTGATCGCGTCAGCTGCGCGTGTCAGACCTTCGAGCACTTTCTCGTAGCATGAGCGGTGCACCAGAACACGCGTTCCGGCCGCGCACACCTGCCCCTGATTGAAGAACAGCCCTAGCGCAGCACCGCCGATCGCGGCCTCCACATTCGCATCGGCCAGAATGATCTGCGGCGATTTCCCCCCCAGTTCCAGCGCGACGCGCTTGAAACCCGCAGCAGCGGCGTGCATCACCGCCTGACCGACCTCCGGGCTGCCGGTGAAACTGATCTTGTCCACGCCAGGGTGGCGCGCGAGTGCCGCGCCGGCGACTTCGCCCAGTCCGGGGATGACGTTTACGACTCCCGGCGGGAACCCCGCTTCTTCGACCAGCTTCGCCAAGTGAAGCGTAGTCAGCGGCGCCTCCTCCGAGGGCTTGATGACAACCGTGCAGCCGGCCGCGAGAGCCGGGGCCAGCTTCCAGCACGCGATCATGAGCGGCGTATTCCAGGGCGTGATGGCCGCAACCACCCCCATGGGTTCGCGCACCGTATAGGATAGTGTCGCCATGCCGAAGTAGCCCGGCGTCGGTATCGTGCGCCCCTCGATCTTGTCTGCCCAGCCTGCGAAATAGCGCACCGTATCGATGGCCATCGGCAGATCGAGAATCGTCGGCTCCATCAGCGGGCGCCCGATGTTCAGGGTCTCCAGCATCGCCAGATGGTCCTTGTCCCGCTCTATCAGTTCGGCCAGTCGATAGATCAGCCGGCCGCGCTCGGCTCCGCCCATCTTCGACCAATCGCCCTCTTCGAACTGAAAGCGGGCCGCGCGCACGGCGGCGTCGACGTCTTCCGGTTTTGCCGCCGCCACTTTCGTCAGCAGCTTCTCCGTGGCCGGGTTGATCACGTCCAGAGTTCCGCCGTCGGCTGCGCCGACCCAGTGGCCGCCGACATACAACTGCGAATTCAGATCCAACGCCGCCTTGTGTACTTTTGCCGCTTCATTAACCGTCATCGCATTTGCTCCCTTGCCTTATGCAGCCTGTTGTTCTTTGGTATCGAAAGAATCCGAAACTTGCCTGGGACCGACCACAGCCCTATGCAACGCCGGGGGCAGGCGATCGATTCGCTCACCTCGTGCATTCTTATTGATTGTCGTTCCTATTCCTTTCTCGTCCTTTTTCCGGTTGCGCCGTCGCCGCGAAACGCGCACACTCATTAAACATATTGACCCCAGCAACCAGGCCGCCGGCGACGATCCATTTGACCTGAGGTGCTGTTCGCAAGCACCGTGCCACAAGCACGCCATTGCCTAGCGTGCGCTGATAAGCGCCTGAAAAATATTTAGAAATTTGCATTCAGTGCCGGTAATCCGGCACACAGAGACGGGTCGCGCCAAGAGTCCAGTGTCTTGGAACGGAACACCGTCGTGTATCGAAACGATCCATTTGAGATCGAAGATGTGAGGAGGCCTGCTTATGAACACGACGAGCATCGACTTGTCCGCAGACACCGACGCGCGCATCGCGTTGGCTCGAAGCCATTTCTTTCGCGGCGACGCAGTGCCTCGCGGCGCGGTGGAAGACGCGATCGAACGTTCCTGGAAGCGCTGCGTCAGCCTCGGCCTAAGCCCGTCCACACCTGCCGATCTTTCACTGGTCACCGCGCGCGAACTGCGCGAACTCCGGGAACGCAGCAGCCTATTGCTCGAGGTTGCACAGCCGGAGCTCGAGAATTTATACCAACAGATCGCCAAAACCCGCAGCGTCGTCATTCTTACTGACGCCAAGGCCACCGTATTGTCATCCACCTCCATGGATGATCCGTTGACGCGGCGCGGCGGGAGGCCGGGAATGTGCTGGATGGAGGAGCGCATGGGCACGAACGCCATCGGCACCGCCGTAGCAGAGCGAAAGGCGGTGACCGTGTTCGGTCAGGAGCATTACCTGGACCAAAATGGAATGTTTTCCTGCTCGGCTTCGCCGGTGTTCGATCCGTTCGGCAATCTGGTCGGCGTGCTCGATATTTCGGGAGGCAGCCCGGTGCGCCAAAGCCACATTCATGCCCTGGCAGGAATGTCCGCGCAGTCGATCGAGAACCGCTTGATCCTGGCCCAGCTCGGCATGCACACCGTCGTCCGGTTCCATACCCGCCCGGAATTTCTGGGCACGCTGTGGGAAGCGATCGCGGTGTTCTCTCAAGACGGCGCAGTGGTGGCGGCAAACCGCACCGCGCTGATGCTCCTCGCGATTGGTCGGGACCAATTTCATCATTACGATTTCTCTTCGTTGTTCGATCACGATTTCGGCCGGTTTCAGGACCATTTTCCGGTCGCCGACCGAGCACCGCTATTACTCAATATGAAAAACGGCGTCCGCGTATATGCCGGCTCACGCCCCCCGTCGCCGGGCAAGGGTCGTCAAAGAAGCGAATTGCCGGAGCGTTCACCGGTTCCGCTTGCCGCCCCGAGCGCGCGTAGCGCACTCCCGCTGTGCCTTGCCGATATCACCCTCGGCGATACCGCCTTGCACGCGCTGCTCGAAAGGGCGCAGCTGACTTTTTCTGCAGACATCCCGGTGGTGCTGGAAGGCGAAACGGGCAGCGGAAAGGAGGCTCTCGCGCGCACGCTGCATTCGGGGTCGCGGCGTGCGGCGGGACCCTTCGTCGCCATCAACTGCGCGTCGATTCCCGATACGCTGATCGAATCCGAACTCTTCGGCTACGCCGAGGGCGCTTTCACGGGGGCAAAACGCGGCGGATCGACGGGTAAAGTGCAGCTTTCGGATAAAGGCACGCTGTTCCTCGACGAAATCGGCGATATGCCCCTGGCGCTGCAGGCGCGTCTGTTGCGCGTTTTGCAGGAAAGAGAGGTCGCGCCCGTCGGCAGCGGCAAGGTGATCCCGGTCGACATTGGCGTGATCTGCGCGACCCATATGAACCTCAAGGAACTGATTGCGCAGGGCCGCTTTCGGGAAGATCTTTATTACCGGCTAAACGGCATGCGGGTGGTTCTGCCGCCGTTACGGCAACGAAAGAATTTGCGTGGAATCGTACACCGCATTGTGAGCATGAAGTCGGAGGGAAGAGAGGCAATAACCGTATCCGACGAGGCGATGGACGCATTTCTCAACCATCCCTGGCCAGGCAACATCCGTCAGCTCTGCAATGTCGTTTCGACCGCGCTGGCTCTTCTCGGCGACGCGCGGCAGATCGACCTACCCCATCTGACCGACGATTTCCTCATGGAGATGATCGAGCGCCGCGTGGTAAGCGCGGAAGACAAGGCGGGACCGGCTCAAGTGGGCACCTTGCTTTCGATGGAGGCACAGGCGGTGCAGGTGGCGCTGGAGCGTCATGGCGGAAACATTTCGGCCACTGCAGCTGCACTGGGCGTCAGCCGCGCGACGGTCTACCGCAAGATCAAATACTATGGCCTGGGAGGACACAAGGGCTGAAAATGCCTAGGGTCTGTTGACATTCAGCACATGAGCGCGACGGGGGCAATTTGGGATGCAGCGCAAGGCGCGAGGAGTGCCGTTTGGCTAGCCAAACAAGCGACGAGCAACGCCGCGCTGCGCCCACGGCGCAGGCGCTTGCGCCTGCGCGTGTGCCCTCGGTGGAGCGCAACGGCAGCAGCCGTTGCGCTGTATCCCCCGTCCCTTCGGGTTGCCTCCAAATGCGGCGCCTGCGTCGTTGCGCTCCTCGCCAAGGGAACCACCCTTGGCTTCGTCGCGCGCCTCGCAGTCATCCGCATTTGGAGGCAACGCGTCTCATGCGGTGAATGTCAACAGACCCTAGCGCCCCTGCAGCCCCAAGGCGCCGCCGCGGCGGTTGGCAAGCCGCGTAGCCGAAGCCTTGATATTCCGTAGCGGGGGCAACTGGACCCGCCCGCGCCCGATGTCATCCATCGCGATATACGCCATTCCTGCGCCACGCGTTTCACGCCGATTCTGCAATAGCGCTCCCCCGCCGGCGCTTCGTGGGGATCGGCGCCGCTTTTCCCTGTTCGCCGCCGGCGCAATGGGGTAGAGTCCCAGTGCGCCGAAATGACGGCAGGCCTGATTTGTCCCTTGGCGCAGCTTTCACTATGATTTTGCAGGTAACGCATTCCGCACGAACACCAATGTGCCCCGCCGCCGCGCTCCACACCCAGATGACCGAGCGTCTCACCCAGAAAGCCTGCTAACAACATGACAGCAACGCATCCATTCCACCGCCGCGGCGTTTGCGCGAACGCGGCTCTCGTCCTCATCGCGGCGAGCGCGCTCAGCGCGTGCTCCGCCGACCGCGCCCCGGCCGGCAGCGAGTCCGCACACGCTGCCCGGCAAGCCGTCCCGGTCATAGTAGCCGAGGCCGTGCGCAAGACGGTCCCGCTGCGCGTCCAGGGCATCGGCAACGTCGAATCGCCTACGACCGTTGCGCTCAAGTCGCGCGTCGACGGCCAGATCGTGAACGTCGGCTTCCGCGACGGCGCCGACGTGCGCAAAGGGCAGATGCTGTTCCAGATCGACGCGCGCCCGGCGATCGCCCAGTTGGAACAGGCGCAGGCAAAGCTCGCCAGCGACCGGGCCCAGCGCAAGCGCGCGCGGGAACAGGACACCCGCTACAAGGATCTGCTGAACAAGAAATTTATTTCCGCCGATGCCTACGAGCAGTACAAGACCAACTTGGACAGTGCCCAGGCCATCGTCGACGCAGACCAGGCAGTGGTCGACAACGCGCGCTTGCAGGTAGCTTATGCCACCATCCGCGCACCCATCAGCGGCCGCGCCGGCCGCATCATGATTCAGCAAGGCAATCTGGTGAAGGCCAACGACACCAACCCATTGGTGGTCATCAACCAACTCTCGCCGATCTACGTCAATTTCGCGGTGCCCGAACAGTACCTGCCGCAGATTCGCGCGGCGCTGCGCGCCGGCCCCGCAGCGGTCGACATCAGCGCGAACGGCGCCGACGGCAAAGCAAGGCACGTTCCCGGGACGCTGGCCTTCATCGACAATGCGGTGGACGCCACTACCGGCACGATCAAGCTGCGCGCCAGCGCGCCCAACAAGGACGCAGAGCTGTGGCCGGGGCAGTTCGTCCATGCCACGCTCACCCTCGGTGAACAAGCCGGCGCCGTAGTGGTGCCGTCCGCAGCAGTGCAGTCGGGCCCGGACGGCGCGTACGTATTCATCGTCGATGGGGCCGCGCACGCACAGATGCGCAAAGTCGCCATTGAGCGGACCGCCGGAGACGACACGGTCATCGCCAAGGGCCTAGCGGGCGGCGAGAAAGTCGTGGTTGATGGTCAGTCGCGGCTGCTGCCGGGGATCCCGGTGACGGTCAAGACAGCCGGATCCGGGGCTTCATGAACATTTCCGAGCCGTTTGTCCGCCGCCCGGTGATGACCGGGCTGGTGATGATCTCCATCCTGGTGTTCGGGATCATCGCCTACCGTCTGCTGCCGGTGTCCGCTCTGCCCAACGTCGATTTCCCTACCATTTCGGTGAGCGCCAGCCTTCCTGGCGCAAGCGCCGAAACCATGGCTGCGGCGGTGGCCACGCCGCTGGAGAAGCAGTTTTCCACCATCGCGGCGCTCGATTCCATGACCTCGACCAGCGCCCAGGGCACCACCCAGATCACGCTGCAGTTTTCGCTCAACCGCAACATCGATGCCGCCGCGCAGGACGTGCAGTCGGCCATCGCCACCGCGCTGAAGCAACTGCCGCCGGAAATGACCACGCCCCCGGCGTTCCGCAAGGTCAACCCGGCCGATGCCGCCGTTTTCTATCTCTCCCTGACCTCCCCCACCCTGCCGCTGTCGGCGGTGGACGAGTACGCGGAAACCATGATGGCGCAGCGCATCTCGACCATAAGCGGCGTCGCCCAGGTGCTGGTATTCGGCTCGCAGAAATACGCCGTGCGTGTGCAAGTCAATCCGAACGCGCTTGCCAGCATGGGCATCGGCATCGACGAGGTACAGAAAGCAGTCGCCAACCAGAACGTCAACATGCCGACCGGGACGCTGTACGGCAAGCGGCGGGCATTCACCGTCGAGGCGACCGGCCAGCTTAAAGATGCGGCCGCATACCGTCCGCTCGTTGTCGCCTATCGCAACGGCGCACCGGTGCGCCTGGCGCAGCTGGGGCGGGTGATCGACAGCGTGGAGAACGACAAGGTCGCGGCCTGGTACAACGACCAACGCACTATCGTGCTGGCGATTCAGCGCCAGCCCGGGACCAACACAGTCGAACTGGTCGACCAGCTGCGCAAGCTGCTGCCCGCTTTTCGCGCCCAGGTACCTCCGGGCATCCAGATCAATGTCATGTACGACCGATCCCAATCGATCCGCGAGTCCGTATCCGAAGTCAAGTTCACGCTCATGGTGTCGCTGGCCCTCGTGGTGATGGTGATCTTCCTGTTCCTGCGCAACGCCGCGGCCACTATCATTCCCAGCCTCGCCCTGCCCATGTCCATCATCGGCACGTTCTCGGCCATGTACCTGCTCGGCTTCAGCGTGGACAACATCTCGCTTATGGCGCTGACGCTGTGCGTCGGCTTCGTCGTCGACGACGCGATCGTCGTGCTGGAGAACATCGCCAGGCACATGGGGATGGGCGAAAGCGCGATGCGGGCCACCCTCAACGGAGCCAAGGAAATCGGCTTCACCGTATTGTCGATGACGCTGTCGCTGGTCGCGGTATTCATCCCGATCTTCTTCATGGGCGGAATACTGGGGCGGCTGTTGCACGAATTCGCCATCACCATCATGGTCGCAGTGCTGGTGTCCGGCTTCGTCTCCCTGACGCTCACGCCGCTGCTGTGCTCGCGCATACTGACGCCGTGGGAGCACGCCGAGCACGGCCGCCTGTACCGCATGAGCGAAGCCTTCTTCGACGCCTGGAAAAACGGCTACGACCTGAGCCTGCGCTGGGTGCTGCGACACCGGCGCCTCACCATGCTGGTGTTCCTGCTGATCATCGTCGCGACCGGCTGGATGTTTGCCGCCATGCCCAAGGGCTTCCTGCCCAGCGACGACACGGGACAACTGTTCGCGTTCACCGAGGCGGCCGAGGACATCTCTTTCGATGCGATGGCCGCGAAACAGCGGCAAGCGGCCGCCATCGTGCGCGCCAACCCGTATGTCGCTTCGGTCATGTCCTTCATCGGCACCAGCGGTTCGAGCCAAACGCTCAACCTGGGCCGCATGTTCATCCTGCTCAAGCCGCGCGATCAGCGGCCCGATGCCGACCGGATCATCCAGGAACTGCGGCCGAAGCTGACTTCGGTGACGGGAATGAAAGTGTTCCTGCAGAATATCCCGGCGATCCGCATCGGCGGCCGGCTCACCAAAAGCCAATACCAGTACACCCTGCAGGAAGCCGATACCGGCGAACTGTTCCACTGGGCGCCGCTGATCGAGGCCAAGCTGCGCTCCATCCCCGGACTGCAGGACGTCACCAGCGATCTGCAGATCGCCAACCCTAAGATCTCGGTGCGAATCGACCGCAACAAGGCAGCGGCGCTGGGCGTCACGCCGGCGCAAATCGAGGATGCCCTGTATACCGCCTATGGCCAGCGCCAGGTGTCGACCATCTACACGCCGACCAACGAATACGGGGTGGTGATGGAGGTCGAGCCGCAGTACCAGGCCGATCCGGCGGCGCTGTCCCTGCTGCACATTCGATCCGCGAGCGGCGCGCTGGTGCCGCTGGACGCGGTGACGCAGATTGCGCACGGGGTAGCACCGCTTACCGTCAACCACCAGGGGCAGGTCCCCTCGGTGACGATTTCGTTCAATCTCGCGCCGGGCGTATCCCTGTCGACGGCCATCGCAGCGATACAGAAGGCGCAGGCAAGCATGGGCGTGCCCGAGACGCTCAGCGGAAGCTTCCAGGGAACCGCGCAGGCGTTCCAGTCCTCGATCGCCGGCATGGGCATCCTGCTCGCCATGGCGGTGTTCGTGATCTACGTCGTGCTCGGCATCCTGTACGAGAGCTACATCCACCCGCTTACCATTCTTTCCGGGCTGCCCACCGCGGGGCTGGGGGCATTGGTGACGCTGGCCCTGTTCCACCGCGAGTTGGACATCTACGCCTATGTCGGCATCATCATGCTGGTCGGCATCGTGAAAAAAAACGCCATCATGATGATCGACTTCGCCCTCGAGGCGCGGCGCACGCATAACAAGCCGCCCTTGGAAGCCATATGCGAAGCCTGCCTGGTGCGCTTCCGGCCGATCATGATGACTACCATGGCGGCGCTGCTGGGCACGCTGCCGATTGCGCTGGGATTGGGCGCCAGCGGCCAAAGTCGGCAATCGCTCGGTCTCGCCGTGGTCGGCGGGCTGGTGTTCTCACAGTTCCTGACGCTGTACATCACGCCGGTGATTTATCTCTACATGGACCGCTTCAGCGAATGGCTTGCCAGGCGGCACAGCGGCAGGACGGCGAGCGCCACCGCATAGACGCGCGCTGCGGCAGCCGAAAAACGCGGATCAATGCGCCGGCGCGCCGGCCTCGATGGCAGGCTCGCGGTGGTGCGCGGTGCCGAGCAGCAGGTACATCGCCGGCACCACGAACAGCGTGAACAGCGTGCCGATGGCGATCCCGGTGGCGATCACAAGGCCCATGTCGAAGCGGCTGATCGCGCCGGCGCCGCTCGCGGTGATCAGCGGCAGCACACCCAGCACCATCGCCGCCGTCGTCATCAGGATCGGGCGCAGGCGGATACCGGCGGCCTTCTCCACCGCCTCGCGCTTGGACAGCCCCTGCAGTTGCAGCTTGTTGGCGAATTCGACGATCAGGATGCCGTGCTTGCTGATCAAGCCGATCAGCGTCACCAGGCCCACCTCGGTGTAGATGTTCAGGCTCGCTCCGCCCACGCCCAGGCTGATGAAGATCAGCGCGCCGCAAATCGACATCGGCACCGACACCAGGATGATCGTCGGATCACGGAAGCTCTCGAACTGCGCCGCTAGCGCCAGGAAAATGATGATCAGCGCAAAGAAAAAGGTCACCACCAGCGCGCTCGACTCCTGCACGAACTGGCGCGATTGGCCGGCATAGTCCACGCTGTAGCCCTGCGGCAGCGTGCGCGCGGCGAGGTTCCGCAAATAGCTGATCGCCTCCCCCTGCGTCACGCCGGGGAAAGGCACGCCGGAAATGGTCGCCGCGTTCAGTTGCTGGAAGTGGTTGACCGACTGCGGCACGGTGACCGTCCGGATGTGCGCGATCGTCGACAGCGGCACCATGCCGCCGCTGGCAGTGCGCAGGTAATAGCCGGATAGTTGCGCGGCATTGAGGCGGTCGACCTGCTGCACCTGCGGAATCACTTTGTAGGAGCGCCCGTAAAGGCTGAAGTAGTTGACGTAGCCGCCGCCGAGCATCGAGCCCAGCGCATCGCCGATGTCGCTCATCTTCAGCCCCAGCTGCGCCGCCAATTCGCGGTCGATCACAATCTCCGACTGCGGCAGGTCGTAGCGCAGGTCCTTGTCGACGAAAATGAACCTGCCGCTCTTCTGCACCTGCTGCAGGAAAGCGTCGGCGACTTCGTTCAGGCGCTCGAACGGCTCGGTCGTCTGGATCACGAACTGTACCGGCAGGCCGAAAGCGCCGGGCAGCGGCGGCGGCTGGAACGCGACCACGCGCACACCGGCGATGCGGTTGAGTTCGCGCTGCACCTCGGGCTGCAGCTGCGCGGCGGTCTTGTTGC
>Ga0307377_10007935_pt1 | contig 10850 bp, 16 predicted proteins | sample TR3MG_FD_202535 | JGI IMG/M metagenome (GOLD analysis project Ga0307377, IMG submission 202535) | Soil microbial communities from Risofladan, Vaasa, Finland - TR-3 | ecosystem: Environmental > Terrestrial > Soil > Coastal area > Acid sulfate soil | place: Finland: Risofladan, Vaasa | collected... | reverse complement strand
GTTGCTAGGAACAGGAAATTGTGACCACCGCTTGCCAATCGTGCTCGCTCTGCTCTGGGGGGCGGTTGTCGAGGAGAGGTGGCAACAGTGTTGCAGTGATTCAAGAAGCCCTAGGCGCTCGCCCGGGGCTTTTCTTTCATTGAGGTGTTACTTGGCGATTTTTGTGAGCGGCAAATTTCCGTCACGCGCCTACCAGTGAGGCAGTTGATATTTATCCGCGGTGTCAGAGGCGAAACTTGCGACTTACCGCGTCTATTAACAGACTTGTCCACAAGATTTGTGGACAACTTTGTCGGCTAGTTTAGGCGGAAAAGCCGTCCATTAAACTCAACCCAAGCACGGACTGGCGTTCACGCGCCGCTCGCTAACGAATACAAATTAAGCGTTTGAATAATAAGACCTAACTCCGCCAGCCGCAATGCATTATTCGGTAATGACTTTTATCTTCGGAAAAGTAACGTTATTTCGCAACCGTATGAAAAATAGAGCCAATTTTCTCCATAAAATTTTGAACCCGAGCAACTTATCCACATTCTTGCGAGTTATCCGCTTCCGGGCACGGGCGGCATAAGGAGGCCCCATTCCCAGCAGAAAAGTACTCAGCGATTGGCTTAAGTCCAGTCAACAAGCTACATGCTCGGGCCGCTCCAGTGTTCATCCACGTCCGCGATGAAAGCGAGACCTTCGGCGAATATGGACACTTCGAGTTCTGACGTCAGGGCGGCAAGGGCTGTCGGCGGGTCCAACTGCAACAGGCAGAGGCACTGGCGGCCCCCTTCCTGGGTGACCCTGTCGGCGGGAAATATCTGGAGAGTTTTTACTTTTCCGTACTTGGCGCAAACCAAGTCGACCGCGTGCCTCAGGGTTTCCTCGTCCTGGAATAGCGGAAAGCCGTGCTTTAGTGCATTGTTCATGTTGGCGCTCAAGTCTGCGTGAAAGGGCTTCGTCCGAAGCGAAACGCCGATGCCATGTAAGGACGCTACACCCCGTCGTGACGAATTAGCTGGGCACAAGTCGTATAGCAGCCTCGATTTAACAGAAATTTACAATTTCCGATGCGTGAAATCGCTGGAAATGGAGGCATGGACAAGCATGGACAATCTTATGGGCGGGGTATCGTGAACAACCCTTGGCTTGACGTACCACTGGCCGATTACGAAGCGCATATGGCGCAGCCGGACATCGAGCAGGCGCAACTGCTATCTGGCATCTTTGCGGGCGCACTTGAGCAATTTTCACCGGAGTCCGTGGCGGTCCTGGGCTGCGCCGGCGGAAACGGATTTGACCGGATTCCCGCGGGCGTTTCCCGCGTCGTGGGTGTTGACATCAATCCGGAATACATCGCGAAAAGCAAGGCGCGCTTTAACGGTCGCTTCGAGCGCCTTGAGTTGATAGTGGGGGACATTCAGGACGAATCAACTGCCTTCACGCCTGTGGAGCTTATATTTGCGGGCCTCATCCTGGAATATGTCGACGTGGAGACAGTCGTCGCGAGAACCAGGTCTTTGGTAACCGCAAAGGGCCGGCTGATTACGGCGGTACAGCTCCCCGGCGCTGGTTCCCGGCCGGTACCCACATTAGATTAGGCGGAGGTCGCAGGTGACTACACATGCTATCAATCAACCCGGCGATACATTGCTCGGCGCACCGCCACTACGAAACGGAACGCTCGTCGACTTTTGGCAGTGGGCGTTCAGCGACCTGTGCGATGACGATATCAAGGGCATCTTCGCGGAGTGGCTAGTTCACAAGCTTCTCGGCGTCGAATCGCGGCGACGAATAAGTTGGGCAAATAACGATGTAGTGACTCCCAATCAGGTAACGCTGGAAGTCAAGACAACGTCATATTGGCAATCCTGGAAGGTAATCGACGAGTACGGTCAACCTTACGCTGAGCCGCTCTATAAGGTGCCGGCGGACGATTCAAAGATTCGCTTCAGCGGCCTTAAGGCGAGAGACTCCGCGACCCCCGCTGGCATGTCCACTGCTCCAGCGCTGAAATCGCAGCTGTATGTCTTCGCGTTCCAGCACGAGAAGGACATCACGCGGTGGAACGCAATGGATTTATCCCAGTGGGAATTCTACGTCCTGCAGGCCGAAGAATTGGCGCAAATTGGCGGTCGCAGTGTTTCGATTAAGGCGCTGCGCACAAGGTGTAGCCCGCTCACCGCTGCGGAGTTTGTCACTCGTGCGAATACGCTTATTAAGCAGTTGGTGGCCCGCCGAGACGTTTAGCGCGGCAGTGCGCGTGTCATTGATAGCAATGCCACTCAAAAGCGCGGGCGGACAGACAATCTCAGCGCGACTATAACAATCCCAAGAATGCGGACAATCGCGGCGCAGCGATAAGAGGCTGCTCACAAAGTATTAAATGTTTTCGTCACTCAATCTTTTGAGACGCGCAGTGTATTCATTTATAAAATCGAGTAAATCTCGACGAGTGATAGTTACGTGATGATAGCCGGATACGCTATATGCAGGCATCGGCCTCCATGTGCTTTCTCCATCCGCAGGATAAAAGTATTTGTACTCCTCATTAGGAATCGGCAGAGATTGTGTCGATGGTGGTCTGACTCCGTAATGTTGAATATTCCGACTTCGAAAAGCGTGTTTGAAATGTGAAAGCGCCACTTCGGGGCTTGAGTAATCATCTCTCAGCGCGAAGCGTTTTAGTCCCGTTCGTTCAACGGCTTCGTAAGCGAGTCGCGCGGCGTCGTGAATTAGAACGCGACCATCTTCAGCGTTTGTTCCCACTACGGCATATGCTTGAATGTCTTGAGTAGGGGCATTTACGGTAGCAGCAACGGTCCCAGTAACCTTCACATTGACGAGTTTTTCTCCAGGCTTCAGCTCTACTCGAATTCTTGCCGGCTCCGGGAAAATGGCGGATGTTGTATGTCCCAAGTCTTTGGCTTTTATGTTATCAAGCCACGGCCAAAGATTTATCTCTACCGATTCCGTTCCGTCTGGCGTTTTAAGGTGCCTGACAGATTGCACATTTGTCATATCGTGCAAGCGCGCATCTCCTATTTGCATTTTGAGGCTAAGGGATACGTTTTTTGTCAATGGAATGTGGGTTGGAACACCAAGAGATTGCCGTTCCGCTCTGTATCCGTAATATCCAAGAAGGCATAGGAATAAAATAGCCCATAACAAAATGCCTATGCTGATGAAGAATCCTCGAGTGCTGGGGTTGTCCCAACCTATCCAAGCAGGAACGGCCGCTGGCAGTCCAAGAACGCCGGCAAGCCAATACAATTCATGGGCCTCTTTAATCATGTCCCATCCATTTTTTATATACCGCAAGACTTGACCGAGCATGACAAATTCTCCCGAATGGATGAGTGGGATATGCACTTTGCGGGCCAACAGACTACAACCTTGTTGCTTGGGTGAACGGTCTCCGCTATTGGCGCATCCGTGAGCATTGGATGGCGGCCCGCGCGCTGTGCCTTGCGGCCAACGAGTACAAATGCGCGTAGTTCGAGAAGCAGGTCAAACAAGTCATTCAAATAGTTAGTATCGGCTCGGATATCGTTACTCGTGGCCGCTCGAATTCTAGTCGGCGTCGCTATAGACCTCTTGGCGACTTGGCCAAGTACCTGAGCATTGAACGACTAGACCGTGGCGAGAAATGCGCGACTGCTTGCTTTGAATATTACCCCAAGGTTGCTCTGTCAGGATGAGTAGGCTTTCAACGTCTGCAAGGAGTTGGTCTGTGAGGCGACCCTTATATGCCAGGTTTACCTCACCCAAAAGGGTATAGTGATTCTTAATCTTCCGATGTTTCTCCAAATCGTTCCAAAAGCCCTCTTTGGCAAACCTATGCCAACGTGCCCTCACGGTAACTCCCCACGATTTGCCAATGTAGAGGATTTCTTTCTTATCCGGAGCAATATATGCATACAGACATCGCGTAGAACTCCAGCCAGAGTCGTCAGTACCGAGAGGGCGCCAATGAACGATGATGTGAGGGATTGTGGTTTCCGCTCGTAAATTGGGGGAGGTGTGCATGCAGAGGCTTTGAGTCCGAGCGCTCTTATCTGCCGGAATTCCGCTTGTTGTAGTGGACACCAAATTCGTCGTATCGGCGGTGCCCGACATTTTCATCGAAACCAGCCTCAAGCATCTCGGCGTCGGCAAGATAGAGCAGCACTAGCACCTCACCCTTGGCCGTCGCGTGGCAGTGCTCAAGGACTTCATAGTTTTCGGCGTCGTCGTTCTCAAACCAGACTTCTCCAGGCTGCTTCCGAGGCGTGGGATAGGTCTTTCCTCTCGTGAGCAACTCATGGGCGAAACTGTCGTCATCGAGCGTTTCCCGCAGCCACCATCTAGCCGGAACATCGTCGGAACGGATATGCCAGCGCCGTTTCTGCAGCGTGTAGCAGGTCACGATGACCGGCAGCTTATTGACCCGAGCCAGTCGAATGGCTGTCGCAAGAAGGCTCGTCTCGAATTGCCGGGCCACATCTTCAAGCTGGACGAAACCGAGCATGCCGAGAGGCTTGATGACGGGGTTGAATATCGGTCCGGGCATCAACAGGTGCGAGGCGTAGGAATCAGCTTCCTTTTCGAGGGGCGCGTCGGAGGCAAGATTCTCCGAAGGGTCATCTACGCGGCAGCGGAAGGACCTACCCCTATGCAACTCCCAATGCCCCAGCTCGTGAGCAACGGAAAAGCGCTCTCGGCCTCGACTGGGGGAGGGGTTTATGGTGGCGATAGCGCGGGATGCCACGCCAACGAGGGTCGCTTCACAGCCGGAGAGCTGCTGGTATTCAACCCGTACGCCGGCATCGAAGGCCATTGCCTCGACATCTAGGTCCCGTGGGTCTGATATCCCCAATTCGGCTATGCGTGCCTCCGCTTTCTCTCCGGGTGTCATGCACTTCCATCCGAATCATCGCCGCTGTGTGACTCAAGAGAGCGAAACTGCTTATAAAGTCGAATTGCGTCGTCGTCTGACAATTCGCCTAACTCTCGCGCGGCTAACGTGAACCTGGGGTCGTTGGACACTTTCTGTAGGTATGCCCGTGCATCCGCTGCCGCGACGCTTTCTTCCGAGCTTGGCGGAGCGGCCCGCTCGGCCTCCATCCGGGCCCGGGCGACAGTCAACCGTCGCTTTCCAGCCGCGGTCTTGGCAGCATCAAGAACGCGAAGCCCTTCTGCCTTCAGGGCAGCGGGGTCTGCACCTTCCAAGATTTCCTCGTCAGACATGGCGAGCAACTCCTGAAGATGCATGTCCAAGAAGTTCTCGAACGGGGTCTTCTTAGGACTATCGGTCTTCATTTTTCTCTCCTGAGAGCCGCAAGTGGTTCAAGCTTTCTGATGAGGCGCTTTCTCGCCGCTTCGTAGGTTTTCATGTTGAATCCAAGAGCCTCGGCCGCTTCTTTGCCTCGGAGCCCGTCGGCCCAAGCCATTACCACTAACTCGACTTCTTCGTCTCCGGCGACCAATTTCTGGATTGCATCGAGCTGACTCCGGGCGTCAACCGCATTCATGGGCGACATATTGTCGGATTTCGCAGATACCGTGCCCTCGGGGGAGTCGGCGCCGTCGTCTATGGGCCCTGCTACCGGCACATGAGGGTCGATTGCGCCCTTGTGCGTGCGCTTTCGCGCGTTGCTCGCGATGCTGTGCATGGCTGTTTTTAGGACGACCAGTGGATGCTCGCCCCGCGGCCACCGGCGCACGCCGGACATAAGGCTAGTCATCGCTTCGTGAAGCAGGTCTTCCGCCGTCAATCCTAGGAGCCCGACGGCTCTTGCACGGGCGATACTTTTGGCACGTGCGAAGTCCGCGCTGCCACACACCTGACTTATCGCAGCGTAGACCTCTTCTGAATTTAGACGTTCAAGGCCATCGTCTGGCGGCGGCATAAATCCCGGCTCCTTTGCAGATAGGACTCTGGTGAGGCTCGCCACGGACGCGGTGACAAAAATAATTGTTCGAAGGCGTCCGCGAAGGCCTATTCGAGAGTCTTATTCATTGTTAGCACTAGAAAACTTAGGGACGGACCAAGCCTGTCAATGGAGGTATGTATATGAAGATTAGCCGAAAAACGCGTGGAATTGCGAAATACCTGACCCATCTGCGACCCGGCGAGCAGTTTTGGCTGGGGCAACCGGCCGAGAAACACTTGGACGCACTACAGGACCTGGGTTTCTCGATTCCCTTCGCGGCCGGTGAGCGGCTGCTGCCGCCTGCGGATATGGGGCCTGCCTGCCGGCGTAACGCCGAGGGCGACGTAATCGTCCACCGCGACCAGCCGATGGAGACGGCTTATCGGCAAGCCGAGTGGCACTGGAAAGAGTTCCGCGGACGCTACGACACCGAGGATTGCTCGAAAATCGTCGATGTTCCATATAAGAGATACCCGCGTAGCGAGGTCCCGCCGCATTCAGCGGAGCTAAACATGCGTCGAGGTGACGACGGTGTGATGCATGTCGTGGCCGGGCCATTTGCATTCAACGCCGCGGACCACGAACGCGCAACGAATACGGCGAACGTGTTCATCGAGCTCTTTGGAGAGTGCAGTGTCCTGCGCCCTGACCTGACCGCCTGGCAGAATGTACCTGTTCGGCAACTGAATTGGGAGTTGCTGCCGCCCGGCAAGAACCCATGGGCGTCGGCTCAGCCGGCCCTTGAGCGTGTGGTGAAGAGGGCTGAAGAAGGCAACCAGCCGGTCATTCGCGCCCGGTTCGAAACCATTGGCAAATTTAACCCTGAGTTCGTCGCAGTTGGCACCGGCGGCTTCGATGGCTATGTGGTATTCGGCTTTCCCCACCTTGGTCTGTGCGTTCTCGAGTGCCGGTCCGTAAACAATGCTACCTATGTGCTCAACGAAGATTCCTGGGAGCACGTCTCAATGCTGTCAAAAGCCGAGATTCTGGATGCAAAGGCTCACCGTGCTCGGGTTGTTCACCGTGAAGCATGGTTTCGAAACGTTACAGGGTTGCTCAGCCACACGAGAAAGCAGAAAGCGTTAGTCTGACTTGCAAATAACGCAACAGGAGACCTCACATGCAATACGACATGCACTACTACGGAACCTACGCAATGGCCGCAGCGGCCGGCATCCCAGCCCAGGATGCTGAAGTTATTGCCAACGCAGCGCAGTTCGTTGACGACCAAGATTTCGAGCGATGGGCAATCTCAAAGTCAGGGGAGGGTATTTTCGGCATTGCGACGGCGCATCACCCTATCGACGCCGGTATTCGCGTGAGTGAACGCGCGGAAAACAAAGACGACAGTAGGGCGGTGTGGGTGCCATTCCATTTCCTGCCTGGAAACGAGGGGAAATCGTTCGAGGAAAAATTAATTGCGCGGAAGGACAGCGTCGTCGCGAATGCGATGCTGGATTACTACCTTAAACCTGAAACGATTGCTGCACATCAATCCCATGCTCTGCACCTAGTCGGCATCGCCGCGCATGTCTATGCCGACACGTTTTCTCATTATGGTTTCTCGGGTATCTCGTCCGATAGGAATTTAATTAAGACTGATTCGCTGCAGCCTGACCCGTCGCACTCGGAAGGTATCCTTCAGCACTTGAAGGAACAGGCAGACAAATTTAAGGCGATATTCGCCGCAGCTCCGAAACTTGGGCACGGCGCAGTGTTAACCTATCCTGACCGCCCGTACCTGAAATGGAGCTTCGAATATCAAAATGGCGAACCATCTGCGCGAACAAATTCGGAAACGTTCATTGAGGCATGCGAAGCTCTGCATCGGCGCTTTCTGCAGTTTGCGAACGTATATTACGAAAAGGGCGCTCAAGCTCCGATTTCGTGGCAATCTATTCAAGACACGGTCAGCACCATAATTAAAAAAGAGGGCGCAGGGGATGAGCGAGTGGGTTTCTGGATGAACGCGATGTCGTCAGGCGCTCTGCAGGGTGTGAGGCCGCCGCGCCAGTATCGTGCTGAGGAGTGGTCAGACGAAATCAAGGTGTTCGAGAGCGGTGCAGACGGACGGAAATTTATCACGTCAAACCCCTATAAGTTCTTCACCGCGGCAGACTATCACAGGAGCTATGTGCTAAAACGGTTGCTTCCCAGTGTCGGGTTGATGGTGGGGTAGTCTAGCGCGTTGGCGCAACCGTTGCCATTCCTGAAGGCAGGTGGTGAGTTGCGTCAGGACAAGTTTTCGGCCGTAATGTGCCCAAGGGACGTCGATGACGTGGCATGGTTGCCTTTGGCGCTGGAATACTGTATAAAAACACAGGTCCGATGTGTTTTTGTGGAGCGCGACGATGTATAGACCGATTGCGATTCTTGCTGCTGTTTCCCTGGCATCCAGTCCCGGACCGGCGTTGCTTGCCGCAGACGAAAGTTGTGTCCACTTACAGGCTGGGTGTCCCATTGATTTCGACATGCCGGGACACGAACGGCCGAGCGAACCGGTAGGGCGATTTAGCGGGGTGGTGTCTTCTACGGGCAACGTTTCTTCTGACTCCCCCATCGGTAATCAACTGCTTGAGGGCGAGTTGTCTTTTGCGGGCAACCTAGCCGTTTTGCGTACTATCAAGTGAAATGACCAGAAAACTGGGTAAGTGAGGGGGGTGAGCTAAATGGAACAGTTTTTCGTGTTCATGGCAGATTTGGGCAAACCCCTGCGCGGCGAAAACCTGCGGGGAGGGCAGGTAGAAGATTTTGACACTCTTTCGGCGGCGCAGTCGCTCGCACATGCGGAAAAGGACAGGTGGGATATGGTTCTAGTGTGCGAAAGGCGCAAACGGAGCGCTTTTACCAACATCGAGCGATATAGCAAAGGCAAAAAGGTGGTAATAGCCTAAGCGCGAAGCGAGAAAAATTAGCCGGCTGTCTTTGGGTGGGCCGTTTTTGGCCTGCTCCTCGGCGAAAAGCGCTTTACGCGTATACGCATCACTGACCCGAGGTATCCGGTCGACCAAGTCCTCTCGTCCGCGCAACACAATTTTGGTAACAACATTCCAAATTCGGCCAACCGAATCCCCCGCTCGTCGCCGCCGAGGCTGGCCGCTCGGCTCCGTGGTGTGACCACCGCCACGAACCAACTGCCTGCCCGGCGCTCCCAGCCGACCACCCAGCCGGCAGCCCTCCGAGACGTATAGCGCAGCGGTGCGCGTATCATTGATAGCGGCGCCATTCAAACCGGTGCGCGGGCCAACAAAAGTGGCGGGGACATGGCAGCCGCTACGGTGGTTCTCGGGTCAGTGTAGAATCCCTGAAAACAGGGGGCTGCCGTGGCTATAGCGAGGATTCCGAAGGCCATCCGGGACAAATGGGAAATTCACGAGTGGCGGCACGCGTCTGCCATCCTGGAAAACGACTTTCCGACAGAGTGGGCGGAGCTCCTGCAGGTGCTCGGGAAGTTCCAGCTGCTGCGCAGCGCAGTCCAGAAACCAGGCGGCCGCAAGTCGCCAATATCGGAGCAGCTCGATAGCAGCCTGTACGCCCTGCACTGGGAAGAGAAGGCCTTCGATACGCGCTTTCTGGTTGATGGCACGGAGCTACTGAGCCCAACCCATGGCGTGGACTGCTTCAAGAACCGCGTCGCCATTGAGGTCGAGTGGAACAATAAAGACCCGTTCTATTCAAGGGACCTGAACAACTTCCGCCTCTTGTTCGAACTCCGGGTTATCAGCGTCGGCGTCGTCATCACCCGATGCGACGAGCTGCAGGATATTTTCGATGCGCTCGGCAAGGGCAGCAGCTACGGTGCGTCCACTACGCACATGAGCAAATTGCTGCCAAAAATTCAAGGCGGAGGGGCGGGCGGATGCCCTATACTCGTGTTCGGCATATCGAAGAGGCTCTATGTTGAAGATTAAGCCAGTCCGGACAGCGGCAGAGGACCTGCTGCAATTTCACGCGCGAGAGGGTCAGTTTGGCACCATCCTCGCAGACCCTCCATGGCGCTTTTCGAATTCGACAGGGAAGATGGCGCCGGAGCATCGCCGGCTGCACCGGTACCCCACGTTGACGCACAATGAAATACTGGAGCTGCCTGTTGCGCAGCTGGCGCTGTCGAAGTCGCACCTGTATCTGTGGGTACCCAATGCCCTCATTCAGGAAGGCCTTGAGGTCATGAAGCACTGGGGCTTCACTTATAAAACGAACATGGTGTGGTACAAGATACGCAAAGACGGCGGGCCGGATGGCCGCGGCGTTGGCTTCTACTTCCGCAATGTCACAGAGCTCTGCCTGTTCGGTGTTCGCGGTAGCCTGCGGACAGCAGCCCCCGGACGGCGCCAAGTTAACATCATGTCCACGCGTAAGCGCGAGCATTCGCGCAAGCCCGACGAGATATACCCAATCATCGAGGCGTGCAGCCCTGGGCCGCACCTCGAATTGTTTGCCCGCAACGTGCGTCCCGGCTGGCAGCAATGGGGGAATCAGGTTGAGGCTGGCAAGGTGATAGCGCTGCGGCCGGCTACGCGCGTGAGGGTGGCTGCCTAGGAGGCAAGCATGCTAGACAAGAGAGACCCGGAAAACCTGGTTAAAGCGGCGCAAACAGCAGAACTCTTGCTGCAGGACCTGCGCGAGCTCGTGAAGTCCGAAAACCCATTGGTGGCGGATATAGCGCTCGAGATGCTGGAGAGCGCCACGGCCATTGAGAAGCGGCTAAAGCGCATCTCGAGTGTGAGCCGCTAGGCGGTCAGTACCTGCAGCTCCTTCACGCTCAGCGAATAGAAGAGGTTGCTCGGAGCCGCTCCAGTAACCTCACTGGAGCGGCGTACCCACCATCAGGGCACCCGCCCGCTCTGGCAGCAGCCCCACGAAACGCCCTTCGGCGCTATCCATGCGAAGAAATTTCGCATCGCCAAACGTCCGCCGCTTCTTGCTGTGCCCTTTCGGCTTGAGCGTCAC
>Ga0307377_10007934_pt1 | contig 10853 bp, 11 predicted proteins | sample TR3MG_FD_202535 | JGI IMG/M metagenome (GOLD analysis project Ga0307377, IMG submission 202535) | Soil microbial communities from Risofladan, Vaasa, Finland - TR-3 | ecosystem: Environmental > Terrestrial > Soil > Coastal area > Acid sulfate soil | place: Finland: Risofladan, Vaasa | collected... | reverse complement strand
CAATCGATGTTCTCAGCGTGCTCGATGCCGGTGCATTCGACGTTACCGTCGACATCGCCGATGGCACCTACGCTGAAAACATCGTGCTCGCTTCGCCGCTGGGCACCGGATCGTTGATCATGGATGGAAACACCGGCGCGCATGCCAATGTCCTGATCGGGTCAGGTTCTGGGAATTCGATCTTCATGGAGGACTTCTCCGCTCGCTGGACGATCCAAGGGGTGAAGGTAGGATCGGCGGCGGGCGGTGGAGTAGGGGTGAATATCTCGATCGGGAAGGTCGTGCTTCTTGGAGTGGACTTCGGCGCATGCGGACGGGCGCACGTGGAGGTCGGACGGGGTGGACGATGCGACATCCTTGCCGCTTACACCATCACGGGCGGCGCACAGTGGCATTACTCCTCATCCTTCGGTGTCATCCTCGCCGATGGTTTTGCCGTGACGCTGACCGGCACGCCCGCATTCAGCAGTGCGTTTGCTGGTGCTTCGCTGGGCGGACAGGTCGGAGCATACGCCATGACCTTCTTGGGTGCGGCAACGGGCAAACGCTACGATTCCACGCTCAATGCCGTGCTCGACACGGGAGGGGGTGGTGCAACATATTTTCCCGGCACGATTGCCGGAACAACCGCAACCGGAGGACAATACGCATGAACATGAAAAGACTCTTACTCGTCGCGATCTTCGCGATCGCATCGATTGGCAACGCCGCAACTCTCACGCTCTCTTGGGCAGATAATAGTGCGAATGAAGATGGTTTTCGCGCCGAGCAGGCGATCGTAACTGCGGGCACTCCGGGTCCATGGATCGAGGTTAACAGTGTCGCAGCCAATGTCACGACTACCGACGTGGAGGTAGTGTTCGGGGAATATCAATTTCGCGTGGTCGCCTTCAATGCGTTCGGCGACAGTGGTCCATCGAACGTCGTGTCCGTGGACGTTAATGTGCCGAATCCGCCCGGACCGGTCATCATCAATGTCGGCACTATTCAGGTCGGGCAGATGAACGTCGAGACCCTCATGGTTGCGCGCATGAGGCTTGATCGATAATCTTGTGATCGGTGGCGACATCGGAAGTCCAAACCCAATGATTAAAACTCAATCCCGTTTGGGGCGCTTCGTAGAAACGGTGATGGTGGTCGCTTTTCTCTCTGTGCAACCATCTTTCGCCACCGATCTCCCTCCAATTAACCTGCAACCATTCGTTGATCAGCTCGTCGACCTCATTGCCGAGTCCGAATTGTTGCGGCAGCAGAATGCCCAACAGGCTGATCAGATCGTCGAACTCAAAGCCGATCTCGCCGATGCGAAAAGGATAGACATTTCCGGCATCATCTCCGCCCTCGAAGCCATCAGTGAGCAAATTGCGGTCATCTCGCCGGGAGGAGCGGGCGCGGTGAATCTGACACCGGTTCTCGATGCGCTTGAGGCGGCGCTCGCCGGCAAACCTCCGCCTGTGGTGGACCTTCAACCCGTGCTTGATGCGCTCGAAGCAAGCAAGACCGATATGATCGCCGCCTTCGAAACACGTCCATTCGTTTTCCCGAAGGCGCATCTGGCGGCTGAGTTTGCGCGGCATCAAGTCAAACTTCGTGACCTGATCACGGCACCGTGGGAAAAGATTGAGCACAACACCGAAACCGGTGAAGAGAAAATCCTCGGTAAATTTCAGTGGCGTTTACTGTCGAAATGGCCCGCACCTGATATTCCCGATCCCGATCCCGATCCGGTGCCCGATCCGACTTCCATCACGATCGAAGCCGAAGCGTTCGACCGCAGTTTCGACACCGACGACGGTGGTCCGGGTATTCCACCGGCAGCAGACATCACCGAAAGCGTCTCGGGATCGGGCGGCAAAGTCCTCGGCTACTGCAAGCCGGGTGAATGGTTGGAATACGACGTGAACATCAACCATGCTGGTCGTTGGAACATCACGTTGACTACCGGCAACCCTCGCGACGGTGGTCAAATGAGCGTGCAAGTGCGCGGACAGATCCAGCTTTACGACATTCCCAATACCGGAGGATGGGACATCTTCAATGACACCTCTAAGGTGTTCGATCTTCCTCAAAGCGACTTGGTAATCAGGGTCACAATGACCAAGGGTTCAGACTGGGGTTGGACTGGGGATCTGGATAAGATTACACTTACAAAGCTTCCCTAATTGCCCGATCTGTGCCTTGTTGCGGAAATGCCGGAAGATGCCCTCACACTCCCTCGCTGGGTTTTCATTCTATTGATCGGTGTCATCACCACGATCTTGAGTCAGACGATCGCTGTGACGTGGTGGGCGCGAGGCATTGAGGCGAAGATCGAATTGAGGGCGGATAAGATTGAGACCAACATCGAAGCGATCAAAGTGCTCAACGCATCATCCGCCATCGCTCTTCAAGTGGCTCGCGACCACGGAGGACAATTCGATAATTTTGATACGCGCCTGATCTCGCTGGTGACGACGGTTGAAAGCATGCGTGCGACCATGGAATCTCGCACCGAAGACAGGTTCAAACGCGCCGATTGGGCGACGGAGAAGGAATCACTCAATGAGATCCGGACTCAGGATCGGCGTTTGGCCGACGAACGTCATGCTCGACTCGATGTGCGAATCAATCTTCTGGAACAATGGGAGCGACAACTCAACCGACTCGGACCAAAAACGAACACCAGTTTCCAGCTTCAGTCGCTGGTTCACACACCAAGCGAGCCGTAGAATGGTCATTGCGTGAATCAGGGAAAGGTGATTTTCCTCTGAGGCATGTCATGCACAACCGACCCGCGTCCGTCCACGTCGAAGCTTTGCGGCACGTTCCCGACGGTGGTCACGGCTGATACTGGTTGCTACTTCTCAGCAGCAATCCAACCCTCTTGCGAAGCTCCAGTTGCCACGGTAGACGGCGAAGCGGAGATCGTTTATGTCGACGGTGAACCTCAAAGCTTGGAGATCGAATAATTATGCCTCTCATCAACCTTGGTCGAAAATACAATTCCGGGTGCGATGCTCCTATCGCCGTTACTGATAACGGTGAAGATCGGATCGACTATCCCACCATCTACATTCGCGAAAGTGAGGGCGTGGAGATCCCGAAGTATCCGGAAGGCGAGTTTTACGCCGTCGTGAAGATGAAGGTCGCTGGCTACCGAGATCCCTCCGATGGCGAGAAGTCCATCGACATCGAGGTGCACAGCGTTTCTGCCGCCGTCGACGAGAAGAAGGCCATGAAGTTAATCAGAGAGACCTATGAAGGCGAAGAGCCAGAGTCGGTCGAATCCATGTTCACCGAGGAGAAATCCAAGACCGCCTTCCGCGACTCGCTCAAGGATGTGATCAAGGAAACCATGATCGGCCAAGGAGGCTGAACCCGCCATGTTCGTCAAAGAGATCTTACCTGATCTGCCACAGGCAATCGGCAACTGCACGAACGACTACTCGTTCCGCCGGCTGACCGATGCTGTCCGTCTTCTGACGAACAAGGAAATGGTGGATTCCCAGATCGGAGAGATCGCGGTCTGTGTTTGTGGGGGTTTCGTCACCCTTCCTCCGGAAGTGCAAACGCCGATGGGTATCACCGTCGATGGTGTGCCGGCAATCATCCGAGATGAGTGGTTCGTCTACCACATCAACGGACCGGGCGATACTGGATACACGCCCTTCAGCTTCACCGACGTTCTGGGGCGCAACTACCCGACGATCAGAGATCCGGCTGGACCGGTGAAACTCGCGGCCACGATCCGAGCGGCCAGCGATTCGAATAAACAGCTTCGCATCTTCGGTTACGACGCCGAAGGCACTCGCATCATGACGACCGGCCCGGATGGACCTGAGGATGGATTCCTCGTTCCCACCGTCTTCGGTCGCACGTTGGTCAACTCCGACGTTCCGGCGATCGCCAAGATCGAGCGGGTCTACAAGGACACGACCGACGATATGGTCGACCTGTTGGCCATCGACCCGGCTACGAATGAAGCCACCTCACTGCTTGGGCGTTACCGACCCTATGAGAACACTCCCAGCTACGTGCGCATCCGTGTTCCGAACCAAGAAGTTGTGCGTGTGAAATTCAAGCGCCACGTCTTCGAGATCCACGATCAGTATGACTGGTTGCCGGTGGAGAATCGCCAAGCTCTCATCCATGCGGTTCGATCAGTGAAGTTTCGCCTCGATGGCAAATACGACAACGGCAACCAAGCTGAAGAGCTGGCTGTTCGTCTGATGCGCGAGGACACCAATTCCAACCGGCCCGCAGGCATTCATCCGCCACAGGTGATCAACAACGAGCTACCTCGCGAGACCGCCGGAAGTTCGATGTTCTACGGTCGTGGCCGATGGAGTGGAAACGGCGGATACGGCTACTCTTGAAATGCCCGACCTTCAGACACGAACTGCGTTCTTTCGCAACTGGCCGGGAGGTATCGACAGCTGGACTGCACCTTCAGCGGTCAACCCGCTTTCCTACGTCTGGTCGCAGAACATCCTGAACAAAGGCGGCATCCCGCAAACCAGACCCGGCAGTCGCGCTTTGGCTTGCATGCCGAGTGGCCGGCCACAGGGAATCAAACTGTTCACCCCGCGAAGCGGAGTCCCTGAACTGATGGTTGCGGTCGACGGGAAGATTTGGACGGCTCGTGCCCCTTTCGATCAGTTCCGACAACTGACGCAACTCCAGTTCAACCCAGCCAGTCGTTTCGTCACCATCACCGAGGCGCTCAAGAGCACAGCCTACGACGACATCGGTGAAATCTACTATCTCAATGACCCGTTCAAGGTGGCAGTGATTCAGGACGGGAACACCAGATCCGCCTACTACGACGGTTCGACCGCCGTGCACAACAACCCGACGCCGACAGCCAAGGCGAGTCTCACTCAGGAAAACCGGGATGGGACCAAGATCGGTCTGTGGTCGGTCTATTCAAACAACCGTCTCTGGGTGGCACGTGGCCGTTTCGTCTTCGCATCTGACATTGGCAATCCACTCAAGAATAAGGAGAGCCAATACATCAACGAGTCGCCCGCCTTCATTCTTCCAAACGATTGCACGGGCATGATCGAAGTGAACGACCGAAGCGGCATCCTTTGCTTCTACGAAAACGGAGCGGACTTCATCGAATCCTCGATCCAAGATCGCACCCAGTGGTTGGACATCGGCAATATCCAACAGACAGTCTTGGAGGTCGGATGCGTTGCCCCTCGATCGCTCATCAAGCACAACGGTCTCGTTCACTGGTTTTCCCCAAAAGGGTGGATCTCGATGAATGAGGCTCTCCGTGCGAACCTGAACAGCGAACTCAATACGCTCGATGACAAGATGGCGTATTCGAAGCATCGCATCGGTCCGGATCTCACTCCCATTTGCGCCGGCACGTTCGAGAACATCGCATTAGTCAGCGTTCCGTTCACCTCGCTATCCAACACGCACACGTGGGTTCTCGATCAGGCCATCGTCGAAAGCGAACGATCGCCGGCATGGGCATCAACATGGACTGGTTGGCGACCAGTAGAATGGACAAGCGGCGTGGTCGATGACTATGAGCGCATCTTTTTCCTGTCCGCCGATTCCGATGGGAACAATCGGGTATGGGAAGCCTTTCTCCCGGATCAGAAGGACAACGGATGCGACATCACCTGTTCAGTCCAGCTACGTCAGGAGGATTTCAATACTCCCGACATGCTCAAGAAGTTCCGCTTCGCTGAGATCCAGCTTGGGCAACTCGCCGGCACGCTCGATGTCATGGCGGCAGTGGCGGGCTCCGCCGGCTGGTTCGATCGCATCCTCACTCATGAGATCGTGGCCACGTATGAGCGTGTTGAATACGAGCAGACCTATGGCAATGGAATCACCAACCCCCTTCTGGCCAGTTCCCGCAAACAGAGCCGGGTCTTCCGCACCGAGGAATGGATCGAGCCGAGCGCATGCAACAAATGCGGCATCGAGGGACAGCAACCGGTCAATTGGGATTACTCCTTCTCGCTCTTCATTGGATGGTCCGGACGAGCGGCCTTGACCCGCGTGAAGCTCTTTGCCGGCGAGGAAACCGAGAACGAAGAGCGTGGCCTGTGTCCGACCGATGAGACCGGTCCGAACGTGGTCGACGGCGGAGGTTGCTCACTCAATGAACTCAACCCGGTTAACATCCCGGTCCCGTTTCCAAAGTTCCTCGCAACCTCTGTTCAGGAATCCACGAATGTCGATGGAGACGAGATCAGCTGGGAATCCAGTGGGTTCTCCCATATTTCACAGAAGGACGCCCAGCGCAGAAGTGACTGCAAAGGATTCCAGCAACTCTTGCTCAACTCAGAAGATCCGAGCCCGGCTATTCTTTTTCCAGAACTCGTCATCTATAACGAGGCAGGCACCGAACTGATCATTCCTCCACTCGACTTCGGGACCGTGCTGGAAGGAGAGTTTGCCGACATCACCCTTCGACTTGTCAACGAGGGTGAAGCGGATCTGGTCCTCGAAGTTCCGCTCACATTGGTCCTCGGAGCGGTCTACACGATCACCCATCAGCCTGAGAAAACCATTGTCGAACCCGGCGACTGGACGTTCGTCACTATTCGAATCACCGCACCATGACTGCGTTCAATGATACCCTGACGATCGTGAGCAACGATGCGAACTCGCCTCGCGAAGTCGCGATGACGACGGAAGTGGAACAACTGACTTCAATCCTCTCGTTCGCCTCGCTGGAAGGATCGGGAGACCTGTTCGGCATCACGGAATTCGGTGATCTGTCCGATCCGCCGAAGAAATTCCTCAACCTCTACTACAATAACCAGACACCCGCGAGGCAGCGAACGCCCGCCACACCGATCAAGGGTCTGAGAAACTCGCTTTCCGATCGGGTCAACTTCAACACGGCAGGGACCAAGACCAAGCAAATCAGTGTTGCGAACTTCGAATACAATCCAGTCACCGACCCGGCCAAATTCCCTCTCGTCACGGGCACCGGATCAGCGTCATCGACCTCGCAGGACAGTTTCGAGAATGTGGTTTACGGGTCCAACTGGACCGGGCTCGAACCGATCTACACCAAAGAGGCACGGCAGAAGTATTTCGCAGCCGCAGGCATTCCGCTTGCGCCCGATGAAGACGTTGGAGTCGGTTCACCCGAATTCATCTACGCCAGCCATCAAATCGGAAGCACGACCGATGCGAACAAGCGCACGCAGGTTTTTGCCCATATCACGTGGACCGGTTTTCAGTGGCAGATCCGGCTTTATTCCGTAGTCGGAGTAGGATTCGGAACGACCTTCACTTGGTATATTGGTATCATCGGCGGTGATCAGGCAGTTGGAGACTTCGCCGGCACCGATGGGGTGCGCATCAAAAGTCTTACGCCGAGCGGAGGACTCCTGTTTTTGGATGAGGTATTCGAAGTTCCACCCGACATCTCGATCCGTTTTCTGCTGACTATCACGGGCGAAGCCGATGGGTATCTTCCCTACCTGCCCGGCACGGCGGATGAACTCGCCGACGTTGGGTTGGAGAAACTCTCGATCTACCTGCCGAGCGCGGATTCGATCGTTCGGGAATATAGGGAATACCTCGGTAGCGAAGACACGATCGCCGCCGCTCTGAACCGTGGATCGCCGGTGTTCGGCACCGAATCCATCGCGTTCACGACGAGCTTCACCGGAGGCATCACTGCCGAAAGCCATACGCCCATCGCGTTCGCCGGTCGCACGGTCACAGCCAGTTTACAGATCAAGAATCTCGTCGTGGGTGATACCTATCGCATCACTGCGACGTTCACTGATGAAGACATTGGCGGCGGAAGCCCGGTCGAATCACAGACGACGCTCGACTTCACCGCAGTTGCGGCGACTGAAATCAAGCTGTTCCCTTATCAGGCACCGGTTGGGAAACAGCGCCAGATGACGAGCGCATCCCGCGTCAACACCGGCACCCCGGTCACTCCCCCGTCATCGTTTGAGAGCGAAGTGTATTTCTGGCAGGCGAATGTGATTGCGAATGGCGGCACGCTGACAGCGAACTCGATGGATCTGGCGAACGATCTGATTCTCGCCATGAAGGCGCGATCCTACTACGCGAAACTCGATTACGTGCTGCCATTCCTTGGAGCCGATTTGCTCGCCGCTCTCGTTCCGCTCTTTGACGTTCGCCGTGCAGGACCGATGACGAACATCAACTTCGTCGACGCGGACTTCGGTGAAACGACCGGATTGCAGGGAGATGGCACGACCAAGCGACTGACCTGCCCTTTCACTCCGTTTGGAATCGCTGGTGGAAACGGAGGAGTCGGGCTATACGCGATCGACTCTGATACTTCGGGCGATAGTTTTGGATTTTGCGCGTCCATGTGGTCGGCACCAAACACTTCGATTTTCGGTCTGGAAATTGCGGATGCGAACACGTTTTTCTCTTGGGGAAATCTCATATCAGGACAGAAGATCAATTTCGCCCATGTCCGAACGACGATTCAGCATACCTACGGACAGCGCAGCGCATCGAACAATCGCCGACTTTTCATCGACGGAGTTTTCCGGATGAACAATGTGATCGTGGATGCTGCGGTTGAAGCAAATGCTTTGGGGCTCCCTGTGATGGGAGACAGTCTGACCGGAGGCGTGCGCCACTGGGCGGGTCTTGCTGGAATCTTCTACACAACCGCAGGCACCTTGACTGATGGCGAGGCAACTGATCTTCACACCGACATCGCGGCCTTCATCGCCGCCACCGGACGCTGATATGCCCATCTACCCGCCACGCTACACTCCCAAACCGTTCGAACATGTCGCTCCCATCGAGGATCGAGTGCTTACGATCGACCACGACATCTTTCTTCCTTTCTGTTCAGAAGCGTCCGAACCTGATATTTCAGAAGGACTCGATTCATCCGCAGCCGAAGACTAACCATGGCATCATCCGAAAACCCTCTCCCTCTCAATGCTTCGATCGCGAAGCTTCCCGTTGGTTTTGAAGGCACGCCTCAGGAAATCGCTGATGCGATCTCCGAGAGACTCCAGATTTCCACGCAACAGGTTTTTGCGCTATTCACTACGGGCTCTTCGGAACCTGTCACGGACACCGGACCATGGGCAAAGGACGGTAATTCATGGTATTACTTCGATTCTAACACCGGAGACTACCAGCCATTCACAATCCCTCAGGGACGCCTTGGCTATCAGATCTCCATCGAAGAGCCCACTGATGACGATATCAACCTGTGGTTTCAGATCGACGACACCGGCCAGCCAATTGCGATCAAATTCCGCGTTGTCACCGGCGCAGTCACGACGTGGGTGTCGCCTTATTACTTGAAGAGCGAGCAGTTCACGGAAGCCGAAGCAACTGCCGCGTTGCTCTATCAGATTCGCTATCCGGCCCGCGCCAGTGTCAGCGCAAACCAAACGGTTCAATGTAATAACGTGGCGGTGAAGCTGAATATGAACACGATCGCCTTTGATACGGGATCGGCCTACAGCGCAGCGGCATCACAATTCACCGCACCGGTCCATGGGATCTACCAAGCCAAGATCGTGACGCAGTGGGAAAACGACACCGGGGACGCGCCCTCGATGCAGATCGGTGTTTTGGTCGCGACAGCGGGAGGGGCGAACAAGGGCGGGAACACGGTCAATATCGCCAGTCCTCCCGGCTCACGTTGGAACAATGCGTTCAGTGTGGATTTCGAATTGCTCGAAGCGGAAGTGATCGAGTTGCGCGGACTGATCACCGATGCCGTGGGCACAGGACAGATCGCACTCGCAGCAGGCGGTAATTCTTTCTGGAGCATTTCGCTCGTTGAGGCTATCGCCTCTTAAGTGAAACCTTATCTCATAGTAGTCGACGACGCTTTCGAGTCAGCCCTCGATCTCTACCAGTTCATCACCGAATACGGTGTATTTGAAACAGTAGAACACGACGGCCACAAATACGCCGGCATCTGCCGCAACATTCCTGACGGGACACTGGATCTCGTTCGTCGCATTCCCGGCCTGAGGGACGCCAAGTGCGAGATGGAGTTTATCCGGCGCAACTCGACCAATGATCCTGTCACTGGATGGATTCACGCCGATGGTGGAATCGCTGACACTGCCATCGTCTGGTATCTCTCGCCGGACGAATTCCAAACCGGTGGCACTGCTTTGTATCGCCACAAGAAGACCGGATGGGAAATAATGCCTACTATCGCGGAGATGGAGCACGCTGGCATGACAATCAAAGAGGTTGCCGCCATGCTTCAGAAGGACTCACACACCGAGGATGCATGGGAACGGCTATTTGTTGTGCCGGCCAAATTCAACCGCATCGTCAGCTACCCAGCAAAGTGCTTCCATGCCCGCTACCCGAAAGAGGGTTTTGGAACGACAGCACAGGACTCCCGACTCATTTATGTAGCCTTCATGATGCGATGATTTATCGAGCCGTAGCAGACGCGGACTGGGATCAGATGGGAGATCTCGCGGTTAAGTTCTACGAAGAGAAACCTATCCCCGGTCAGATTGATCGAAGGATATGGATTAGCAATTGGAGCAAATGGGTAGCCGCAGACGTAGCCGTGATCTGGGTGGCTGAAGATAATAAAATCATTCGTGGAGCGGTGGGTGGAATTCAAACCCAAGATCCATCAACCAACGAATGGATGATGGTCGAAGCCTTCTGGTTTGTAGAGCCAGAGAATCGGGGATGTGGCGTGAAACTCCTACTGAAATGGATTGCCGTAGCTAAGGCTCGCCAATGCAAACGGTTGACGATGGTGCATCTTTCCGATTTAGACTCAAAGCGAGTTGGCACCCTTTACCTCCGTTTGGGGATGAAACCACTGGAAACACACTACTGGAAAAACATCTAAACAATGGCCGTCGCAACCGCCGCCGCACTCGCAACCGCAG
>Ga0307377_10007933_pt1 | contig 10854 bp, 11 predicted proteins | sample TR3MG_FD_202535 | JGI IMG/M metagenome (GOLD analysis project Ga0307377, IMG submission 202535) | Soil microbial communities from Risofladan, Vaasa, Finland - TR-3 | ecosystem: Environmental > Terrestrial > Soil > Coastal area > Acid sulfate soil | place: Finland: Risofladan, Vaasa | collected... | reverse complement strand
GGGTTCGGGAATTGCAGGACTCCCGGGTGAGTAAAGTATTATTGCATTTAATTGAGGTGAAAACCCATACCATTTCTTTATCAATAATCTTAAAAATCGGGCGTCGACCGGTTCTACATCTATTATGTTCCTATACGTATCATTGTTCGTACTTCCTGAATTGTCAATATCCGACCAGTTACTTCCATCTTGACTTCTTTGCAAGATAAAATCTATTAAACAGCCTTCTGTTCCTGATGTATTGGAAAGCATAAAAATACGTGAGATGGCTTGTGTTTGCCCAAGATCGAATTTCACCCACTGAACACTATCACCGGGAGGTGAAGAAGACCAGTAAGTTTGTAAACCAACATCAGATATGTCAGTAATGTTTTTGGAATCTTCACCACTTGATACTTCGACTTTCTCTACTGGAACTCTAATCAAGTTCATAAAAGAGTCATCCGATTTTGTATCGAGATAAAAACGTGACACTTCCCAGGGACTTATGTTACCATCTTCATCCTCTGCCCTAACACGCCAGTAATATCTTTTATTATCTTCGAGGGCATCCTTTTCTTCAATTAGTTTGCTCGTGATGTATTGAGTCTGCTCGGGGATTTTTTGATACTCTAAAATGGTGGCGTCTTGGAAAGATGAATCTTTTGATATTTGAATTGTATATGTTCTTTGACAGCTCCCTCCTGATGAATTGAAAAATGACAGTAAAGGTCGAGTGTTTGTTGCAACAATATCGTAATAAGGATTGTTGGATAATTTTGGAGCTGTCAAAGAGCAGGCAGAGTTTTGATTATCATCGGTGGTCTTACACCCAATTAAAAAACTAATTATAGTAATTGCTTGAAATATTAAAACTCTATTAATTAGACTCATCATTTTTGAAAATTAGCAATTGATAATGTTTGTATTAATATTGAAGAACATTACGTTATGAGGTTTATAGTGTGAAAATTTATAAAATTGAAATGAAAACCTGTACATCAATTGAAGACTTTTCAAAAGGAATAAGTAATTACTAAATAAAAATCTTAATTTAAAATAACAGGAAAAAATAAAAGCAGATATCTAATTTATCAATTTTAATATAACAATCCCCCAATAAATAACCAATGACTTTCTAATGAAGATACAATTATAAAATTTATTTTACAAAATGCCCGTTCATTATTCTTGAAAACTTAATTGAATATTCACAATCTTATTTCTATATTAAGAACTCTATTTTAACTCAAACAGACAGTGCAAAATGAGATTCAATTACAACGACAAAAAAAACATTAAAGTATTAAAGGACTCTCCATATCCTCTTGACTATCCTCATCAAATTCGTAAGGCTCCGAACAAATCCGGTTTATATATGTTACTCGATGAAAAGGATGAGGTCATTTATATAGGAAAATCTGAAAACGGAAAATTAAAAAAGGAAATAAAAACAAAAGTTGATGTCATTGTAAATGGAGAAGCATCTAAATACAGATGGTTCATGACAGCAAACGATAAAGATGCAGAAGAACTCGAGGAAATTTGGATTGAAAAATATAATCCACCATTTAATCAAAAAGATCAATAGTTTTTATCAGTTCATTTTTTTAACAAATCACTTTTATATGATAAGTTATATTAAAGTGTCTAACAAAATACACCCTCGCCTTCGTTAAAAACTCGTTTATTATTTCCCTTCTGAGATAAAAGTGTTCAAAAAATACACAATTCCTAATATTAATAAAAATTAGTATTCTATTATTCATCAGTACTAAGTTATTATTTTATAATAGTTAAGTGTCAAAATATATAGTCTTGACTAATTTCAAATAATTGATGACATTTCATTGTAATTAATTATTACAATATAATGGAAATTGAAAATCAAAATACAAATGTTCAAGTTACTGCTCAGACTGTTTCCCAAAAGAAAAAATGGAAGAAGTTGATATTAAGAATGTTAGCACTCGGTTTGTTTTTTTGTATTTCCATTTATGGTTATAATTTTTTTAGCCTGCAATATTCAATGAATAAACTTTTAATATTCGATAATAAGAATAAAGGAATTGATGTTTCAGTAGGTTATAAAAATTATATAGACTTATCAGTTATTGTATTTGATCTACGCAAGTGCTCATACAAAACAAAAGCTGATGTTCTTAGAGTACTCTTTCAATTTGCTGAAAAGAAAAAAGAAAGCAATTACGATTATGTAATTCTGAGTTGTCAGGGGATAAAGAAATTTAAAATCACCGGTGAATTTTTTAAGAAGTTAGGTGAAGAATACCGTGAAGAAAATTTATTAGCTTTGATAAAGACATTTCCCGATAATGTTTTGAACCTGGACAACAGTCCTGTTTTTCCCGAGCGAAAAGCAGTTAACCAGAATTCAGATGAAAATAAAATCATAGAATGCTATGATTTTATGTACAAGTGGCTTAAGAATGAAAAAATTCCATTGAGAGTTTATAACGAATAAAGTAATTGCAATCTGACTTCTTTCATAACAAAAGTAAACAGTCTTATAGCAACAACACTCAAACTTAATAAATTTGTCATCGAACTATCGAGACAAGTTATTTTGTAATACTCCAAAAATAAACACTACAATCCCCCATTCTATAAACTAATTTAGTTCTTTATTCTCTCCATAAAGTAAATTAATTTACACTTGTCTATACAAATTATTATTCACAAATCTCTCAGAAATGAAAAATTTTCTATTAAAGTATATATTATTTTTATTATCAATAATCCTCTTACTTCAATCGGTTTTACTATAGATAAATATTTAGATAAAAAAAATTAAAGAACTTATATTAAATAAAATATAAAATTTAACATCATGGATAAAAAGAATATCATCATCATACTCCTTGCTATTATTGTTGTTTTCATACTTGGTGTAACGCTGATGTCTTTGCAGAGTGTTCTATTACCATTCATAGTAGCAGTTTTGTTTTCAATAATATTTGATCCAATGGTAAAATTCTTAAAAAAGAAAAAAGTACCGACAGCTATATCATTAATATCTGTCGTCCTGACATTTGCAATAGTTTTATTCCTTATATCTCTTTTAATCTATTCGAGTGCTTCATCCGTTGCTGAAGCATTACCACTGTATGAAGCAAAATTCCAGAATATGTTAAAAGATTTAGAAAACTTCGTGAGATACACGGCAAAATCCATGAATGTTAACATAGATGAACTGAAACTCACAGATGTAATCCCGTTTGCAACAATATCAAACGCTGCTACGGGAGTTGCAAATTCATTCATTAATTTTTTATCCAATGCTGCGATGGTTCTGCTATTCATGCTTTTTATACTGGCAGGCAGTGGTGGTCTTAAAAACAAAATCCTTGAAGCTTTTTCAGATGAGAATGCTGAAAAGATATCATCAGTTATAGACAATATCAGTACAAGAGTTAGAAAATATTTAACAACAAAATTTTTCATAAGCTTTGGTACTGCATCATTATTTACCTTAATATACTGGTTGTTTGGTTTAGAATTTCCACTCTTCTGGGGTTTCATAGCCTTCTTGTTATGTTTCATTCCAAATATTGGTTCATTTATAGCTATACTTTTTCCTCTGATTTTTTCATTGCTACAATTCGATAGCATCCTAACAAGCGTAATCTTATTAGTACTATTAATAGTTGCAACTAATTTAATGGGAAATGTTATCGAACCAATGGTGATGTCTGAAAGTCTGAACTTAAGTGCTTTGCTTATACTGGTAGCATTGATATTTTGGGGATGGCTTTGGGGAATTGTCGGCATGCTGCTGTCAGTACCTTTAACAGCTACTATTAAAATAATATTCGAGAACATCCCACAACTAAGACCAATGGCAATTTTAATGGGAGGACCTGTTGACCAGGTGAAAAGAAAGAGGAAGAAGAAATAGCACACTCATTGACATCCCTCAGAAAGAACAATAAGTAGATTGCATTGGTGAATACTCAGATGCAAGTTTTAACAAAAAAAGGTGTCAAACATTATAGAATTTGTATAACTTATCTTAGAATTAGCTGAAACCATCTGCAGATGACAGATAAAGACTTAGTCAAAAAGATAAAGAATAATGATCGTCATGCGTTCAAAGAGTTGGTTGAAAATCACCAAAAGCTTGTAATGAATACTTGCAAAGGATTTTTGCACAACGAAGATGATGCACATGATGTCTCACAAGAGGTTTTCATTGAAGCCTACCGCTCTGTTAAGAAATTCCGCGGCGATTCAAAAATTACTACATGGCTTTATCGCATTGCAGTTAACAAATCATTAAATTTTATACGGGATAATAGAAAGCACAGACGATTAAGTGATATTGATATTATGACGGGTAAAAATGAAAAACATATTTCAACACACTTGAATCCAAATTTACCCGATACCGAGATCGAAAACCGGGAAAGATCTCGCGTGCTTTACAGTGCAATTGATGAACTTCCAACGAACCAGAGAGAAGCTTTTATATTGAACAAGTACGAAAATCTTAATTACAAAGAAATATCTGAAATAATGAATAAATCAATTTCCTCGATCGAATCTTTACTATTCAGAGCAAAGAAAAATCTTCAAGTGAAATTATACAATTATTACAAAGAAAATTTATAACGCAAGTTTTATAAACAAAAAGTGTCACATTAACAAAACCAAATAATATGGATTGCAAAGAAGTTGAAAATAGAATTATCGAGTACATAGAAAAAACCTTGCCGGAAATAATTGAGATGGATATGAAAGCTCACTTTGAAAATTGTGAAAACTGTTCCAGAATATATAACGAGATTGTAAAAACTTATGATATTATTGAATCAGATAAAATGGTTGGGACATATCCATATTTTGCTGACAATGTCATTACTAAAATAGAAAATGTAAACAAATCAAAAATTAACGGAGTTTTAAACCCGGAAAACTTCTCATTTGTATTCAGCAGGATCGCAATTACCGGGATAGCTGCTGTAATTATATTCATAGTAGGTTTATACATACTCGAAGGTTCACTACCGTTTGATTTTTTTTCTGAACCTGATTATTTAGCACCTGAAAATGTTACAAATTTATTATTAAGTAATCTTTAAAAAAAATAAATGTTAAAGAAACCAATTTTCTTAGGTATAGTGATTCTTATCGTTGGATTGATATTTGGAGTTTTAGTTAGCAGCTTCTTTATTAGCGATAGAAGAGATGGTCATTCACCAAATGGCATGAAGATATCCAAAGAGCACTTTAAGAAAAGAATGATCAGAGTTATTGATCCTGATGAAGATCAATTTGATAAAATCGATCCAATAATAGACAAGTATGCTGAAAGAACTTCCGAAATCACTGATAAATATTTCGAAGAGTTTTCTGCAATATTAGATTCAATGCGAATTGAGTTAGAACCAATATTAACAGATAAGCAAAAAGAAAGGCTGCAAGAGAGACGGGAGAAGATGGAAAAATTTAAATTCAGAAAGAATAAGAAAAAATGGAAACAGAATTCAGAATAGTAACACGATGCTGTTATTTTATTCTTATAATTTTATAATCAAATAACAATAAAATATTTTTTAAAATAAAATAAATAATAATCATGCTTAAATTAAAACTTATCCTAACAATTTTATTGATCTCAGCAATATCATTTAACTTCACAATTGCTCAGAAAAAAGACAAAGAAAAATTCAGTAAGACTCCTGAGGAAATTGCTGAAAAAATAATGGAGCGTATGAAAACGAATCTTGAATTGAGTGATGCTCAATTTAATTCTATTTATCCAATTGTGTTAACACATGCACAGGATATGAAAAAAATGCACGAAGAAAATAATACTTATCAAAAAGAAGACTTTCGAAAACTGCGAAAAGAAAAAAGAGAAAAACTGCAAAACGAAATAAGTGTATATCTTACTGATGAGCAGAAACAGAAAATGGAAGAGCACAAGAAAGATAAAATGAATAAACCTGATAAATGGAAAAACAAAAAGCATAATAAACACGATAAAGGTTTCGATAAAAATAAATCACCAGAGGAGATGTCTCAGAAAATTTCAGAAAGGATGAAGAATAAACTTAATCTGACAGATGAACAGCAGACCTCTTTACAAAAGATTTTCCTCAATCACTTCACAGAAGTAAAAAACTTTAAGGATAGCAAGGATAAATATACAAAAGAAGAATGCCAGAAAATGAGAACCGAAAGGAAAGAAAACCTTAAGAATGAAGTTAAATTGATACTAACCGATGATCAGTTTAAGACATGGGAAGAGAAGAAAAATAATAAAGACCATAAACAAAAGAATAAAAAAAGGGAAACAAGATAGTATATAAATCAATCGGACAATAAGAGTGCTTTCATGATCCTCATATAACCTCCTTGATAAGAAGCCCTTGGAATATTTTTTCAAGGGCTTTTTCACTTCTATTTAATAGAATAGCTTGTTATTAAGCAACACTAGGATCGCTAAACTACTAACTCACGTAAGATGTTTATGACTGCCGTCACACAAAGGCGGATTCTTCGTTTGTTTGCATCCACAGAAATAAACCGTTCCATCTTTATCTGCTGTATACATTACCGGTGTAAAATCCGTACCTTTGTGTGAACCGTCGCAAAAGGGCTGAAGCATACTCTTCCCACATTGACACCAAAAATACTTCTCACTTTCTTTTACTTCGACTGCGAAGGGTGTTTTACTTGCAACTACTGCGTCTGACATAATTTTTCTCCTTAATTATAAGTTTGATAATAATAGTTTTTAGATACTCCAATCGATGGAAAACCGAATTAATATTGTAAACCTTATTAGCTTTCATAAGAGTTTCGTATTTACTATTTACAGAATCTTCAGAAATATATAATTATCACTTAGATTTATCAGTTCGTCCAGATGTGCCAAACAAATGAATATCTATATCCTTTAGTAATTCTTTTGCTCTATCGACATGTTCTTCCAAAACATGGATTCTAGCACCCTGAATCATTGGATCAACTGATAAAAAGTTTTCACCATAAATATAATATTTAATCTTTTCTGTATCGAATACAGATTGGATTACTGCAAGATCTCCCTGGTTAAGTGTGGTCAAAACATGTTCAAATTTTTCTGGATCAATTACCTTTGGAGGTTTCGTCGAAAAATCAAGAAAGCATTCACAAACAGGACAGTGGAATTTCTTTTCTATTCTCTCTTCAAAATTTATTTCGAGTTCGCTTGAGCACTCTGGGCACTTAACGATTTGAGGTAGTAATTCTGCTTTTAAAGCTTCCTGACATTTGGGATCTTCACAATAAAAATAATCATCACATTCTTCCAAACATGATTTGCAAAAATTCTTTTTACAGAAGTAGCAATGACTAAAAGCTTCTTTATCCGGGTGATTAATACATGTTACACTCATAACGCTTTGAATTTTTTTATGGTTTACACAATTGTTTATTAAGCTAATTATGAAAACACTATAAACCTAATATCGTAGCGAATTCTTGTAACCTATTAGTAATCCGTTTATGTAGACAACAAGTGCTAACCTTGTCTGCTGCAAAAAATCAACTGCACAGTATCCTTAAGCAAAGCTATGCAAAATCTGTTGAAGCGAGAACTCTTCTCCTTTATTTCCCATATCCCAGGATTTTTTGATCACAGATTGCAGCCTATCTTCTAATGTCGGTTTATTAACCTGATAAAAGATTCCTGTGTACATTGGTTGTTCACAGTATGCCATTTCCATTGCCTTCAACTTATCTTCCCTCGGATGGTCATCAGGTAAAGGTTGCAGCATAGCTTTCAATCCTTTTGAATCTAAAACAGGAAATGTTCTGCATGGAGAAAAGATATAAACAATAGACATCCCCTTGTGGGAAATCGCTTCAATTAGTATTTGCGTCAACGTTTTTGAATCTAAGCCATTAGCCCGGGCAATAAACGAGACATCATAAGCCAAAAATATCGGTATTGCTGACAAAGCATCTTCAAACACACCATAAGGTGACGTTTTTGTTTTCTGTCCATACGGCGATGTCGGAGATGATTGTCCTTTTGTTAAGCCATAGATTCTATTATCTATCAGTAAGTAAGTCATATCAACGTTCTTGCGTGCTGTGTGGGCAATGTGACCACCACCTATACCAAGTCCGTCACCATCTCCTCCAACAGCAAACACGGTTAAATCGGGGTTTGCAGTCTTAGCTCCAAGAGCAGTCGGAACTGCACGTCCATGTGTACCATGCAGCGAGTACGTGTTTACAAAGTGAGACAAACGTCCTGAACATCCGATACCGGAAACTGTAACAATATTTTCCGGTGGTATATCCAATGTTAGAAGCGCCTTTTGTAAACTTGCCAGTACACCAAAGTCACCGCAACCCGGACACCAAACCGGTTCAATGACGCTCTTATAATCTTGCAATGTTCTCTTCATTGATAATCCTTTCTACTTTTTCAATTCCATTAAAAATTTCTTCGGGAGTAAACGGAACTCCCTCACATTTGTGAATTTCAATCGGTCTAATACCGAATTTAGCTTTAATAAAGTGAGCAAACTGCCCTGTGTAATTTTCTTCAACCATTATTACCTGCTTCAAACCAGAAAGAAAATTTCGGATCTGTCTTTCCGGTAATGGTGAAAGTACTTTCGGTTGTAAGTGACGAAATAGTATACCTCTTTCCTCGGCAAGCAAACGTGCTTCATGAATGGCTCCTTCAGTCGAGCCCCATCCGATAACTCCAATTTTTGCTTCCTCAGGTCCTTCATATTCAGGTGGATTCTTCTCTAACGCTTTACCAAGTGCTTCCAATTTCTTAAACCGTTTCTTCATCATTTGCGAATGTATGTGAGGTAAGTAGCTTGCTTTACCTGTCTCATCATGCTCTAAACCACCTGATAGATATTGACCGCCTTCAAGTCCCGGTCTTGTTATCGGTGATACTCCATCAACTGTATCAAGATAACGCTTGTATCCATTTAACTCTTTTGGATTTGCTTCTATTCGATATGCTATTTCTATCTTCTCAGGTGATGGAATAGAAATATCGTCAGAATGCACTGAGCTGTCGACTTCTATAATTTTTGTTAAATCGGGCATTCTGACTGTTGCCTTCCTGTAACCAATTGATTGATCTGTTAAAATTATAACAGGCATCTGGAATCTTTCCGCAAGATTAAATGCACGAATCGTTTGATAAAAAGCATCCTCTACAGACGTTGGAGCAAGAATTATCCTTGGTGCTTCACCAGCTGTCCCGTATATAGCAAACTTCAAATCGGATTGCTCAGTCTTGGTCGGAAGTCCTGTGCTCGGTCCGCCTCTCTGTACATCTACTATCACGAGGGGAACTTCTAACATTGATGCAAGATTTAACTGCTCACCCATCAGTTGAAGTCCCGGACCCGATGTAGGGGTTATTGCTTTTTCACCCGCGAATGCAGCTCCAATACATGCCGAGAGAGAAGCAATTTCATCTTCTAATTGAATTGCTCTCCCGCCCACTTTTGGCATAAGGTTGGTCAATGTTTCAAAAATCGGTGTCGCAGGTGTTATAGGATAGCCTGCAACAAACCGGCAGCCTGCCACAAGTGCACCCAAAGCCACAGCTTCATTTCCTGATATCAGCATGTAATGAACTTTTGCCTGAGTATCTGCAACCAAATTATACTTTTGTTCCCACTTGTTGGCTCTGCCCGCTTCGTAACCAGCTTTTAAAGCTTTCAAATTGTTTTCAATAATATCACTTCCCTTATCACCATAACGGTCCTTTATTAATTTTTCCAGTACACCAAACTCAATACCGAATAGCTGCCCTAAAGCACCGAGGGCTACGACATTTTTCCCTAATTTTGCACCCACAGTATCCATTACTATCTTAGCAAGAGGAATTGGGTAAAATTTTGTTTTCAGGTCATCCTTTATTTTAACTTCATCAGGATCGTATATTAGCATTCCGCCCTCTTTCAGATCACCTATTGTTCTGTCGTATGCTTCCTGGTTAAATACGATAAGATAGTCAACGGAACTTCCCATCGAATGAATCGTACCGCTTCGGATTCGAATCTGTATCATTGAAAAACCGCCTTTTATCTCGGCGGGGTAAGTAATGTAAGTAAATACGTGATACACTGTTCTTGCAGCCGCTTGTGCAAACAACTCTCCGGCACTGAGGACTCCATCGCCTCCTTCGCCGGCTATACGAATAGCAAAATCAATGTCGGAGCTGTCTTTCATGTTATTCATGTTTTATATTTCAGTAATAGGTTAGTAAAGTATGTAGTTTTTTTGATGTGATGTAGCAATATCATTTGTATTCAACTTAGCAAAAAGCAATATCAAATACAATTTTATATTCGTGGGATTAAACTGCTTTTGGGTGGCGTTGGCAGTGCTGTCGTAACATGTTTCTACTTCCCGCTTGCGGGTCGGACCTTGGCGTGTTATGCCTAACATTTCTTGATCCTGGTTACAAAAGTCCTCTTTTGTAACCAACCTTTTAAGACCCAATTTTCTAATTAAAAAAGGATGGAGCCGGAAACCCCATCCTTAATCGTTTGTCATCAGTACTTAATAATCTATAACACCGTCAAAATTTCAAGCTGATCTTGATTTTTGAATCCCTAATAACTTATCGTGCCTGTCCAGTCAATAACTGTAGGCACATCTGGCAGTCTAAAGTCAACCATTTGTACGGCCGAGCATACACCGTTCCCGGTTGCATCTGCAAATCTGCCGGTACCTCCGACAACAACTCCATCAATTGTAGCTTCTACCACACAAACATAAGGAGGTTCAATCCATTCGGTTATTTGAAAAGAACCGCTTACAAAATCCATCCATAATTCATCACCATTTGCCGCAGTCAAAATACTGTGTATCCCGCTG
>Ga0307377_10007931_pt1 | contig 10856 bp, 4 predicted proteins | sample TR3MG_FD_202535 | JGI IMG/M metagenome (GOLD analysis project Ga0307377, IMG submission 202535) | Soil microbial communities from Risofladan, Vaasa, Finland - TR-3 | ecosystem: Environmental > Terrestrial > Soil > Coastal area > Acid sulfate soil | place: Finland: Risofladan, Vaasa | collected... | reverse complement strand
AAGATGTGGGAGTCCTTTTAACTAGTCATCCAAGTAGCAGACCATTCTTAAAGGCTTCTGTAGAAACTCATAAGAAATTAGGATTCTGGCTTACTGTAGTATTCGATAACTACTTTGATCCTAATAATAAACAGATATCATATGATTCTATGTTGCCTAGAAGAGAAGTATTTGATCAGATTGATACTTTTCTAATACCTCATCATCAAACATGGGGAGGAGTTTTATATCCTTATTTCTGGCTACTTAAATTCGGTATGCATACAATGGGAGGATTTAAATATGTCTTCTGTTCTAATGGAGATTGTATCTTAGAAAAACCAGAAGGATTTCCTCAAATTATGGAGATGTTAGGTGACGCTGATATCATGGGTTGTGGATGGGAAGAAAATAACGGAAGAGAACTTTTTAATACTACTTCTTTTATAGCCAAGACGGATGCCGCTCAAGCAATGATGAAGCATTTTCAAGATCACTTAATACCTGTAGATAATTATGAAAAGTATGCAGAGAGGGTAGGAAATACGGAGTCCAGATTTGCAGTAGCAATTAAAGAGTTGGGATTGAAAGTAGTCAAAGTTCCTAATAATCCTTTGAGTACTCAAGTGCATAAGCCTGGAGGTACTTGGTATGACATCTTGGGATTCAGGCATATACACGGTGAATGGAACTATGCTCATAGATATAAAGACATTCCTCCACCAGCGGAATACATAGATGAAACCTTTTGGGGTAAGAAAAGAGAAATAGTCGAAAAATATTATGCGACCAAGGATAAGAAATTCTTGGATCAATGGTATAAAACTAGATAAATTATTATAAATATAAAAGAATAGGAATATTTACAAAAGTACACAAAAAGGAATTTGGAGAAGAAAAATGGCTAATAAAAGAATTTTCGATTTGGTTTCAGGAGCCGCTCCCTTATCAGGAGCAGAGTTACTTGAAATAGAACAGTTTAATTTGTCTAGAAAAATAAGGGTTAGTGATATAGATCATTATACTTTATATAATACTCATTATCCTATTAATACTATATTATCTGATACAAAAGAACCCACAGGATTTGTTAACAGAATAGATTCGGTAATGTCATTTAATAATACTACCAGAACATTTTCTATAAGTGGAGCTGGTGGGGGAACTTATGATATATACTACAAAGGAAAGAAGATAACAAAATCAGCTTTGGAAAGTAAACAATCTAGTGTACCAGATGGATTAAAGTATTTCTATTTTGATTCAAACGGAACTCTTCAAGTTACAGACAATTTTAATGAAACCCTTATTACTGATAATATATTGATATCTATTATTTATTGGGATAGCTCAAATTCCGTACAAATATACTTTGCAGATGAAAGACATGGAATAAGTATGGATGGAACTACTCATCTTTATTTACATGAGACTAGAGGAACAGTATGGGAAGAAGGTTTGGGATTAGGAGGATTTGTAGCGGATGATACAGGTGATTTGAATTCACATGCTCAATTTAGCGTAGCACAAGGAGTAATTTGGGATGAGGACAATAATTCCACCACACTAGAGCTTAGTGGTGGTTCTGATAACTGGTCTGTTTACTACAAACTTGGAACAAACGGAGATTGGAAGTTAGATGATACTACTATGTTTCCAGTTTTGAGTACTGGAACTGGAAGAGCGGCATGGAATCAATGGACTGGAGCAATATGGCAACTTACAGAAGTTACAAATTCAAAATTTTTATTAGCTCATGTTTTTGCTAGTAATGATTATAATATTGGTCTTGTAAACAGAAAAGTCATAGCCGTAATAGGGGAAGCGGAATATAATAGTCTACAAGATGCTAGAGAAGCGGCACTTTCTGAAATTAGAACAATTGAAATCGCTGGATTGCCGTTTGCAGAATTTGTTCCAATTGCTTCTGTAATATATGAAACCAAAGATATATATAGTAATTCTGTAAAATCAAGAGTTAGAACTACTGACTTAGGAGATGACTATATTGATTATAGAGGTATAACTGGAGGGGCTGTAGGAGGAACGTCAATTAATGATCATGGTCAACTTATAGGATTGATGGACGATGATCATTCTCAATATATACTATCCAATGGATCAAGAGCGTTTACTGATATACTTCAAGGAAACTTGACATTAGCTGGAGTTTTATCGGCTGGTGATGGAATAAAATCTGATATTTATACAAATGATGGAATAAAACTTTTAGAAAATGCTCCTAATGTTTCTGGTGCTTGGTTTAAAGGAGATATCTTAAATTATGATGGAACTAAAGTAGTAGAGACAGGAAAAAACTTTGGAAGTTCAAAAGTATATGGAAGAGTATTTGCGGATATCTATTCTGATAATGGAGATCAAATATTAGATAATGGGCCTGTTATATCCGCTGGATGGTATAAAGGAGATCTAATAAACTATGATGGTACTAAAGCAGTAGAAACAGGCCCGACTTTTGAAAGTGGTAAATGTTATACTCCTTTAATTTCAAATGTATTGGCTTCAAATGAAGTAAAAATATTAGAACATGGAGCATTAGGAAATGGGGATGCTTGGTTTAAAGGAGATATACTAGCGGAAGATAATACTTCTATTATATCTGTTAGTGGAAGTAGAGCAGAATCAAATGCCTATTTAAATGAGATTCAATGTACATCTACAGTTACAAGAACTTTAGTTAGTGGAAACGGAGGACAATTAGTAAAAACTGTTTCTAGTTTTGAAACAGTTCCTATAACGGCAGGGGCGGCTATAGTAGTTCCTGTCAATGTTCCAGCAGGGGCAAAATTAATAGGAGGACAATTAAGAGTAGATAGTGCCTTGGCTGGTGGAGACAATTGGGATGTTGCTTATTCAGGAGGTAACACTACAGGAATAGCTACAAATATAGGAGTAGCAAAGAACACAAAAGTAAGCGTTTTATTAGATGAATATGCTCCTGTATCTCAAGAGTGGATTTACTCTACAATTCAAAATACTACATCTGGTACAATAGTTACATTGATCTCAAACATACCAGATAATGTAGCATCAATTGAAATTTTATTATCAGGTGTTAGCACAAATACAAATAGTCAACCACCAATCATAAGACTTGGTGATGCAGGAGGAGTAGAAACAACAGGTTATACTGGAGTGGTTAGAGGGCCAACAGGTGAAACAGCAGTAACAAATGGTATTTATCCATTTAGAACCAATGCATGGGCTTCGACAGATTTACTTGATTGTAGAATAAGATTAACTAGATGGGATCAAAATTTGAATACATGGCTTATAGATTCTATTGCTAATGATCAAGCACAACTTAGTTCATTCTCTGGTAAAAAAACACTATCAGAAGCATTAACAACTATTGTGATAACTACACCTGGAGGAACTGCTACTTTTGATGCTGGTCAAGCAAGAGTAAGATATAGAAGGATAGATAATCCAATAACTAGTGATATAACAAATATGACTATAACTAAAAACGGTGGGGGGTCATTTACAGCGCAAGGAAGTATTTCTGGAATTGTATACTATGAATATTTTAGATTAGATTTACAAAATTTACCATAAGGAGAAGGATATGTCTATAGGAATTAATGCTACTTTTTTAAATTTTAAAAGTTTTCAGATAGATGAAAACGTAACAGATTTATTTACAGTAGGAAGAAAAGTAAAAGCGGATTGTGTAAATGACGGATTTAAATATGGAGAAATTGAATCTCTTTCTTTTACTGTAAGTGCAGGAACAGTAATAAACTTAAACAACGAATCTGATAGCTTAACAAATAATTTGACTAAAGTTTGGTATGAAGCACATCCTCATATGGAAGACGGAAGACCAATTATCAGATCAGATACAAGACCTTTAAATACAAGTACCTATTTTACTATGGAAGGAGATCTACCAAATAGTATAGGTGGAGGTAAAGAGCTTAGATGGGATTTTTCAAACGATACCGATTTGTATACTGGTTCCGAGATTCCTTCTGGATACAAAGCAAAAGAAGTTAATATATCTTTTTCTTGTCCTGTATATATAAAAGATGGAACGCTTTACTTCTTCGATGCCCCTTGGGGTCAGCATATCTATATGGATATAATTGTACCTTCGGGTTCTTACTATCCAAATTCAGCAGGAGTAATTCCTGCTTCTGCTCTAGGATTACAAGGAAACAAAACTTACTCTCAAGCTACAGAAGATATTATTTTTCAAAGATATCTAGCTAAACATTTTGTCTATGGAACTTGCCAGATGGGAGATGAATTAAATGCAGAAGGAGCGGCTGTAGATGCACTACCCATAGGATGGTATATAAGAGGGCTTATAGTAACTCCAGAAAATGATAATGAAAGTAAAGGATATGCTTCTTTAGAAATGTATAGATGTCATACTCATATACTCCCAGGACAAGGTAGTTTACACTAAATGATAAGATGGATAGATAATAAATCAGAAAGATGGGCAACGGATCGTATTTATAAACCTTGGAAGGAGTTAATTGAACCAAAATGGCATCCAAGATTAGAGGAGAAGTTTACTCTATCATCCTCTATTTATGGAAATAATAATATAGATATCTACTTTGTATATGATGATATATCTTTATTAATTACTAAAGTTGGTCATATAGGAAATGAATCAGCTACCGTTATGTTAAATGATATACTTTTTAATCTTAAAAATGAAGAAATAGATGTATCCGATTTGAACTTTTACATGATAGAAGAAGAAGATGGAAACCTTGATCCAGATGTTGAATACGGAGCTTTATTTCCAGCACAAGAGGAATAATAAATGTCTGTAAGTTTTATAAACCAGAGTTCTCAAGCATTTGCTACTAGCTCCATAACTCATACATTAACTAATCATCAAGTTATAGGATGGGGATTATATCTAGTTGTAGAAGTTCACCAACATACAAATCAAGCTCCAATTAGTGTTACCTTTGGTGGTACTTCAATGTCTCTGATAGGAAGTGCTGAAAATGCCGCTGGTGGTAGCACTTACGTATACGGTTTAGTTGTTCCTTCAAATACTACAGCAAATGTTGTAGTTACCCACTCATCAGCTATCGGTGATATAATAGTTGGAGCAATGTCTTTTCATGGAGTTAATCCTTCCACTCCTACAAGTAGCGTTCAAACCTTCTCTGGAAATACCACCTCACCATCACAAGTAATAGTAGCTTCTTCTACTGGTGATTTAGTTGTAGATGCTTTTACTTTGTTAAATAATGTAGCTACTGTAGGGGCTGGTCAAACTCAGATATATAACCATACAATCAGTACTACTAACGGATGTGCATCAACGGAACCAGGTGCTAGCCTTGTCACTATGTCTTGGACTTTTGGCTCTAGAAATAAAAATTCTCTGGTGGGATTTAATCTTAATCAGGGAGGAAGTTCCTCTTCCTCAAGTTCATATAGTTCTTCCTCAAGTTCATATAGTTCTTCCTCAAGTTCCAGTTCTTTAAGTTCTTCTTCGTCTTCAAGTTCCAGTTCTTTAAGCTCTTCATCAAGTTCCAGTTCTTTAAGTTCTTCTTCGTCTTCAAGTTCTTTAAGCTCTTCTTCGTCATCAAGTTCCAGTTCTTTAAGCTCTTCATCAAGTTCCAGTTCTTTAAGCTCTTCTTCGTCTTCAAGTTCTTTAAGCTCTTCTTCAAGTTCCAGTTCTTTAAGCTCATCAAGTTCTAGTTATTCATCATCATCTTCTTCAAGTTCCAGTTCTTTAAGCTCGTCAAGCTCCAGTTCATCATCAAGTTATAGCTCTTCGTCTTCAAGTGAAAGTTCATCTTCACTATCATCCTCTTCACGCCCTTGTCAATATGAAGGTCAACCTTCTGTAGAAAATTATACTAATGGAACATCTACATTAACAAATACTGTATCTGCTAGTCATATTCTTACAGATAATATGTATAGAATTGTGTTAGCTTTTATTGCCTATGAATATAGTGGAACAATAAATGTAACTGGAATAAACTATAATGGAACAGCAATGCTTCCTGTAGGTGGATTAATCTCTGGAGTAGATCCCAAATACGCTGATAGACTTTACTACTTAATTGATATTAATCTTCCTGCTCTTTCTGGAACATATAATGTCAATGCTACTTTTAGTGGTAATGTTTCAGCCGCTTCTTTAAGTGTTGTGGAGATTTCTAATGCAGATCAAATATCTCCTAGTAATTTTGTTACTAATACGAATACAGATACTCCTCTTATATCTGCAAGTATTATAACAACTGCGCTTAATTCAATAGTTGTGAGTAATGTTATTAGTGATACATTATCTATCTATACTCATGGTACAGGACAAGTAGAATTATGGCAAGTAGATTTTGGTAGTAATACTCATGCTGGAACATATGAATTAGAACCTTTTACTGGAAATCATATTGTCTCTCATTATGCAACTCTTGGTGCTTTAAGAATTACAAGAGATCTGGATTTCAGAATTATAACAGATAGTGATAATAGAATAACAAGGGATCAATTAGAAATATATAGACAATTAATGCTTGCGGTAGAAGTAAGACCAGTTTGTATTTCAAGCTCTTCAAGCTCTTCTTCAAGCAGTTCATCTTATAGCTCTTCTTCCAGTTCATATTCAAGTAGCTCTTCTTCCAGTAGTTATTCATCATCATCTTCTTCAAGCAGTTATTCTTCAAGTAGCTCATCCTCAAGCTCATCTTACAGTTCTTCCTCATCTTCTTCAAGTTCTAGTTATTCATCGTCATCGTCATCAAGTAGTTCAAGTTTGTCAAGTAGCTCATCTTCATCAAGTTATTCCTCATCTTCATCCTCATCATCTTTTAGCTCATCCTCATCCTCACTATCGTCATCCAGTTCTTCTTCTTCAAGTTCGTTCAGTTCGTCCAGTTCTTCAAGCTCACTATCATCGTCTTCCAGTTCCAGTTCTTTAAGCAGTTCTTCATCGTCAAGTAGCAGTTCTCTAAGTTCTTCTTCGTCAAGCTCTTCAAGTTCATTAAGCTCTTCGTCAAGTTCGTCTAGCGAGTCATCCAGTTCTTCATCATCTTCATTATCATCTTCGTCAAGTTCGCTATCGTCTTCTTCTTCAAGCTCAAGTGAATCTTCATCCAGTTCTTCCTCTTCAAGTTCGTTATCTTCTTCTAGCAGTTCGTCAAGTGGATCTTCTTCGTCCTCAAGTTCCAGTTCTTCATTATCATCATCTTCTTCATCGGTTTCTTCAAGCTCAAGTTCCAGTTCTTTAAGCTCTTCTTCGTCTTCAAGTTCGCTATCGTCATCGTCAAGTTCAAGTTCCCTGAGTTCTTCTTCTTCAAGTTCGCTATCATCCTCATCTTCATCAAGCTCCAGTTCTTTAAGCTCTTCATCAAGTTCACTATCATCTTATAGTAGCTCCAGTAGCTCAAGTGTGAGTTCGTCAAGTTCCAGTTCGTCAAGTTCGCTATCGTCATCCAGTTCTAGCTTATCTTCTTCCTCTTCAAGCTCATCCAGTTCTTTAAGCTCATCCAGTAGTTCATCTAGCCGATCAAGCTCCAGTTCTTCTTCGTCAAGTTCTTCTTCATCACTATCATCTTCGTCTTCAAGTTCATCGGTGAGTTCTTCATCTTCAAGTCTGTCTTCATCTTCATCTTCTTCGTCAAGTTCCAGTTCTTTAAGTTCTTCGTCAAGTTCTAGTTCTTTAAGCTCTTCGTCAAGTTCCAGTTCTTCAAGTTCTAGTTTATCATCATCGTCAAGCTCTAGTACTTCATCTTCTTCAAGCTCAAGTTCGCTATCGTCATCCAGTTCTTCAAGCTCAAGCTTTAGTGGATCATCTTCTTCAAGTTCATCATCAATATCTTCTTCATCGTCATCTAAATCTTCATCCTCTTCAAGCTCAAGTTTTTCTTCTTCGTCATCATCCAGTTCGCTATCAAGTTCTTCATCTTCACTATCTTCTTCGTCAAGTTCCAGTTCACTATCAAGTTCTTCAAGTTCAAGTTCTTCAAGTTCCAGTTCACTATCAAGTTCTTCAAGTTCAAGTTCTTCAAGTTCCAGTTCACTATCAAGTTCTTCATCTTCACTATCTTCTTCGTCAAGTTCAAGCTCACTATCAAGTTCTTCAAGTTCCAGTTCACTATCAAGTTCTTCAAGTTCAAGCTCACTATCAAGTTCTTCAAGTTCAAGCTCACTATCTTCTTCGTCAAGTTCCAGTTCGCTATCTTCCTCGTCAAGTTCAAGCTCACTATCAAGTTCTTCAAGTTCAAGCTCACTATCTTCTTCGTCAAGTTCAAGCTCACTATCAAGTTCTTCAAGTTCAAGCTCACTATCTTCTTCGTCAAGTTCAAGCTCACTATCTTCTTCGTCAAGTTCAAGCTCACTATCTTCTTCGTCAAGTTCAAGCTCACTATCTTCTTCGTCAAGTTCAAGCTCACTATCTTCCTCGTCAAGTTCAAGCTCACTATCAAGTTCTTCAAGTTCAAGCTCACTATCTTCTTCGTCAAGTTCAAGCTCACTATCAAGTTCTTCAAGTTCAAGTTCTTCAAGTTCAAGCTCGCTATCAAGTTCTTCAAGTTCAAGCTCACTATCAAGTTCTTCAAGTTCCAGTTCACTATCAAGTTCATCTTCACTATCTTCTTCGTCAAGTTCCAGTTCACTATCTTCTTCGTCAAGTTCAAGCTCACTATCAAGTTCTTCAAGTTCCAGTTCACTATCAAGTTCTTCATCTTCACTATCTTCTTCGTCAAGTTCAAGCTCACTATCTTCTTCAAGTTCTTCATCATCACTATCTTCTTCGTCAAGTTCCAGTTCACTATCTTCATCTAGTAGTTCATCTTCATTATCTTCGTCAAGTTCGTCTTCATCTGAATCTTCGTCAAGCTCCAGTTCTTCTTCATCGGTATCATCGTCCAGTTCTTCAAGCTCAAGTTCATTAAGCTCTTCGTCAAGTTCGTCTAGCGAGTCATCTTCATCCTCAAGTTCTAGTAGATCATCATCTTCATCTTCTTCATCAGAATCATGTTTTCTTGATCCAGATGATGAATTTACACAACCAGATGATTCACTACCTGATTTTAATAGATGGGATACAGTACAAAATGATAATGACTTTTTAACGATCCAAAATAATCTACTTAATTATGATGCTAATATAACATCTGGATCTGACATATCAGAATTAAATTCTAGATTTGAATTAGGTGGTGATTTTGAAATAATCATTGAGTACTTTAATTTTGATACTCCTATTAGTACATCAGCGGATAGTGGTTTCAGTTTCATAGTAAAAAGAAGTATTGATGATGTTTTACTAGCTAAAATTAGAAGACAACATACACCTGGAAATGAATATAGTTCAAATGGGTTAAATGCTAGTGAAGCAACATTAAATACTATTGATATATCTAGTAAATTTAGAATTATTAGATCAAGCGGTGAAATCAGAGTTTATTATTGGGATTCATCTCAAAATAGGTGGGAATGGGGAACTAGTACTACAGGTAGAAAAGTAACTGATAATGATACTTCTGATATTTATATAGAGCTTTACTTTGATAAAGGAGAAGGTGAACAAGTTTATGTTGATTTAGATAATTTTGAAGTTGTTTCAAGAGATGAATTAATATGTCCTACTTCGCTATCATCATCATCGTCAAGTGAATCATCGTCAAGTTCTTCACAATCAAGCTCTTCAAGTTCGCTATCGTCATCAAGCTCTTCAAGTTCGCTATCGTCATCAAGCTCTTCAAGTTCGCTATCGTCATCAAGTTCATCTTCATCACGTTCATCGTCTTCTTCGTCAAGCTCAAGCTCATCATCAGTAAGTTCATCGTCAAGCTCAAGTTCTTTATCATCATCATCTTCTTCTTCTTCTTTAAGTTACAGTTCTAGTTCATTAAGCTCTTCTTCTTCCTCTTCATTATCTTCATCCAGCTCAAGCTCATTATCATCCAGTTCTTTAAGTTTATCATCTTCAAGTTCTTCTTCATCTTCTTCACTATCATCTTCAAGCTTATCATCTTCAAGCTCTTCAAGTTCACTATCGTCATCCAGTTCATCCAGTTCACTATCGTCATCATCTTCTAGCAGTTCACTATCGTCATCAAGTTCTTCTATATCTTCGTCAAGCTCCAGTTCGTCTTCATCTATATCATCTTCTTCCAGTTCCAGTTCTCTAAGCTCTTCAAGTTCATCTAGTTCGTCATCTGCTAGCTCAAGCAGTTCTTCTTCTTCAATTTCATCTTCAAGCTCCAGCAAATCAAGCTCAAGTTTTAGTGGAGTTTCATCCTCATCTTCTTCATCATCATCATCTAGCTCTGTAAGTTATTCTTCTTCTTCATCCAGCAAGTCATCTTCAAGCTCATCTTCATTCTCACTTCAAGTTCCAGGTGGTGGTGGAGGAGGTTTTAGACAACCCGTATGGCAATGGTTTGATAGTTCATCCTCATCTTCGTCAAGCTCTTCGTCAATGTCATCGTCAAGCAGTACTAGTTCAACCTCAAGCTCTAGTTATTCGTCTTCGTCATCAGAATCATACTCATCATCTTCAAGTACTTTAGTAGTTGCCATTGCTATACCTCAAGGATGGTATAATGTACCAGTAATAATTGTAAGAGAACAGGAAGAAACTGATAAAAAAGTAAATATAAATGTCACTTTAAAAGAAGACAAAGACATGGGTATAAAAATAATGTCAGTTACCGCTAAAGATAAAAAAATAGATATTGATATAAAAACGATCAAAACTAGATAAAATTTATAAATATTAATGAAACCTTAGATGTAAATCAGGAGAAGTAAAATGAAAATTAAAATAGATGAATCTAAAATCTTAGAATTTAAAATTGATACAAGTAGTGGATGTAAGTTAGAGGATCTTCAAGGATACCTTAGATTTAGTTTTGGAG
>Ga0307377_10007930_pt1 | contig 10861 bp, 7 predicted proteins | sample TR3MG_FD_202535 | JGI IMG/M metagenome (GOLD analysis project Ga0307377, IMG submission 202535) | Soil microbial communities from Risofladan, Vaasa, Finland - TR-3 | ecosystem: Environmental > Terrestrial > Soil > Coastal area > Acid sulfate soil | place: Finland: Risofladan, Vaasa | collected... | reverse complement strand
TTACTTCTCTGGTGTTTCTGTTTCGACCTGAACATCCAAAGAGTAGATTGACAATAATTGATTAACACTTTCAATCTTATCTATCGCTGTCAAGCAATCTCCGGCTTTAAAAGCATCATTCGCTTCTATAAACAAATTTCGAGATTTAATAATATCATCTTGAGACCATTGATATGATCCTTCTTCTGTTTCAATAAAATATTTCCCAAAATCTACTAACTTATCTTTTAAATAACTTGGGCATTGATTAATTTCTTCTGTTGTTTCTATAATAAGAGCAAGAACTTGAGATTGATAATTTTCTTCGTCTTTATTAAATTCTTCCCTTTCTTTATCATCTAAAGAAATTTTATCTGCAAGCTCTTTTAAATTTTTGCTCCTTTCCTGAATATCTTTTGAAACATTTAACGCAACCTGCTTTTTGTTTATTTTTTTAATTTCTTGAGTAACAATTTCTAAATCTTTCCGAACGTTCTGGGTAATAGCGCTGATTTCTTTTTCATGATTTTCAATTTTGCTTAAATCTTCCATTCTTGCTTTTGCCACTTCCAAACGAACAACAGGTTTTGTATTTTCAGAGGCAAGATAAATCTTGGCATTCTGAGTCAAAGTTTTTATTGGATATAAAACATTTCCTGGTAAAGTTGTCTGGGCAAAAGCAAAAGAAGATACTAAAAAGAAAGCTAATAAAGAAGGAATGGCTACTTTTTGGTATTTAGAAATATATGAAAAAACCGCCAATTTAACTCTTGGTTTATTGTATAAATTATTAGGTTCTGTCTGCAAAATATTGGATTTAAGCCAAAAAGCCCAATCAGTATCAGGCTTTATTTGTTTTAAATCTTGTAATTTTTTAATAAGGTCCTTTTCTTGCATAATTTCTTCTACTACACAAGACGTAGAAAACAGCAATTTGTTACACTTCTAATTGTTCTTTAAGCGCTTGTAATGCCCTATGGATTATTACTCTTACATTGCCTTCTCTTTTTTCAAGAACTTGGGCAATATCTTTAATGGGCATTTCATCCACATAGTGCCAAATAATAACATCAGCATAAACAGGTTTTATATTATAGAGAACTTTTTTAATTCTCTCCATTTCTAAAGTTAATTCAATTTTCTGGGAAAAAGTCGGTTGGGCAACCTGAAAATCAGCTATTTCCCCAACTTTGTCTAAAGAAATGGGCTTTTTACTTTTCTGGCGATAAAAATCAATAATTTGGTTTCTTGCTATACGATAAAGAAAAGCAGTAGGATTGGAAATTTCAGAATCCTGTCTTCGCCACAACTTTAAAAAAGCCAAAGAAGTTAAGTCTTGGGCTGTTTCTGTTGTGTCTACGCGCAGGTAGACAAAACGAAAAACTTTATCTATATTTTTGTCGTAAAACTCTGAAAATTCTTGCTTGTCCATAATTAATATCAACTTGACAACTAACAATTAGTAATGAAGTTTTAAAATTACTTTAGCCAGCTTCTTCGGGTCATGGCGGAGCAATGGACCTTGTCTTAATAGGCGAGTGAAAATCACTCTTGGTTTTTTCCAAGAACTTAGCAATTTCCTGTCGTATTTAACTAATTCAGCTTTTTCTTTATTATATTTGCCTAAATAACAATCTTTCGGTTTTTCAATATTTACAAGGAAATAGTCAATTATTTCTTTTCCAAGATATTTCTCTAATGTAGCAAAAAAATCCTCTGCTGTAAACTTATTTGTTTCCCCGTATTTTGTCATTATATTACAAACATAAACTTTCTTTGCCTGTGATTTTCTTACTGCTTCTTTAATTCCTTTTACCAAAAAATTTGGAATAATACTGGTATAAAGATCCCCTGGCCCGGTAATGATAATATCTGCTTCTTTGATAGCTTTAATAGCCTCCTTATTAGCTTTAGGTTCTGGATTAAGAAATATCTCCTTTATAAACAAGCTGCCATCATGTTTGGGAACATCAATGTTTGATTCTCCAACTACTAAAAAGTCATTCTCCAAGCGGGCAAAAAGCCGTGTATAATCCAAAGTTACAGGAATAACTCTTCCTTTAATTCCCAAAATCTTTGATGCTTCTTTAACAGCTTGATTAAAATCACCTGTTATTCTTTCCAAAGCAGTCAAAAAAAGATTGCCAAAACTATGGCCTTTTAATCCTGTTCCATTTTCAAATCGATAATTAAACAAATTAGCTAAAACCGGACTATCTGATGAAAGAGCTACTAATACCCTTCTAATATCCCCTGGTGGTAAAATTCCAAATTCCTCACGCAAGATTCCTGAAGAACCGCCATCATCAGCTGTGGTAACAATTGCAGATAAATGAAAAGGGTAATCTTTTAAACCAGTTAAGGCAGTAAATACTCCAGTTCCCCCGCCAATAACTACAATCTTTTTCATATCACAAAATTAATGAGTCTGTCTTTAATAAAAATAATCTTCTTGATTTTCTTCTTGCTTAAATATTTTTTTATCAATGAAGAGCTTCTTGCTAATTTTTCAGCTTCTGCTTTATCAATGCCTTTTTTTGTCTTTAATTTGGCCCTTATTTTACCGTTTATTTGAGCTATTAATACAAAAATCTTTTCCTCTGTTAAATGGGATTGAAAAGTTGGCCATTTTTCTTTACTAACAGGTTTTCGATGTTTTAAATGTTCATTCCATAATTCTTCAGATAAATGGGGAGCAAATGGGGACAAAAGCAAAACCAAACTTTCTAAATGTTTCTTATTTACCTTTTCTAATGGCACTTCATATAATTGATTAACATATTCCATTAAAGAACTAATGGCTGTATTAAAATGAAGTTTTTCCAAATCTTCAGTTACTTTTTTGATGGTTTTATGCCTGGTCTTTTCTAAGTTTTTCGAATTCTCTTTTAGTTTTTTCTTCATCTCTGCAGTCAAAATTAATTTTTTCTCTCCTTTCTTCTTTTTAGACTTTGTGCCAATTAACGAATCTCTTCCAGCTATCAAATACCAAACACGATTAAGGAAGCGATATATTCCAATAACTCCCTGACTGCTCCATGGCTTTGAAAAGGATAAAGGTCCAATAAACATTTCATACATTCTCAGACTATCAGTTCCATATTTTTTAATAATACTGTCTGGACTTATTACATTACCCCTTGATTTAGACATTTTTTCTCCGTCTTCACCCAGAATAATCCCTTGATTAATCAAGCAAGAAAACGGCTCCAAAGTCGAAACCACTCCAATGTCATAAAGGAATTTATGCCAGAAACGGGCATACAAGAGATGTAATACCGCATGTTCCACTCCTCCAATATAAATATCAACCGGCATCCAGCATTTTTCTTTTTTAATATCAACTAATCTTTTCTTATTTTTTGGATCTAAATAACGCAAAAAATACCATGAAGAACCTGCCCATTGCGGCATTGTATTTACTTCCCTTTTGGCAGGGCCTTTACATTTTGGGCACTTCACATTTACCCAGGAGGAAATATCTGATAATGGCGATTCATTTTTTCCGCTTGGTTGATATTTTTTAACTTCAGGCAATTTTAATGGCAATTGGCTTTCCTTTAAAGGTACGTTACCGCATTTAGAACATTTAATTATAGGAATAGGTTCTCCCCAATATCTCTGGCGCGAGAAAATCCAATCTCTCAATTTATATCTAACATTTTTTTTACCTCCAACATAAAGAGCAATCTTTTCTTGAGCTATTTTTGAAGAAGCGCCATCAAACGGACCAGAATTTATTAATATTCCATCTGATGAAATAACTTCCTTGACTGGCAAGCGAAACTGCTCGGCAAATTGAAGATCTCGTTCATCATGCGCGGGAACACCCATTATCGCTCCGGTTCCATAACTCATTAAAACATAATCAGAAACCCAAATCGGCACTCTTTCCCTGTTAGCGGGATTTATAGCATACGCTCCGGTAAATACTCCACTTTTTTCTTTAATTTCAGCTTGCCTTTCAAAATCTGATTTTTGTAAAGCTCTTTCAATATAGTCTTTTACTTCAGAACTGGAACTTTCTGAAATAATTTTTTTTATTAAAGGATGCTCCGGTGCCAATACTAAATAAGTAGCTCCAAAAATCGTATCAGCTCTGGTTGTAAAAACTTTAATATATTCTTCATGCCCAACAACTTTAAATTCTATGTCCACGCCTTCAGAACGGCCAATCCAATTTCTCTGCATTGTTTTTACGCGTTCAGGCCAATCCAATAAATCCAAATCCTTTAATAATTTATCTGCATAAGCTGTTATTTTTAAAACCCATTGTTTTAATTTTTTTCTTTCTACTAAAGCACCGCAACGGTCGCATTTGCCTCCAACAACTTCTTCATCAGCTAAAACAGTTTTACAAGAAGGACACCAGTTAACAGAAATTTCATCTTCGTAAGCTAAGCCGTGTTTATAAAGCTGCAAAAATATCCATTGAGTCCATTTATAATAATTATGGTCAGTAGTATTAACTTCCCTTTGCCAATCATAACTAAACCCCATTTCCTGAAGTTGCTTGCGAAAATGTTTAACATTTTTTGCCACTACTTCTTTGGGATTTTTTTTGGTTTTTATGGCATAATTTTCCGCTGGTAATCCAAAAGCATCCCATCCCATTGGGTGAAAAACATCATAACCTTTCATTCTATAATAACGCGATAAAATATCAGAAGCAGTATATCCTTCTATATGGCCGACATGAAGCCCCTCTCCTGAAGGATAAGGAAACATATCCAAAATATAGATATGTTTCTTTTTAGGATTATCAGAAGTATGCCAAATTTTATAGTTGTTTTTAGCCCAAATTTTTTGCCATTTGGGTTCAATTTTATTAGGTTGGTAAGACATAAAAATTAATTTGTAGAAGTGGAAGTTCCTGGTGGTGATGTTTTAGGAAGTTTTTCTGGAGGAATTTTTGCAGTTGGTACTGGTAATGCTTTTATAATATTTTCTATGGTGCTGGTAGCAAAACCCTGCCCTTCTAAAACTTGAACCCTTTGCTGAATTCTATTTTCTAATCTTTCTTTTAATTGTTCTGCTTTAGCCTGAACATGTTCCGGATAATCTTCTAAATCTGCTTGTTGAAGTTGTTCTTGTATGCTCTCCATTATTCGTAATTGTCGAAATTCTCCTGCTGGCGCAGGATTTAAGGGTTGTAATTCCTGTAATTTATTTTCCAAACGATTCATAAACTCCTCCTGATTTTCAAATCTCAAACGAAGAAAAGGTAATGTCTGATTAATATTTTGACGTATTCTTTCAACTTCAGCAACAGCCTGCGGAATTTTTTCTAAAATCTTGTCTAGGACCTCTGAATGACGAATTTCAGCTTCGGTTATTTTATCAAGAAGCTTGTCTATATTCGGATTTTCAGAAGTTTCTTTCAGTCCTTCTAATCGTATCCTTAATTTATCCATTGTATTTGTATAATTCTCAAACGCCTTTTCTAAAACTTCTATCTTTGGAGCTTTTTGAGATATTAATTCTGCTTCGGCTAATTTTTCTGCAAGTATTTGCAATTGCGCTTCACTCTTTTTTATAGGATCTTTAATCCATCCTACTTTCCAACCTCTCCACCATTCTTTTAAAAAGTAAAAAGGACTCGTAGGAAGTAAGCCCACCTTTTTCAATCCCAATGCCCAAGGAACAGAGATCTCTCCAGTTGTTGTTGTGGTTGTATCAACAACTGTGGTAGTTGTGGTATCCCCAACAGTAGTTGTCGTAGTATCTGTAACAGTAGTTGTGGTTGTTTCTTCAGCAAATATTAAATTTACAGAAACTCCACTAATCAAACCGCAAATTAACAAGCCTAAAATTATTTTTTTCATAGATTTTTATTTATTATTTTTGAATTTCTTTTAATACTATATCACAAAATTTAGTAATTGTCATATCCCCAATATCCCCTTCCTTCCTCTTTCTTACAGCAATGTTCTTCTTTTTTTCTTCTTTATCTCCAACTACCAGAATATAAGGAATCTTTTGAATCTCTGCTTGTCTTATTCTTTTAGATAATGTTTCATCTCCAGCTAAAAGTTCAACTCTTAATTCTTTTTGCTGAAGTGATTGAACAACTTTTTTGGCATAATCAATATTTTCGTCTTTTATTGGAACAACAACAGCTTGAACTGGGGCTAGCCATAAGGGGAAAGCGCCGGCAAAATTTTCAATAAGTATACCCATAAATCTTTCAATACTGCCTAAAATAGTTCTGTGCAACATAACAGGCCTTTTTTTATCCCCGTTCTTATCAATGTAAAAAAGATCAAATTTCTCTGGCATAATAAAATCCAACTGAATCGTGCCACATTGCCAATTTCTGCCTAAACAATCCTTTAAATGGAAATCAATTTTCGGGCCATAAAAAGCTCCCTCTCCCTCATTCAGAATATAATCTATCTTTTTTTCTTCTAAGGCTTCTCTTAATCCATCTGTGGCATTTTCCCATATTTCATCAGAACCCATCGCGTTTTCCGGCTTAGTGCTAAGTTCAACATGATAAGAAAATCCAAACTTTTTATATATACGGCCGGTTAAATCTATAACTTTTTTTATCTCATCTTTGATCTGCTCTGGAGTCATAAATATATGAGCATCATCTTGAGTAAAACACCTAACTCTAAACAGGCCCGCTAAAACTCCGGACAATTCATGCCTGTGGACTAATCCCAATTCCGCCATCTTTAACGGCAAATCCCTATAACTATGTAAAGAATTCTGATAAATTAAAATCCCTCCTGGGCAATTCATTGGTTTGATAGCATAATCTTCTTCATCAATCTTGGTAAAATACATATTTTCTTTGTAATGGTCCCAATGGCCTGACTTCACCCATAATGTTTTATTTAAAAGTATTGGAGTTTTAACTTCAGTATAACCACTTTCGCGATGCTCTTTCTTCCAATATTCCTCTAAAATATTCCGCAGGATCATCCCCTTATTATGAAAAAAAGGAAAGCCAACTCCTTCATCATGAAAACTAAATAAGTCCAGTTCTTTTCCTAATTTTCGATGGTCTCTTTTTTCGGCTTCTTCCAAAAGATATAGATATTCTTTTAATTCTTTCTCTTTTGAAAAAGCAACGCCAGCAATTCTTTGCAACATAGGATTAGTTTCTTTGCCGCGCCAATAGGCGCCAGAGACTTTACTCAGTTTAAAGCTTAAAGGAAGTTCCTTCGTGTTTTTTACATGTGGTCCGCGGCATAAATCCACAAACTCACCTACTTGATAAATAGTAGCCGTTTTTACTTTTTCGATTTTCGATTTGCGTTTTTGGCTTTTGATTTTTAACTTTTGACTTTCTACGGTGGTTCCATATTTTTCCAAGTCCTTCAAAAGCTCTATTTTGTAAGATTGTCCTAATGTTTTAAAAATATCTTTTGCTTCTTTTAAAGAAACCTCTCCCTTTTTAAAGGGCAATCCCTGTTTAATAATTCTTTTCATTTCTGCTTCAATTTTCGGCAAATCTTCCAAAGATAAAGTTTTACCAACGTCTATATCATAATAAAAACCGTTTTCTATTGTTGGTCCAATACCAAATTTAACATTAGAATATAAATTCTTTACAGCTAAAGCTAATACGTGAGCCATAGAATGGCGAATCATTTCTAAAGAATCTTGTTTCATAATACTGCCTATTTAAAAGTTGTTAGTTATTATATGTTTTATATTTAAAACTTTCAAGCATCAAGCCTCCATTGGCTCAATTTCTTCCAATCTTTCCCCAATAATTTGATAACTGCCATTTCTTTTATCCATCCTGCCTTCTACTAATAATACTTTGTCTTCACGAAGCACGGCTAAATTATTGCTTAGTACTGCTGGATACAAAACAACCTCAATAGAATTATTATAATCAGCCAAACGTGTAAAAACCATTGGCTTTCCCATTTTAGTCCTTACTTTTTGAATATGTGAAATAAAACCGCAAACTTTAATTTTTTGCCCAAGATGACGTGGATCTATCTGACTAACTGTAAGTGCTATTTTACCTAAAATATTTTTATAGCTATCCAAAGGATGCCCTGTAAGATAAATCCCAAGATATTCTCTCTCCCAATTTATTATTTTTGTTTTGTCTTTGGAGTTAATTGAATTGTTTCTTTTTAAATGTTTAAGTATATCATCAGATTTGCTCTCCTTAAACAAACTCATTTGCTGATCGTTTTTATGATTATGAAATTTATAAATCCAATCTAAAATTTCTTCTAAGTGGTCATTCATTAATTCCCTATCCCCAAAACAATCCAATGCTCCAGCTCTAACGAGGCTTTCCAAGCTTTTTTTGTTTAAAGCCTGACGCGGCACTCTTTTCAAAAAATCAGTAAGATTTTTAAAAATTCCATTGCTTTGTCTCTCTTCTTGAATCATAGTGGCAACTCCTTCGCCTACATTTTTTATGGCTGCCAAACTAAAATAAATATTTTCTGTTTCTTTATCTATACCAAACTCTGCAAAAGATTCATTTACAGAAGGAGGCATTACTTTAATACCCAATCTTCGACATTCAGCTATTTCTATAGCAATTCTATCTAAATTACCAAAATCCGAAGTTAAAAGAGCAGCCATATAAGCGTTTGGATAATGTGCTTTAAGCCAAGCTGTTTGATATGTTATACGTGCGTAAGAAGCACTATGACTTTTATTAAAACCATAGCGGGCAAAAGGTTCTACCCATGCCCAAATCTTTTCTGCTGTAGGTTTTTTAATATCATTCTTCATCATGCCTTCTATCAATTTTTCTTTTTGGGCTTGTAATAATGCTTTTATCTTTTTCCCAACAGCTTTTCTAAGAACATCAGCTTCAGACATAGAAAAACCTGCTAAATCATGGGCTATTTGCATAAGCTGTTCCTGATAAACACAAATTCCATAAGTGTTGCCTAAAATCGTTTCTAATTTAGGATGAAGATAAATTATTTTTTCTTTTCCCCTTTTTCGATTAATAAATGATGGGATAAATTCCATTGGCCCAGGACGATACAGGGAAAGTATAGCTGTAATGTCTTCAAATTTTGTTGGTTTTAATTCCTGAAGATATCTCTTCATTCCGCCGCTTTCCACTTGAAAAACTCCTACCGTATTTCCATCAGAAAGTAATTTATAAACTTTTTTATCCTCATACCCTGCTTTATCTAAATCTATCTCGTCGTCATAAACTTTTTTAATAATTCTTAAAGCATTCTTTATAATAGTTAAGTTAGCTAACCCTAAAATATCTATTTTAAGCAACCCGATTTTTTCCAAAGAATACATATCATATTGAGTTATGACCTCTTGATCATTTCTACTGGAATGTTGTAAAGGACTATAATTGACCAAGGGCTCACGAGAAATAACCACACCGGCGGCATGAGTAGAAGCATGACGAGCCACACCTTCTAATTGCTGAGCCATATCAATAATATTCTGAGCGTCAGTATTCTCTTCATGTAATCGCCTAAGTTCTGGGACAATGTTCAATGCTTTTTCAATTGTTATATTTTGCGGAAGAAGTTTGGAAATTTGATCGCCTAAAGCATATGGATACCCTAAGGCCCTAGTAACGTCACGAACAGCTAAACGGGACTTCATTATCCCAAAAGTAATGATCTGAGCTACATGATCTTGCCCATATTTCTTAGTGATATAATTGATTAAATCCGCTCTTCTGTTATCAGCAATATCTATATCTATATCTGGCGGTTGAATTCTTTCTGGGTTTAAAAAACGCTCAAAATAAAGCCCATGCTCTAATGGATCAACAGATGTAATACCTAAAACATATGCGACCAAACTTCCAGCTGCAGACCCTCTTGTATTAGTTAATATACCCTCTTCTTTGGAAAAACGAATAAAATCTTCAATAATTAAAAAATAATCAGCAAAACCGGTCTTTCTTATTACATCTAATTCATAATCAAATCTCTCTTTAGCTTCTTTGTTTTTTAAAGAATATATCTTTTTAAAACTTTGTAAGGATAATCTTTTTAGATATTGGAAGGAATCTTCTTTTTTAGGCGTAGTAAAATGCGGCAAGATTACTTCTCCAATATCCAATTCCAAATTGCATTGTTCAACTATTTTCTTAATATTTTCAAATAATTCAGGATGATCAGAAAAATCTTTTGTAATTTCTTCTGGCGATTTAAAATGCAAGTCCATTTCTTTCATACTCAAACGATCTTCATTCTCAATATCGGTTCCCGTTTGAATTGCCAAAAGAACATCTTGAGCTTCTTTATCTTCTTTTTTTATATAATGAAGATCGGCCGTTACAATTGCCGGAATATTTAATTCTTTGGAAATTTTCAGTAATCCATCGTTAATCTTTTTTTGATCTGGCAGTTCTGGGTGATGTTGTAATTCTAAATAAAAATTATTTTCTCCAAAAATTTTCTGATATTCTTTAGCTGATACTAATGCCTTTTTAAAATCTTCTGCTAAAAGCGCTGAGGAAATTTCACCTTTTGCGCATGCAGAAAGTGCAATTAATCCGTCACTATGTTTTTTTAAAACTTCCTTGTCTATGCGAGGCTTATAATAAAAACCATCCAGTTCCCCAATAGTAACCAGTTTTAATAAATTTTCATAACCTGTTTTATTTTTCGCCAAAAGTACAAGGTGATATAATTTAGCATCTACTTTTGGAGTTTTATCAGTAAGAGAACGCGGGGCTAAATAAACTTCACAACCAATTATCGGTTTAATTCCCATCTTTTTGGCAAGAGAATAAAATTCTATTGCCCCATACATTACCCCGTGGTCAGTCAAAGCTAACGCATCTAACCCCATCTCCTTTGCCTGCTTTAAAAGCTGCTCTGGAAGAGTCAAGCCATCTAATAAGGAATAGTGGCTATGGACATGAAGATGGGTAAAATACATAATATATAAATCAAGTAGTTAA
>Ga0307377_10007929_pt1 | contig 10861 bp, 1 predicted proteins | sample TR3MG_FD_202535 | JGI IMG/M metagenome (GOLD analysis project Ga0307377, IMG submission 202535) | Soil microbial communities from Risofladan, Vaasa, Finland - TR-3 | ecosystem: Environmental > Terrestrial > Soil > Coastal area > Acid sulfate soil | place: Finland: Risofladan, Vaasa | collected... | reverse complement strand
AATGTCCCATTCCTAGCACTTGAGCTTGCAGATTGGGTTGCTGCTTTTAATGCAAAATTCGCAGGTATGACTGCAACAGCTACCTCATCTGGTAGGATGCAGATCGTATCGAATAAAGAAGGCTCCACCTCTTCTATTGAAGCTGTAGGCGGTGATTACTTTGATACTTGGTTTGCCAATGAAGTAACAAGTGCTGTAGGTCAAGACTCTGAATTTCAATTAAATAGACAAACTGGAAATCTACGCATCTTGGTAGATATTGATGTTGGCGATAGTATCACAGCTGGTGTATCTGATGCAAAAGGTAATGTAATATCTACTAAGACAGTGACAGGTAATTACATTGTATCGACAGACGGTAATAGTAGGCCTGCTGAAATGGTTGTCATAGCTGATTCTGATGAAGTGGTTCCTAGAATAGGTGTTGGTATTGCCATAGGTAATATCATAACTATCACAGATGAAGGTAGTGATGTTATGAGACTGACATCAGATTCCCTATCTTCATTTGATGCTGTCCAGCCTCATGATTATATCTACATAACAAGTAGAGGAGCGGCATCATCCTGGATTAATACAGCCAACTCAGGTTTGCATAAAATTGTTTCAAAAGGAAATCATATTTCCCCGAATGTAGATAGTTTTATAGAAGTTAAAAAGAATAATATAGTAACCGGTGTACACACTGTTGAGGCCTCAGAAGATATACAGGCCTTCAGTACAAGTACATATCCACAGTTATGGAAAGGTATTTTCGTAACAACACCTGCTTCTACATCTATTCAAGAAGTAGTGGACAGCTTTAATGATAACTTAGTTAACGTCTCTGCTTCTATATTTAAAACTAACTCAGTTAAAATATCTACTACAACAGAGGATGGAGGCAGTATTGCCACACCTGTTAGTGTTGGCAACTCTACCTTATTATTTGACAGTGCAATCGGTGAACAAAAAGGTAACACCTCTCATATAGCTAACAAAATATCTAGTACCGATATGGTGTCTATCTTCAAAACCACACCGCCTACCAATACCAACGCAGACGGTGTGGCAGGTAAGGGAGTTTGGTTAAATAGATACACATACACTGATGTCAAAGGTCTCTTATCAGCTACTGTCTCTCCTGGTGAAGAAGGTGTAGATACATATAGTGAAGTGTTAGAGTCGACAAATGTACTAGTGCCTGGTAATGTAGGTTACGATGATCTAATATCTTTTACTAGTGGTAATAATAAGAACCATTACAAAACAGTTAGAGATATCCTAGATGGAGATAGTGTTGGTACACAATTTGCTCTACCAACAACTGTAATGGACTATGTAGATGGTGATCAGTTCTCTCTACTTAGGCCTGTTGCCATAAACTCTGAAGATAGCATTATCTTCATTATGGATCAAGATTCTGTTGCCAAAACCATTGATATAGCAATGTCTAGAAACGGTAGGATAAATAGCATATTCCCACCCACCAACTTTTCCTTCTCTGCCAACGATGTAGATAATGAAGTTGGTATTACCTTTGGAACACTTCAGGTTTGGGGAAAGAATACTAATAATACAGAATTTGAAGACTATGCTGTATGGATGAAAGCTAGAAACTGGTACCAATCTGGTGGAGTTGGTTCTGGACTTGGTGGCATGATAGTTAGATCTAGTGAATATGGACTACACGGTGAAAAGATAAGATTCCAAATTGAATACCCAGCTGCACCAGTTTTCACCGCCACGTTGGATCATGAAAACAATCCTGGCTTTACTTTGGCAACATATACCTTCGGCTCAGGTCCTGAGAAACCAACTGCCATAGTTAATGGTAATATTATTTCAATATCTGAACCAAGTACTAATGTTTTTAGATACACATTCCCTCTCACTGTTGACTTTAGTGCTATAGTTGTGGATGATATCATTAGTATTAGGACAAATGCTGGACTCAGTATTGCAAACTCTGGTGTCTTTAGTGTTCTAGCTGTGGATGATGTACTTAAAACTTTAGATGTATATAATCCTAATGGTTCTGTAACCGGAATTGGTACACCTGAAATAACGCAAGTAGATACTATAGACGATATCATAGGAACACCAACTATTAGTACTGTCACGACTGTTGTAGGCGCTGGATTAGATGGTACTTACTTTCTATTAGAAGATTCAGATGGTGATGTTGCTGTGTACTTTAACGGCGGAACAGTTAATCCAGGTGGCCTAGCCAATAGGTCTATAGATATAACTATAACCACTCTTGAAACATCTGCACAGATTGCGATATTAACTCAAGCCTTCATTAATGCTGATCCTAGATTCTCAGCATCAGCAATAGTTGGTTCAAGTTTCTCCGTAACTAATGAAGAAAATGGAATACTACCTTCGGCAGTTGATGGAGGTACACCTACTGGCTTTACATTAGGTGGTGCTGCCGGTACTGCTGACGTATCTTTAGATGGTACATATTTCACTATTCAAGATATTATAGGCTCCGTTGGCGTTTGGTATGATGCAACTGGTGGAACATCTGTCCCACTAGGTGCAGCATCTTCAGATAGAAACATTGAGATTGCCATTACACCAGGTGATACAGCTGCAACCGTGGCAACAAAGACCGCCTCTATACTAAGTTTAGATACTGCCTTCGCATCCGCAGGTGTTGCACTTAATGTTATCACTATCACTGATGCAGTAGATGGAGGAAGAGCAGCTTCGGCGGCTGGTACATCTGGATTCACTGTTGCACAAACTCAGAACGGTATCAACCCTGGTGTTGAAACAGTAACTCTTGAAACATCTATAAAGATGTACCCACTTGCAACCACATCTACTACTGACATATCTGGTGTAATAAATACAAGTCTCATCTTAAGAGCAGCTCCGGTTGGATTAGGTTCATTGACAATAGTTAAAGCAACTAGAGATGAATCATATGTACCAGCTGGCCCAGGAGACTTCAGTGCGTCTCTAGGTTTTGGTCATGATCCAGATCCTGCAAACGGACTTAATGAATATGTATCGTTTTATGATTCACTATTCCATGTAAAGGATTTCAGCAATGCTGATCCTCATTTTACTTTAAAAGAGTTGATGATACTTCCCAATATAGCTCCTACTGTATATGCACTTGATACGGCACCTAATGATGATACTACCGATCTCGGTGAGCAGTTTAGATTAGTACCTGTTACTCTTAATAACATGCAGCATCATTTTACACAGAAAGCACTATCTCAGTTACCGATTGTAGCTGATGTGAGCATAGCTAATAATATAAGAAGTATCCAGGTAAAGTCTAAGGAGCTAGGATCTAAAGGTGCGGTCGAGGTGATTGGTGGAAACGGTAACAGTATAGGTTTATCGATCTTTGATGCTGCCTCATCTACATTTTCAGCAGGTAGAGAATTTACTGAAGTCAAGACAGCAGCATTCCCTATCGTATTAACTAGTGGCGACTTTGTTGAAGTTGAAAATTCAATATCTGTTAAGAGAGCAAGTAGACTCACATCGAGCGATACTATAGACGTAAATAGTTTTGCAAATGATGACATTGAATACCTATATAATGCAAAAGAGACAAACATAACACAATTTGTTAGGTTTACAATCACTGACGTGTCTGCAATCCATGTTCGTCCAGCTGGCACTATATGGAGATGGACACACAATGACGGTGGTTCTGTATTCACTATTACTGATCAAACAGTAGGGGCAGCAGCTGCACCAGATGACTTTGATACTGGCGGCGTCGGTGATGCTCCTGATTTAGAAGAATTAGTAGTTGTGGCAGCAGCACCAACTGTAGCACAGCAGTTTCAACTTACAGTCTCTGCACTTCCTGCTCAAGCAGATTACTTTACTTTTGAAAGTGCAACTGGCGCCACTTTTGCAGCGTGGTTCAATGATACTTCAATAGTTGGATTGCCACCTACTGGAGGAGCTACACCTTTCGGTTTGGCAGCGAATCAAATACAAATAGATTTTGATTCTACTAGTGATACAGAAGATCAGGTTATTTCCAACCTCGCTAGTACACTGCTAGGTGACGTAAACTTCCTAAGTGAGTTTGATGGAATACAGGTATCAGGTGCAACTTTTGCAGACGCTGTACAAGGCGATCTACTAACAGCACATGGTACTTTTCCTGCTGCATGGGATATTGGTAACTTAGCTCTAAATTCTGGTGATAACAACATAGCTGGCTTACCGATAATTGCAGTAGATGCTTTAAACAGATCCGTAGATGTTGTAAACCCACGAGGTGCTGCAATGGCAGCTGAGTTCATAGGAACAGGAGCAGTACAAGTTAATCCTACTCCTATCATTGAGTGGCCTGTTAATCACCAATCTAGAATAGAACTAGTCCAAACAACAGTAGTTGGTGCTACAGCAACAGTGGATTCACTGACTCCGCATTTCTTAAAAGTGGGATCTACAGTAAATATAGAAGACAATGGTATTTCGGCATCTGACGTGCAGCCTGTTACAGTTGTTGCGGTATTAGATGCTACCACTTTCACATATACAACTGCACACGGTGTAGATCAAGCAATAAACGGTGGCACTATGATAGACTCTTCTGTTGTAGGGCTTGAGACTAGATATAGAATAGAATCACTAGGATTTAATAGTCTCTTCAGGTTGGTATATGTAGATGGCTTGGCTCCTGGTTTTATAGATAATGGAGCTGCAGTAGACGATTTTATTACAATAAGTGGATCTACATTTAAGACAAACAACTCTGGTGTATTTAGAGTACTTGGTGTTGATAATAACTCCATCATATATAAGAATGAAATTGGTTCAGAAGAACTAGATACCTTAAAGGATTTCAATAATCTCGGTACACCTATTACATGGGTATCTAATGGAAATGTTGCACTAGGTACTATCGGATCTTTCAGGAATCTATCGGTTGGTGACTGGGTTAAGAAGTCATCTGATACAGACGATTTCTACTTACAAATTATAGACTTTGAAGATGCTGCACTGTTACCTGTACCAGGTACTCCTGAACTAGCTACCCGTATGGTATTAGGTGGACTATATAGTGGAACTACTAACATAGCTGTAGGTGTTGCGTTTGATCAATTAAATGACATCAACAAGGGTAAAACTCTTAGGAATAAGAGTGATATCCGGATAATAGAAGGAGATTCTGTCAAGGTATCAGATCAGTTATTCGTAGACAGTATTGCCAACAAAGACTGGTTCTTGACCGCAAATAGTGGAGTATTTGATATTACTCAAGTTGGAACAGATGGTACGACTTATTCTCCTTTTATTAGAGCAGTGAATACTAACGGAAGTTCTCAATCAAATATACTACTAAGTGTAGATGATGCAGGATTCTTTATCTTAGAAGGTGGCACTAACAAGTACAAGTCTATTAGACAAGTCGAGCATAACGCCATAGATCAGTTTGATCCTGATAAGCGTGCATACTACTTATTTCCACCTGGCAAGGAAAACAAGATGTCACAGGCCAATGGAACAACCATATCACCTATAGGTAAGCTTGATTATCAAGCAGATGTTGTAACAGGTATAGACGGATACGCTTACTACACAGGTCTATTGAGAACTGTACAGAGAATCATTGATGGTTTCGAACCAGATCCTTCTAACTTCCCTGGTAGAAGAGCTGTAGGTGGTATAATCGAGATACTGCCACCTCTCATTAAGCGTGTCACAGTGTCTATTGACATTACAACTAATGAAGGTGTTAACATTAATGAGATCAGTAATGATATCGTGTCTGCCATAATTAACTATATAAGTGGACTAGATGTTGGAGCAGATGTTATAATGGCTAAGATTATCGTAGCTGTCATGGGTATCAAGGGTGTTGCTGCTGTGACCTTCAATGTCCCAACTCCAGATACTGAAAGAATCTCTATAGCAGACGATGAAAAGGCATTTATTGAAATCAATGACATTAGTGTCTCGTAAAGGTAGTCATGGCTAGTAATAAAACAGGTGCAGATAAAATACATAAGAGGATGCCGGCGGTTTACAAAACCAAGGAGAATCCTAACTGGAGCGCAGTAATCGGCGCAATGGGAGAATCTGATTCAAAATTGCTTGATCTTATACAAGAAGTAAGAAAGCAGTTTACAGTATCAACCGCATCCAGGCCTTATATCGATAGACTAGGTGCAAACTTCAAAGTATCTAGGCCTAAGTTTGTAGGCATGGACGATGCCACCTTTAGACGGTTCGTTCCTATTGTAGCTTACCAGCCCAAGCAGGTTAAGCTAGTAATGGACCTATTGCTGGACTTGTTCTTCTTTAAAGAAGCAACTACATCTTTCACTCAATCCTCTGCATCACAATTGTTTAATATAAAAGACGGTTGGGGATTGGAGTACATAGTAGACGGTGGAATAGAAGAACGGATCATATTCAATGATACAGAATTCGTAGATAATACAAACATAACAGCAAATGAATTAGTTTCGTCTATTAACAGGCAGGCAGAAAATAGTTTTGCAATTGTCTTTGATGATAGACTTCTTAAGCGTCAGTTTGTACGGCTATTTTCCAATACAGTAGGATCTAAGGGATCTATAGAGATTACAGGTGGTCTTGCGAATATTGGACTAAGGTTCAGTGGCTTCATAGATAGTTCAGGTTCTGGTTCAAATACTCAATGGAACATAGTTAAGACTGGTAATACTGTAGTTTTCACCCACACTGGTGGCATTACTCCTAATCTACAGAATTTAGAGGCAGGTAACATAGCCTTGATAGATATTCCAGGTAATGAAGGAACATTTATAATAGATAGTGTAGATATTGGAGCAGACTCTTTTACCGTAACTAACCTATTCGGTACTACTATGACTTATGACCATAGTAGTGATCCAACTACCTCGGTTAGATTTATGGCTCAAGAAAAGGTTGTTATATTCAAGAACAATACAAGAGCAATCGTATGGGAAGTATCTCCTGGAGAAATCATAGTAGAAATGCCAGCCTCACCACCTGTTGTACGCCGTAGCTTAATAGGATCTGCGCACATTAATGGGTTGACCAGTTTAATAACAGATGTTCCATCTGATTCAACTTTAACACTAGAAGATGGGAATATCTGGCCAATAGCAGGTGGCAAGTTTGTCATACAAGAACTTAAAGAAATACAAACACACATAGAGACATCTTCTGAGGACCTAGTGCTGACGAAGCAATTCAATACAAGATACAATAACGCCAATGAGTTTGAATACACAGGCAGGTCTGGTAATAATATCTTTGGTATAACTCCTGAAATTCCAACAGTATCGCAGTTATTTGAATCAACAATAGTTACAGCGATACGTGACACTGCTTCACTAGTTACCGTGACTACATCTACTGATCATGGTTTTAATGTTGGTGAGAGTGTAGGGGTTCTGAATAGTGCTAGTTCTATTATCACACAGGGTGTAACGGTTGATATCCTAACAACAGATACTACAATCCAGATAGCCATGAAGACTGCAGCTATATTAAACACCATCCCGTTTTTTACAGTCAGTAGTCTTGGATCAGTAACAACTGTTACTGATAATAATTTCATAGATGTAATAGATGCAGTAGATGTAAATACAGGTGCAACTGTTACTGTGACACAACAAGGTGTCTCTGGGGTTTTGCCGGAAATTACAGATATAGATTTTGCTACAACCTCTGCTGCTGCACTAGATGTGGTTGGTGTTGGTAATCACTTTACCTTAAATACTGATGGTAACGATATTAGATACCATGTATGGTTCAGGGTTACAGATGGTAATGTACAAATAGATCCAGCAGTATCTCCACCTGTAAATGGTAGTCATATTATAAAATCTGTTCTCACTCCTACTTCTTTTACATATGTACAGACAGGTACGACTGGTACATCTTTTGGAGGCATTGCCAAGGTTGAAAGATATGGCATGGCAAACAGTGGATCATTTGCTCACCTATCTTCTGCTAGAACTAGTACAGGCATACTTGGTCCACATATGTGGGATGGTAATGCAACCTTTGTACTATCCTCTTTAACTTCTAATATCCAACAGAAGATATTCGCAGGAACACTTGTTAAGCAGTTGTTGATCGATATCCCTAATAATGTACCTGATGATGAGGGTTTTGTTATATTCGACTTTGGTACAGAACTAGAAGAAGGACCAGTCAGATACTTATTCAAACCTACGGATGGAGCTCTTCAACTAGATCCTGCTTATGTTTTTAAAAATAATCATGAAATAGGCAGTAGTATCACAGTTATACGCAGAAGAGGTGCTCATGTATTAAGTGGTTTAGGCCTAGAGTATCCTGCTTATGTAACAGATCCAGCGGTTGCCAGGGTAGTATTACAGGATTTATTATTGGAAGTTAAGTCTGTAGGTATATTTATAGAATTTCTGGTCAGATTTCCAGAGCAACTATATGCAACTCTTGATGTTTATAAGAGTTGTAGAGACGGTCTCTACCCACTTGATGAAGTAGAAGCCGCTAAGTGTGAATAGTAATCATAGTCAGTTTTAAGGTATAATTAAAGGTGCACTGACTAGTTTAATTATTGGAGCGTCAATTGTCGGTATTAGGAAGACTTTTAATAGGAAGTTCAGAGAGACTAGATCTACCAGATCTCCTCTCTATTGACTCCTTTGTTGCAGCTGATTTTAAATACCTAGTTCAGAGTATGGTTGGATCTAACCCCTTTATTTTAAAGGGATTTGATGTAATCCAGCCTCAGGACTCAATAGGTACGCAGAGTATATCCGTTAGGGTAGCAGATTCTGTAGTATGGGCACCAACTGAGGCCGCAGGGTCTTTCTTCTTCGGTCTCGAAGAAGGTAATGCCTTATCACTACCTTTAGTTCCTGAACTCAGGAAGAATGCTGTAAACTTTGTCTATGTTAGTTTTGATACAACAGATGCAGCTAAGGACAGCAGGGCATTTTGGGACCCTGACCAGAACGGTGGTGCAGGTGGCGAGTTTAGTCAAGATGTAAACACTCAAACGGCTTTAAAGATATCAGTAAACGTATCTGTAGCAGGTTTCCCTGAAAACTCTATTCCAATCTGTAAGGTTCAAGTTGGACCCAACGTAATTGAGAACATCCAGGATGCTAGAGAGTTAATGTTCAGATTAGGAACTGGTGGTTCCAATCCTGATCCTTTTAATGATTTTGCCTTTAGAAGTCTACCTGCTGAAGCAAATTCAAGACTAGAGCCGCCTACGACCATGACGTCGTCGTTAGATCCAAACCCTTTCCAAGGTGGTGATAAGAATATCTTCTCCTTAAAGGAATGGATGGACGTCGCCATGACTAAGTTGAAGGAACTTAGCGGCACAACATATTGGTATCAAGGCTTCCCAGCTACTCCAAGTACTAAGAATATATTTCTTGATGCCTTAGGTAGCACAATGAAGTCTAAGGGTGAATGGCAACATGATAGCTTAGTGGCTGGTCGTGTTACCTGGACAGAAGATGTTCACTGGAAGAGCCTCCTAGATCCTAGAACTATCATTTTTAGAGACAACGCTACACCACCAATCAATCTTGACATTCCTGAAGGTAATGTTGGTTATTTCCAACTCCTAAGAGAAGAAGACATTAACACAACTAGTGCTCAGCTTGATTGGGTAAACGGTTCAGACAATGTCAATGGTGTTATAGGTTCTTTTGAAAATATAGCACAAGGAGACTGGGTACATAAGATATCTGACTCTGATGATAGATACTTAAGAGTTGAAGAGCTCTATGCCTTACCAGGTCAAGCTGGTGGTACAACTACACCTGCTCTTGCACAATCTATTAAACTAAGCGGTAATTATGCAGGTAGCACTGTTTCAGAACAAGGTGTTTACACCAAAGGTGAATACACTGCAGCAGACCTCATAGTCACACCAACCAATAGTTCTAGTCTTCAATTACTAGGAGATAGTTTCTTCTGGTTTGTCTATAGATCAGATACCACACTAAACAATACAAGCATAATCCAAACGGCACTAACTCTCGATATCGAAGATGGAGATGGTCAGAGAGCCAAGTGTACTGAAACTATTCTTGCCGGTCACGGTTTGAATAACGGTGATAGAATCACCATTGCCGGCAGCGTCGGATATGATGGAACCTACAAGGTAGAAGTAGAGAACACCACAGAGTTCTTTATTGAAACTGCCGTAGTCGGCGATGAGTTGGCCCAAACAGCCTTCTACGCCATTATCACCACCGGGGCTGTTCAGTCAAGCGATGGTTATGATGAGGAATCAGCTAATCATAACTTCGAGCCTGACCAGCATATTACCGTTGCAGACACCGCTTCAGCTTATGATGGAGCACATCTGATCAACGTTAGGAGTGACACAGAACTCCAGATACCTATCGGTACAGTCTTGGGAGCAGTTGGCGCAATAGGAACAATCTCATTACCTAGAGTCAATGTTAGAACTGAATTTGGTGTTGTTAAGGTTGTTCAAGGTGAGTCAATAGATATTGGTGATCCAGATTCCACAAACATATTAAGTTTCATAGGGATGGGTTCTCTGGCCCAAACAAAGCCAGTATATAATACACCTCCCGGATACAATGCCTTAGATGGTCACTCCAACTACAACACCAATCCTACAGATGACCTAACAGTCAGGGCTGCAAAACTAACCGCCATGATGGCAGATCGTATCCAAGATCGCGGTATGACGGTTACTGGTACAGTCAATATCACCCACGAAACCAATGGCCTAGATCAAGATATCTCGGCCACTGGTACATGTATTATAAAGAAGCCTAGTTCCCCAGATCAGACAGTAGATCTCACAGTAAGTCTTCCAGCTAATAGTGTTGCGGTGGCAAATATTGATAGAAATGGTGCAGCAGCCATTGCCTTGTCAGTAGAG
>Ga0307377_10007927_pt1 | contig 10862 bp, 13 predicted proteins | sample TR3MG_FD_202535 | JGI IMG/M metagenome (GOLD analysis project Ga0307377, IMG submission 202535) | Soil microbial communities from Risofladan, Vaasa, Finland - TR-3 | ecosystem: Environmental > Terrestrial > Soil > Coastal area > Acid sulfate soil | place: Finland: Risofladan, Vaasa | collected... | reverse complement strand
AGTAAGAATCTAGGGTGGGCATATATGCTCGAGGATACCCTTCTACTTACCGGCACCACCAAGTTGTGGGGTAATGATCCAAGGACCTATACTACCATGTGGTACTGGACCCGTATGGCATTGGAGTCAGGCATTAGACTAAGTAATGGATTGGTATTCAAGCCGAATGAATTAGTAGTGGAGAGCTACTTCCCTGGTAGGAAGAGGGGAGCCACTGTAATACCGGAGCTCAGGGGAATAATTAAATTGGCCGCATATCAGGTGGGCATGAATAATATCACTGAGGTGCCCCCGGGGACAGTGAAGAAGAATATTACGGGCAATGGTAGAAGTAGTAAGGACGAAGTGAGGGCTGCAGTGAATGCTATGTATGGGCTAAGTGTAAAGTCCGCCGATGAGGCTGATGCTATAGCCATAGGATTGGCTGGACTGGTGAGGATTAGGGATAGGATGAGTCAGGAGGTTAGTGAATGAGGGAATCAAAGCGAAGGGCATACACTACAGTGACATTTGAGGAGCTAGCAAATGCTCTACATTTCGATGATGATACTGATATAATCAGGATAGAGACTAATGATACAGAGGTGGCTACCATTACATTTATCCACCCGAAGGCACCAATCATTCTATCCGGGTGGCAAGCGGCTAGAACTGATATAGTATTAGATGATCCATATAGCTGGTATATAAATAAGGAGCATGTACTCATACATAACTTCCTAGCTCAACCACATATACAGGAAGAATTGGAAGCATATAAGGGGGGTAGCAAATGATTAGTACGAGTGAAGTGACTGGACATCAATATGATAGGCACCGCAGGTGGGTATCAATTGGTATTACGTACGATGGACTGGCTAAGCTACTATCCCTCCCAAATGGGTGGAATATATCCAGCGTACATGATAATGACCTCGATAATACTATTAATATTAAGGTATTCACTGGTAATACTAAGGAATTACCAGAGGGCGTACAACTCCCCCAGGTAATGCATGGACAGGCTGGGTGGACTGAGCTGATTGGTACAATAGGTGAATAATATGTACTACAATGATAAGATAATATTAGATCATCATGACCTTGCGGATATGAGCTATAGGTATAAGGCTGCGGGATACATAGTGGGTACCACCAATGGGTGCTTTGACTTACTCCACCCCGGGCATGTAGAATTCCTTAATACTGCATATACTTACTGTGATGCTCTGATTGTACTAATCAATTCGGATGATTACATAGAGACTCACAGTAGGATACCTATATACAACCAGCATGATAGGCTCAGAATGGTAGCATCATTAGGGTGTGTAACATTTGCTACGATATTTAATGATGAAGATCCATCCAGACTAATTAGGAAGCTATACCCCAATATACACTTTAATCATACTAAATATGGTAATGATTGCGTGGAGTCAGGGGCCATAGAAGCAGTAGGAGGAGAATTAATACTCATCAATGACCTGGCACCGTACTCTACTACGGATCTGATATCCAGGATTAAGGAGGAATACTAGTGAATGACATCCAAGCTAAGCATGAGCAAATGCTATATCCCACAGCCAGGCTAATATCTAGGGATACCCAGGGCAGTGGTACAATCATATATAGTAAGGAGAATAATGGTAAGGTCACCACTATGGTACTTACTAATAGCCACGTGATAGAGGATTGCATAAAGATAAAGAAGGGGTGGGATCCCCGGTATCATGCTGATATGAAGAGGGAGCATAGGAATATAGTGATAGTGGAGTGCTTCAAATTCAATAATATGAGCACTAGCATTGGTACCTATAGTGTGAATGGTGATATAGTAGCATATAATATAGAGGAAGATATAGCATTAATAGAGCTCAGGGATACTATTAATAAATGGGAGTACATAGCTAGGATATTTGATCCGAATACAATAGATGATATCAAGATATATGAGCAAGTACATGTGGTGGGTGCGGCCCTTGGTGAAGATCCACTCCCCACTGAGGGTATACTCTTCACTATATCAAAGGACATTGATGATTATAGATATTGGGGGTGTACTGCGCCCAGTATATATGGTACCTCCGGCGGCGGTGTGTATAGGGAGATAGGTGATGACTATGAGTGGATAGGTATACCGGCGATGATACGCGTCCATATGACCGGATTCCTTCCCGACCCTATTCCACATCTGGCATACTTCATCCCCCCTACTAGGATTAAGTCATTCCTTGATAGTAATTGCTACCAATTCATATACGATGATAAATATACAGTAGATCAATGCAATGATATGCGGGAAGCTATGAGGAAGTCAGCGAGGAGTACTGTGGAAGCCAAGATGGGAGTAGTATCGGATGATGTAGATGAGTATGTATATGATGATGAGAATTTGGATGAATTCGATGATGATGAATAAGGGGGATTGTAATGGCAAGGACCACTGAAGGATCCGAAGTGATATATTGTCACGGTGTGGAAGATATAAGAATATATAAGGCTGGTAATGGAGATATGGCAATCAGCCCATACCTGGTCATAGAGGTGGGTATGGATAAGGATGATGATGGTACCGAGTATATAGGGTCCGTCCATGCCATGCTTAAGAATAAGCTTAAGATACCATTCTTCGTGACTAGTAAACTAGCCAATGTATATGTAACTATTGGAATGTAGGGGGTATTATATTGAGGAAGAAGAGAATATTAATGATGTCCGATAGTCCCAGAATCACTACGGGCTTTGCTAATATTGGGAGGCACGTGGCTCAGAGGCTCCATGATTCAGGGAAGTGGGATGTGCATTATATAGGCTGGTTCGACTCTCCAGAGAATAATATAGCTGCACCTTACCCAATTTACCACACAATGAGGGACAAGGAGGGTAGACCGGTCAGGGAGGATAGCTATGGATATAGATCTATGAAGCCCATATCTGAGCATGTGAAGCCTGATGTAGTGCTAACCATAGGTGATAGCCTCACTGCAGATAGGAGGACAGTGGTAAGAGGTGCTACCAATAAAGATATACATGTGATGGGACTAGAGGAGCTATTTGAGTGGTTTGCACCTACTTCAGATGTGATCAAGGATTCTGCTGGTAGAGAAATAATAGATTGCGCCGCTAATCATATTGATCTGGAAGCACTCACTGTAGTGGATGGTGAGTCTGCGTGGAGACCCCTCACCCATATTACCAGACATATATATCAAGGTACTGTAGCCAGAGTAAGGCAGAAGTATGGGGAGACTATATGTACACATAATCATTCACTAGTAGATAGTAATGGTGAGAAGGCTACACCTATAGACATGATTGGCCGCCACATGTATCAGATAGATAGTATACCAAGGGAATACATCATTGATAGTATAGATGTAGCAACTGAACTAGGTATTAGGGGTACAGCATCTGAATATAGGAAGTATGACTATGACGATAATTATGTGTGGTCAGTAAGTTGTCCTCAGGTAAAGATTAAGAGATTCATTAAAGGCGATGACCTACACGCATTATGCAGATTGATTGGGGCATATGCATCAGAGGGATCGGCCGACTATCTAAGTAAGTCCAATAGTAATCATAGGGTGAGGATTAGTAATTGTGATCTAGATTGGCTACGTAAGATTACCGATGACTATAATAGCATCGTGGAGTGTCGGGGAGTATCAGAATATACTGCCACTAAATCAGTATTCGGTAGTAGTATAACTTGCACAAATATAGTGTTCTGGGGTCAATTACCATATCATATATTTACTACACTATGCGGTAAAGGTGCTGAGGGTAAGAAGCTCCCCCAATTCATATTCAATCTAAGTGACGAATATATACAGTCATTCCTCCATACATATGAATTTGGGGATGGATACATTAATACTAGGCATATATATGCATTCACTACCATATCTCCACAATTAGCCTCAGATCTTATGGTACTTGGTGCTATATGTGGTGATAAGAGATCCATGGAGTATAGAGAGTCGAAGAGAGCATTCACTGTAAGGTATCAGAATGGGCATACAAGTAAAGCTCCAAAGACATATATAGATGATTTAGCGTATGATGGATATGTATATGACCTCACAGTAGAAGATAGTCATACATTTGTAGATGCTATGGGTCCAATACAAATTTTCAACACTTGGATGTCATGCGCCCCCGTCACATGGGGCTTTGAGGATAAGGCTACTAGGCCATTCAAAGCTATCCAATACGTGCCCATCGATCATGACCCTATATGTAGAATCACCAAGCATGGTGGAGCACCTGATGGTGGTGCATTCGACCTGGACTGGGCCGACCAATTCCGTAGGTATGATAAGGTAGTAGCCTATTGCAAATACGGGCAGGACGAGATTAATAAGCTCTGTAGGGATGAGGTGTGCAAGGACTTTATTCATCACGGTGTAGATAATTCAGTCTATCATCCCCTCCCCGTAGAGGAGAGGAATAGGATTAAGGCTGAGGTATTTGGATTGGCGCCAGATGACTTCCTAATTACTTGTGTAGCCAGGAATCAGCCCAGGAAGCTATATCCAATAATGCTGGAAGCTGTGAAGAAATTCATAGATAAGTATGAGGGTAATAGGAAGGTATATTTCTACCCACATTGTCCAATCCAGGATGTAGGGTGGAATCTAGCTACACTAATACCCACCTATGGACTTAGCTTCCGCATGATAAGTCAGCCACCCCATGTGGGCAGGAGAGTGATATTGAATGACTCTCTGAAGGTGGGTGTGGGCCCACCTGATGAAGTACTCAATCAATACTATAATGCTGCTGACCTTGGTCTATTCATATACAATGGTGAGGGATGGGCGCTGCCACCTATGGAATGTATGGCTGCCGGTACCCCCACTATAATGACTAAGTATAGTGCACCAGTGGATTGGGCGGCAGGTGCTACTAGATTCGTAGACCCTGTCTACATATTCCCTGAGCCTCAGACTAATTTTATGAGGGCTTGGGTACTTCCCGACCCAGTAGTGGATGCTATCAAGGATGTATATCAGGATAAGAGCTATAGAAGTATACTTAGGAAGGCTGGACTGAAGGTAGCCGCTGAGAATGATTGGAATAGTATAATACTCCCCCAGTGGGAGGAGTATCTGGATAATATAGAGATTAATATGAGTAGCCCTAAGGAAGTAATATATCTGCGGGATGCTGATACGCTAGCTAAGGAGGAGGCACCCGAGGTAAATCTACCTAAGGTATCAATAATAATACCTGCCACTACTACACCTGCTGGACCTGAAGTATTGAATCAATGTATAGGTGGTATACGCACCATGCAATATAGTAATTACGAATTAATAATAGTAGATAATGGTAATTGGACCCCCCAGGATAAGGACCTAATCAGGAAGCTCAAGGATACCGGGGCAATAGTGATGAATTGGACTGGCAAGTACTCACCAGCTAAGGTACTCAATGCTGCGGCTAAGGTGGCAACTGGCGAATACCTAATCTTCATGGATAGTGACTGTATACCACAGGCTGACCTAATCCCGGCCCTATTCCAATGCTACACCATACCTAAGTGTGCAATAGCTTCCCTTAAATTAGTCCACCCAAGGACTGGTCAATTTACTACTGGACTGGATTATGATAATAGATTGGGCTTCACCACCTCAATGGCGGGGGACAATATATGTGAGAAGCATGCCCTATCAGGTAGCTGTATGATGATTAGGTCTGATCTATTCAGGGATATAGGGGGATTCGACGAGGCATATACAATGTTCTGGCAGGATGTAGATCTATGCTGTAGGATTAGGGAGAAGGGTCTCCTACCGGTGTGTAATACCAATTCACATGTATTCCATGTGGGTGGCATATCCCGTAGGTACCTTAGTAAGTCATTACATATAATTGATCACAATAGACTCATTAGGAATTGGTTCCCCGAGTATATGCCAAGGAAGATAGATGGCACCAAGGATAGGGAGCGCGTGGCTATAGTGAAGTTACTTACAATGGGCGACGCTATATTAATTACTCCTATCCTCCCACTGATTAGATCTAAGCATCCATTGGCGCACATCACTCTATATACTATTGACCTATATGCTGATATATTCAAGGGTAATCCAAATATAGATGAGATTAAGGTAGTAGGACCATTAGCTAAGGAGGACTTTGGCCCAAGCTGGAGTCTAATGGCATACGATGCAGTGACGTATAATATACTTACCTCAGAGGGATGGGACCATATCTACCTATGTAATCAATTAGACTATTGGATGGAGTATAGGAGGGCCGGCACTACTATGGCTGGCACCTATGCGGCCATGTTCGGATTCACCCCCGAGGATACTAAGTATAAGATATACCTGGACGATGGTAATAGGAAGGTAGCCAGGGACTTAATATCTGAATACCCCGGGGATGGGCCGATAGTAGTAATGCATACTACTGCCGGGTGGCCGCTGAAGGAATGGACACAGGATGGATGGAAGGAATTAGCACTCAGATTATACAATAAGTATAATGCTAGGACATTCATAGTGGGCGGCCCCAATGAAGTATTGGATTCCATGTATGCTAGGAATGTTGGGGGGCAATTAAGCCTGAGGGATATAGTAGCACTCCAGTCAGAGTGTGATCTATTCATAGGGTGTGATAGTGGGCCACTCCACTTGGCTAAGGCTGCTAATGATGGGGCTGGGTGCCCAATACTTGGGCTATTTAGCTGTACTAATCCTATGGTAGTAGGATTCGATGACGTGGATAAGTATATTACACTCCAGTCAAATTATGCTGGGGTAGTATCGTGCGGATTCCCATCCTGTCCAATGGTGGAGAAGGCTAAGTCTGAGGGTAGGAAATTTACCCAATGTAGCTACATGATGGATGTGGAGAATGTATGGAATGCCGCCACTACCCTACTAGATAGTGATCAAATTAGGGAGCATAGGAAGGGCCCCGATAAGTGCATGATAGAGTATAAGGAGGATGAGTGGGAATGGATGAATACCAGGATAGATGGTGATGATCCCCCCGGTATGTGCCAATATGGAGGCGATACGGCAGGGGGACTGCTATTGGGTAGGGCGGACGATAGTAATGCCTCGGGGACGCATATAGCGGGCGCGTCTGGAGGTAATTTGGGGTGTAGTGGTATAGGAGATACTAATGAATGTAATACTGGATAGGGATGGAGTAATAAATCATAATAATATCACTAAGCCCGGCAGAGGGTGGTATACACTATGCTGGAATGACTTTGAATTCATTGATGGCGCGGAATCTGCAATTGTAGACCTCCTCAATAACGGCCATGATGTATACATAGTCACCATGCAGAATTGTGTAGTGGATGGTACACTACAGCCATTTGAGGTGGATGATATACACTCCAGACTAATTGAGCATATAGCTACACTTACTGAAGATGGTAGTACTATCAGGCAAATATGTGCATGTAGTACTCCCATAGAAGATGGTACACTTAAGATGTATGCTAAGAGGAATGCTATAATATACCTAGCTAGTAAGTATGGCTTCAGTACTAATAATACCATAGTAGTGGGCGATTCGGAGCATGATATGGATGCTGGGAATGCATTAGGGTGTACTACTATATTTATACATAGGGCCGTGAATATACCTGACGTGGAGTATGATGTAATAGCTACTAGTCTAATGAATGCGGCCAAATATATTAAGGAGCTATGATGAATTCAATAGACGATATATATAGCAAATTTGGTGAATTGGAGGTACTGGTGGTGGCCGACATATGCCTCGATAGGGATGCAGTGGGTGGATATACTGGCTATAGCAGGGAGGTAGAGACTAGCCCAATATTCACAGTGACTACTGAATTCCTACGCCCTGGAGGGGGAGGTAATCTGGCCGCTAACCTAGCCCATCTGGGAGTGAAGACTAAGGTAGTAGGTACTTGGGGTAATGCCACTGATAGGAATAGAGTGGCATTGGAGTGCGGTATGGTCAGAATGGGCATTAATACTACTGGCATGGTGGTATCGGGGAGGACTCCAGTATTCGAGAAGTACTACAGGCATAATGGCGACCCTGCCGGTAGGTATGACTTGGCTGGTACGGCCCCCAATAGGAATATAGTGCAGAGTATAGTGTCTAATATAAGTAGAATGTCATCAGGTGTAGATTATTGCATAGTAGCTGACTATGATGAATTAGGTAATGGGGTGTGTACCCCGGAAGTAATCACCGCAGTCAAGCAATTGGATATACCCACATTTGGCACATCCCGGACCAAGTCCCGATACTTCAGTGAATTCAATTGGATAGTAATTAATAATGTAGAATTCCAGAGGCAATTCGATGGTAATATAATTAATGTATATAAGGCAGTGGATAATGCGGTAATTACTGGTGGCGGTGAAGGCGCTACCCTATATAGGGCTGGTAGTGATCCAATACAATTCCCAGCTAAGGCCCCGGGGGAAGTAGTAGATATATGTGGGTGCGGCGATACATTCCTGGCTATATTCAGCTCAGCTGTAATATCCGGGATGAATTCATCAGAGGCAATGGAATTAGCTATAATGGGTGCGGGGATAGTAGCTACTAAGGGATTTGGTGTAGCATATCCAAGTAGGATGGAATTAGATAGATTAATAGGAGGATATTATGGATAGGATAGTGGAAGTACTTAATGTGAATATAAATACATTCAATAAATTAATAGCAGATGCTAAGTCTAATGTAATTGGGGTGGGTGTGGGTAATAAGCTAGTGAATGGTAAGTCCACAGCTATTAAATCTATAGTGTACTTTGTGGAGAAGAAGCTACCAAAGTCAGAGCTGAGGAAGAAGGATATACTTCCCACATCTGTAGATGGAGTACTCACTGACGTAGTGGAGACCGGTAGGATTACCATAGGTACACCCAAGGCATTGGGTAGGACCGATAAGCACCGGCCGGCCCCAGGGGGTGTGAGCATAGGTCATAAGGATATTACCGCAGGTACACTAGGGTGTCTGGTGAGGAAGGGTGACACCACCTATATACTTAGCAATAATCACGTGCTGGCTAATAGTAATGCGGCCAATATAGGCGATGCAATACTACAGCCGGGACCACATGATGGTGGCACCGCAGGTGATCAGATAGGAATACTAGCTGACTACGCTGAGATATCATTTGGTGATGACGGCATACCGGATATACCTGAGTGTCCCATTACGGGGGGTATAGCCAGGGTATTCAATCTATTAGCTACCGTATTAGGTAGGAAGTCCAGGCTGAATGCCACCAAAGTGATACAGGCTACCACTAATCTAGTGGATGCGGCTATAGCCACACCATTGAATATAGATGACGTCAAGGCTGAGATATTCGAGCTATGTATACCAGAGGGTGTGGGGGAAGCCCCAGTAGGCACACCGATTAGGAAGTCAGGGAGGACCACCGAAGTGACCACCGGCACCGTGGACTATACCGACGTCACCGTACAGGTGGGCTATGGTGATAATCGGACGGCCACATTCAGTGACCAATTGATGGCGGGCGCTATGAGCGCAGGCGGAGACTCAGGATCAGCAGTATTGGATATGCAGGGTAGGGTAGTGGGACTATTATTCGCTGGATCTGATACCACCACAATAATTAATAAGATAGGGAATGTAATGAGCGCATTGGGATTGGATGGAGTAGTATCGTAGCATGTGGAATGCTGAGTGGAGTAGCAAATATAAAGCGGGTGACATAGTAGATGCCTCGATACATTCGGTGCAATATAGCGATAATGGTACGTACCGCGTGAAGTGCAGATTACTATGCTCTGAATACTACGAAGGTGATAGCTATGTGGGTAGTGGATTGGGGTGGAGAGCTGAGGTACTAGAGTCGGGGGCGGTGAATCCTCCGGAGCGAGTCCTGCTATACGAGTCCACTATTGGTCTATATGGCCTGTGGTAGGTGGAGGGGTACCGGGGTGGTCACATCCTACCCCCTCCGCCAATATGGGGTAATAATGGATAAATGTGTAGATTGTAATTACATGGAGGCGGTAGATAGGTATGGTGGCGTAGTGTGTTACTATTGTACACATGAGGGTATGAAGAATGCGCCATGGAGGTATGGTGATCGAATACCTAATTGCATATGCTGTACACCAATGACCCGGGGCGATATAGACCCAGATACTGGAGTACCTAAGTGGTGCCCCCTGAATAAGGAGTAGCTAATGAAGGTAATTAATATAGAATTAGAGTCATGTAGTAAGTGCCCATATATGGACTGGGAAATGCCTGGGGATAGCTGGGACGGTGGTATGATATGCGGCTACGGTGATAATTACACCACTATCATAGACCATTATGAATATAAGAATCAAAGTGAGAATCATGATGGGCCCATATTAGGTAAGGACTATGTACCTGACTGGTGCCCGCTACCAAATAAGATCACTATAATAAAGATTACACCATGCTGTAATAGTAGGCATTGGCATCCAGTATTGAGCAGCGACCTTCCCAAGGGTGTAATTAGATGCGAGCTATGTGATAAGGTACATGATTCTGATAGCTTACTTATTAGGAGATGTGATAGTAATACAGAGGGATTACTGTATGGGGGGAAGTAGATGAATGATACTAAATTACGATGTGATAATTGTATATCATGGAGTAGAATAGATGACTTCGGCGATATACCCGCGGGCCAATGTATTAATGCTGATAAATGCAATACTGAATTCCCCGCTGATCTGCTACGCGACATCATGATAGACCTATTACACGACCGCGAGGAGGAAGGCACAGCACTATCCTATCCATACGACAAGCCCATATTTGGGTGTGGGGGTCTATGTACTAATTATAATCCTATTGACCCAAGTATACTTGATGGGTGTATAGCTGTAGGTAGTGGGGGGAAGTAG
>Ga0307377_10007925_pt1 | contig 10863 bp, 12 predicted proteins | sample TR3MG_FD_202535 | JGI IMG/M metagenome (GOLD analysis project Ga0307377, IMG submission 202535) | Soil microbial communities from Risofladan, Vaasa, Finland - TR-3 | ecosystem: Environmental > Terrestrial > Soil > Coastal area > Acid sulfate soil | place: Finland: Risofladan, Vaasa | collected... | reverse complement strand
GTCGATATTGATCGCGACTTATGGGCGTCCGGCTGCGTAAAGGGAGTATCAAGTTTGAAGACGGAGGCATATCATGCGTAGAAACTCAATCGTTGCCGGAATTATCCTGATATTGGTGGGTTTATTTTTTCTGCTTTTTCCCCTATTCCCAAATCTCTCCGGGGTTATCAACATTGCCGATCAATGGCCATTGATCATCGTCGGCGTCGGCGCTCTTTTCCTTTTTTCTGCCTTAATTGGCACGCCCGGCCTGGCCATACCTGGCAGCATTATTACCGGCATTGGCTGCTTACTGTATTATCAAAATAGTAACGATGCCTGGGAAAGTTGGGCTTATGCCTGGGCTCTGATCCCTGGCTTTGTGGGCATCGGCATCATTATCGCCAATGCCCTTGAGGGAAACGCGGGTCGAGGGCTGCGCTCCGGCGGAACCCTGATAATCATCTCTCTGGTCCTGTTCCTGGCGTTTGGAGCCTTCCTTGGTGGCGGGATCAATTTCAGCGTGCTCTGGGCAATACTTTTTATTGGCCTTGGGCTGCGCTTGGTGATCAAGACATTGCGCGGCGGCAGAACAAATGAGGCAGCTTCAAACGAAGCGGCGACCAATGAAGTAACCAAGGAAAGATCAGATGGCAGTTAACAAAGCTTTTATCTGGTTTGCAACCTTTTAAAATCGATTCACGTATTGCTTATCGATACTTAATTGGAGGTAATATGATGGGTGATAAACAACTTTTACGTTCGACTGATGACAAGATGCTATTTGGCGTCTGCGGTGGACTGGCGGATTATTTGAATATTGATCCGGTACTCGCCCGCTTGTTCTTCGTCTTATTGGCGTTGAGCACGGGCTGGGGCTTCATCGTCTATTTCTTGCTGGCCATCCTGATGAAAGAGGACAAGCTGGTTGCGAAAGCTAATGGTTTCGATGATGAAGAGATTATCATTAAGGATGTTTCTTAACTCTGGTTGAACTCCTGACAGCCAGGTTTCCCCTGGTATCCTAACCGGAGATAAAGTAAGGCGGTCACTGCTCCAGGCAGCGGCCGCTTTTCCTTTTCTGGACTGAGCCGCAGATTAGGCTGTTTTTACCTCTTGGGTATAATTCAGACATGGCTTCCTTGTTTCAGAAATTGAGAACCCTGGTCCGGGCGACGCTCCACGAAATGGCTGACGAAGCTATTCAGAAAAGCGATCTGGCCGTTTATGATGATTATATCCGCCGCGCTGAATATGAGTTGACCGAGTTCACACAGACTATCCGGCCGATGATCGCCCAGGTCAAGACCACCAGGCGCCGTCGCGAAGTGCTGGCTAATAAGGCAGCAGAATACGATTACGCCATCGATCAATTTCTTAGGAAAGGAAAACAGACCGAGGCGGTAGTCACTCAGAAGCAACTGCTTTCTACTCTGGAGCTGATCAAGACTTATGATGCTTCCCTGGAAAGACAGGTTTCGGCCGCCGAGCAGTTGGATGATGTGCGAATCAAGTTGGAGGGTCGCCTGGCGATCGCCAAGCAAGAACGAGAAGAGCTGGGCTTTCTGCTCCAGTTGGCCAAGTCGAAGGAGATTTCCAGCAAAGCCATGCGCTCCCTGGATGCTTTGATGGATCAGAGTGATCCGGATGTCGCCCGGGCGGCCGATAATATCCGCTCTCGTTTAGACCACGCTGACGCGGCCTGGGAGATTCAAGCTAACAGCCTGGATAATCAGCTTGACGATGCGGTAAACAGTCTTGAAGTCGAGGCCGAGCTGGCAGCCCGCATGGAGCGATTGGGTATTTGAACCAGCTCCCAGCCCCATTTTAGCCAGGATGTTTAAGTGAGATGAAAGCTGCCCTCGTCCATGACTGGATGAATCAGATCGGCGGCGCAGAAGATGTGTTGGAAAACATGACCGCCATGTTTCCCCGGGCGCCGATCTTCACCTCTTTATATGCGCCCGAACGAATGCCCAGCCATTGGCGTCGTTGGGATATCCAGACCAGCTTCATCAACCGCCTGCCATTGGCCCACAAGAAACAGCAACTTTATTTTCCTCTTTACCCGACGGCTTTCGAGCGATTTGATACAAGCGGTTACGATCTCATCCTCAGCAACAAGAGTGGTTTTTGCCATGGAGTTATCACCGCACCGGAAACGATGCACATCTGTTATTGCCTGACGCCCACCCGCTACGTTTGGCGCTTTGAACAATATGCTGAAAAAGAAAATCTGAACCGGTTAACCCGTTTTATGATCCAGCCCTTCTTATCCTCATTGCGAAGATGGGATCGAATGGCGGCCGGTCGAGTTGATCATTTCATCGCTATTTCGGAGGAAGTACGTCGGCGGATCGCCGAGATTTACGGACGTGAGTCGACTATCATTTACCCACCTGTTGATATTGGCCGGTTTGAACCTTCGAATACAGTAGAAGATTATTATCTATTCGTCGGCCGCCTGGTCCCTTACCGCCGGATTGACTTGCTCATTGAGGCCTTTAATCAGCTGGACCGCCCCCTGGTTATCGCTGGCAGCGGGCGGGATCGGCCGCGCTTGGAAGCTTTGGCTGGGTCGAACATCACATTTTTGGGTTATGTGCCCGACGAGCAGCTGCCGGATCTCTTTTCTCGATGCCGGGCCTTTGTTTTCCCAGGTGAGGAAGACTTTGGTATCGCTCCGGTTCAGGCGATGGCCTCTGGGAGACCGGTCATTGCTTACGCGGCCGGTGGAGCGGGTGAGACGGTTGTTCCCGGTACAGGTCGCCTGTTTGCCGAACAGTCGGTAACTGCTATGATCGACGCGGTCGAAAGCTTCGACCCGGATGCGCTTGATCAACGCTTTATTCGGGCGCAGGCGCAGAAATTTGACGTTGCCAGTTTTCGGCGACGCCTGAACGAGTTTATTGAACAGAAGTTGGACGAGGGTTTACGAGCTTAAATGGAACTTCGAGCTTACGGGCAGTTACTCAAGCGTCGTTGGATCTGGATAGTGATCCCGGCCGCCGTGGCCCTTATATTGGCCTTGGTGACCTATTCGCCTTCTGGCCCTCTCTACAATGCCGGGGTTCGTTTTATAGTTGGACAAGAACCGACGAAGGCGGCCGACCTATCGGATGAAGAGCGCCTGGCCAATTGGAAAGCCTCAGAATATGTGGTCAATACCCTGGCCGACTGGGTCAAGGGCGGACAATTTGCCACCCTGGTCAGTGACGAACTGGCCGCGCAAGGGGTGACGGTTGCCCCGCAATCTATTGTCGGCAGCACCGTCTCCGATAGCACCAGGAGCATGATGGTCCTCTCGATGACCTACCATGACGCGGCCATCTTAGAGCAGATGTTAAACAAAGCTGCTGCGGTGCTTAAGGAACAGAATGACCTGGGCTTACCCCAACTGGGCGGCATCCCGGCCGAATTGGTCCAGCTGGACGAACCCATCGTCAATCAGGTGCCGGCCAGTATAACCAAACAACTGGAGTTGCCCTTGCGAATTCTCCTGGCCATCGGCGCGGGTATTGGCCTGGCTTTTCTGGTAGATTACCTGGATCCGACGGTACGAGAGCGAAAAGAGCTGGAATCCATGGGCATCCGGGTCATCGCGGAGATTCCCAAGAAGTAACTGACCCTAACCGGCTTAACCGAGAATGGAAGTAAACACTCGCTAAACTCAGGAGCGATTTGTGGATTTAAGTGATTATTTGCGAATATTGCGGCAGAAAGGATGGCTGATCATATTATTGGCCGTCTTGACCGCCGGCGCGGCATTTGCTTTTAGCAAGATACAGACGCCGGTGTACGAAAGCAGCCTGCGTATGCTGGTCCAGCCGGCGCGAACAGATTTTGGCCAGGCGCAAGCAGCCAAACAGCTGCTGAGGGGCTATGTCCAGTGGATGCGTAGTAGTTATCGGGCGGCCGCGGTGATCGACCAGTTATCTTTAGACATGACCGCCGGGCAGCTCCTTGGCGACGTCGATGTCGCCTCAGACGATTCCAGTTTTGTGATTCAGCTAAATGTCGAAAATACCGACCCGAACCTGGCCAACGAGATTGCCCGAACCTGGGGGAATATCTTCATCCAATGGCGGGTTGACAACAATGCGAAGCAACGCAACGAGGATCGGGTCGATGTGGAATTTATTGATGATCCCCAGGCAAGCCTGTCGCGGCCGAATACAAAGATAAATGCTGTGGCAGGCTTTATATTTGGCGCGTTGATAGGATTGATTGTTATCTTCGCCTGGGAATGGCTGGAATCTGGCGTCGTGCGCCGAAGTGAAGATGTCGAGAGATACTTGGAGATCCCGGTCATAGGCAATATCCCTGGTGAGTAATTCAGATCGGCAGTCGCAGAGAAGATAACCCGGCCAATTGAAAAACATGATCAATAAATTATCTAGAAACACAAGACGATAAACGATGACCTTAATAACCCTTTCTGATCCCCGTTCCCCTATCAGTGAAGCGTACCGGACTTTGCGGACCAACCTTTCCTTTTCGAGCCTGGATGACCCGATACGGACATTGGTAATCACTTCCCCGGCGCCGGATGAAGGCAAGAGTACAACGGCTGCCAACCTGGCTGTCACTATGGCCCAGGGCGGTAAACGCACAATTCTTGTCGATTGTGATCTGCGCCGGCCGACCTTGCACGAGTTGTTCAACCTGCCGGCCGAGCCTGGCCTGACCAACTTGTTATTGGAGGAGGGGAAGCAGGAACTGCTACATGACACCGAGGTCGAAGGCTTGCAGGTGTTAACCAGCGGGCTGCTACCACCTAATCCGGCCGATCTGTTGGGTTCCTTAAAGATCGATCAAATTATCGCCGAACTGTTATCCGAGGCCGATATTGTATTGTTTGATGCACCACCGGTGATAGCCGTCACCGATGCCACTGTATTAGGTTCCAAGGTGGATGGCGTTCTCCTAGTAATTAGCGCTGGTAAAACGCGCCGGGAGCATGCCGCAAGGGCCAAGGAACTCCTGGAGCGGGCCAATGTCCGGGTAATTGGGGCTGCGCTGACCAATGCGCCAAAGGATAGCTCCATGGGCGGGTACTACGAGTAGAGATCTGGGTTGCAGCCCACTTGCAAGCGGACTCATCGCCGGCCAAGCCGCTATCCCCTACTCAACGTCCAGGCGATATAGATAGAACGATTCTTCCTCTGCAATTTGAAGTTCACCGTAGCGGCCGACAAACTCCTCTAGCGCCCGGGCATATCGATCCACACTCCGATATTGGTCCGGATTTCCCTCCGTAAAATCGAGCCAAAATTCGAGGCCTTTCTCGCTGATTAAGATGTGGGTTAAGCCCTGTTGCCTGGCTATTTCATCCATTGCCTCGAAGGAGGCGTTGCGGGGGAACGGATAGCGGAGGCAATTCATCTGGCAGTAGTAGACTCGTGGTTCAGGCCAGGGCACGCCCACAATACTCTCCGGGGGGAGTTGCTCATTCATGGCCTGCATCATTCGATAATAACCCGGCGAGGTGCCACCGTTCAGATTCCGGCTGAGATACTGATCACGATCCTGTACGCCTATCAAATAACTGCCGGGATCAAAGCGAGACAGCCAGCCAAAAAGAAATAACAGTTGTAGGGCAAATACCAGGACCAGGATAATCCGAAAGAAGCCTGAAATGGAGAATCTCTCGCGGTCGTACTCGGGCAAGCGGGAGATGAAATATGCCGCCAGGATGCTGAATATGGGGTAGGCAAGCATCAAATGGCGGCTCTGATAATAACCTTTGGGAACGACAAGCCAGGCCAGGAACTCGATAGAGCCGGCCAGCATCAAGGACCAGATGACCCGGGGTTTATGAGGCAGGATCAGCAGAAGGGGGATGAGGATGAGAAAGAAGGGGGATATGGCGCCATCATATCGCTCCCCCCCTTGCTGGCCAATGATGGTCATTTCCCAAATTACGATCAGATATTCTCGGATTTTGTTAAGACCAGCTTTTGATGTGGCGAATTCTCCGGCGACTTCGGTTGTTGAGGTGGCGATTTGGCTGACATCAGCCCCGCCACCGGGCGTAAGATTGTTCTCGGCCGCCGTCCAAAGAACCGTCAGGATTAAAGCGATGACCAGGGCCAAGGCGACATCTATTAAGATCCGCCGCCAGGCCCGGCGATTCCAGTAAAGGGCCAGCAGCACACCGGCGCCGAGAACCGGGTAAATAAAAAGGCCGTTTATTTTTGTATGGGCGGCCATCACGCCAAATAGTGCGGCCAGGAGTAACCATGACCGGGGATTTTGGCTCTCTGTCGGGGTCTGATCAGAGCCAGATAGGCCAAGCTGCCAATTGATCAGCGCCAGGGCAGAGAGAAAGCCGTACAGGCCCACGGGCACATCCAGGTATGGCCAGGCGGCGGTGATGATAAATACTTCGACTGAGCAAAGAATCGCTGAAGCCAGGATGGCCGTTCGCCGGCCAAAATGTTGCCGGCTGAACAGAGCCACGGCGGTGACCATGATTAGCCCCTGGGAGAAGCTCAGCAACTGGGGTAGGGTTTCACCGCCCAAGGCCATTCCCCACACGAAAAGCATGTGTCCGGCGATGGGTTGCTTTGTAAACTGGCTGGCCTCAATGAACCCATCCTGCACAATTTGCCGGGTCAAGACCAAATGAGTCGATAAACCATCCCAGGCAATCGGCGGCGCCAGTGCTAATTGCAGTCCGATAAATAAAGCCAGGCCGGTAAAAAAGAGAAAAAAGAAATCGATCCGTTGGAGCGATGCGTCCTTGGTCGCAGGCGGAAACGGTTTCTGCTTGCTTTGGCGGAAGATCCAAAATAGGGCCAGCGCACCGGCCAACAGGATGAGCAACCAGAGTAGAGTCCCGCTGATAAGCCCGGCGAAGCCAAGCCCCAAACCTAACAGGCTTAACAGCGCCGCCCCTAAGGCCAGCGAATAGATGACTGTTTCGGCAAGTGAGCGGTATTGTAGGCGTAGCAAGCGGGATAACCAGGCGCCCAGCCCGAAGGCCGCCAGCCAAATCAATCCCAGAATGAGCAATTGCAATAACGCCCGGATCAAAGCGATGACCACCGGAATTGTGGCATATTGGTGGCCCCAATAATAAAAGGCGATGATCACAAAGAGCCAGAGTAGGAGTAGCGGCAACAACAATATTCGGCTAAATTTTTGCATCTAGTTTATTACCTGGGCCGCTGATTTTCTCCGGATAGTGACTTAAACAATTCATTGTCTTAAATCCTTGTTTCGCCAAGCCCTGGTTACTATCTCAAAAAAGCATGGTTCTGGCAATCGCCCCAGGGTCCTAATCGGGGGTTATTCTCCTTAAATGAACGAGGTAAGCATGGTGGGTTGCAAAAGGTGCTCAACCCATCTAGGCGGCTTGCCGTTTCTCTAAGCAGCTGAAGAAATCATGTGTTTTCTTTGCTTTCATTGCCTTATAATGGGGTTACATCCCGCCCGATAAGCTGCCAGATCGCTTTAATACCAGGCCTGCGACGACTGGTAATCGATCCTGGTTACCGGACCGGCATAAGAATCCAAATATCCGCCAGGAGACGATGCCCACGTACTGCTTACGTCTTGATGAGAATTAATCATTCGGAGGAAATAGATGGGGAAACAAAAAGATAGGTACGGAAAATGGGCCGAGACCGAGATGAACGCCTGGCTCTCAGGCGATGTGGAAGCCTCTGTAGCCTGTTATTCGGATGATTGCACCAGGATTTCTGTTAATCCTTTTGGCGATGACACCATAATTCAGGGCAGTGAAGCGATACGGACAGCGTATGCAGACAAGGCAGCCAACTGGCAGAATAAGCAGTTGATTTCTTTTGAGGTCTTAAGCGCCAATAAAGAGCAGCCCATCTTTCATGCCTGGAAAAGTTGGACAACTGTGGAGGGAAAAGAAAAGGCCTGCACCTACATTCAGATCGTGAAGTTAGACCGAAAAAACAGATGCACGGAGTACAGGGAGTGGAACGTGGTAAAAGTCAGGGACGAAGAGGCAGGTAAAATAGAAAAATAATGAAAGGAGTGAGAATGAATGAATCGATTGGTTTCATCGGGTTGGGAATTATGGGCCGGGGTATGGTTAATAATTTGCTCAAGGCAGGTTATCTGGTCACGATATGGAATCGCACCGCGGACAAGATGACACCCTTTGTGGATGGTGGGGCAAGTGTGGGCATTACACCGGCCGATGTCGCCGCTCGAAGCGATATCACAATCATTTGCGTCAGTGACACTCCGGATGTCGAGGCGGTTGTCTTAGGCGACGCTGGCGTTATCGAAGGGATTCGTCCTGGTTCGCTGCTTATTGATTGCAGTACGATCAGCCCAGGCGTGACCAGAACTATCGCCGGGCGCCTCCAGGCAGCCGGCGCGCATATGCTCGATGCCCCAATCAGCGGCGGTAGTGAGGGCGCAGCGAATGGGTCTCTGAGTATCATGGTTGGGGGAGAAGCAGCCCAATTCAAACGGGCACTGCCTGTTCTCGAGGCGATGGGCAAGACCATCACCCATGTGGGTCCAAACGGTGCAGGCCAGAGCGTCAAGCTAGTCAATCAGATCCTGGTCGTAGTAACCATGTTGGGCGTAGGCGAAGCGTTGTTATTCGCCCAGGCCGGCGGGCTCGACCTGGACAAGACTTTGGCGGCCGTTAGCAGTGGGGCGGCCGGAAGCTGGATGTTAAAAAACCGCGGCCCACAAGTTGTCAAACGAGACTGGCGACCCGGTTTTACCATCGACTTGCAGCAAAAGGATTTGCGCCTGGTTTTGGAGGCGGCCGATCAATTGGGTGTCCCCTTATTAGGCGTTAGTACGGTGTTCAATATGTATCGCTCGCTCCAGCATCAAGGGCTGGGTGAAGAGGGCAACCATGCGCTGGTGAAAGCGCTGGAGAATCTCAGCGGCATTAAGATTGATGGCCAGAATGGCAATTGAACTTGCCAATGGCGAAGATGGTTGTTCTGGCCGGCCTAATAACTTGGGAAACGTAAAGTCATACTTTACAATTAGGTGGATGCCAGTCTATAAAAATAGTGATTCTAGGAGAGAATTCTTGTGAAAGGACTTATTTTAAGTGGTGGAAAGGGTACGCGCTTATATCCACTGACTTACACCAGCGCCAAACAATTAATTCCCGTGGCCAATAAGCCGGTCCTGTTTCGGGTTATCGAAGCCATTATTGACGCCGGTATTAAGGATATCGGCATCGTTGTCGGCGATACGGCCGAAGAGATCCGTGCAGCCGTCGGTCGAGGCGGCCGTTGGGATGTGAACATAACTTACATTGAGCAAGAAGCGCCCCTTGGATTGGCTCACGCGGTCAAGATTTCTGAGCCATTTTTAGGCGACGATCGTTTCGTGATGTTCCTGGGTGACAATGTTATTCAGGGGGGGATCAGCCCCTTAATTGCCGAATTTGCCGACAGCGCCTGGAATAGCCAGATCGTACTCACCCGAGTAGATAATGCCCAGGACTATGGGGTGGCCGAATTGGATGACTCCGGCCGGATCGTTCGCCTGGTTGAGAAACCAAAGACCCCGTCAAGCGATCTGGCCCTGGTAGGCATTTACATGTTCGATTCCTCGATTATGCAAGCGGTCAAGAGCATCAAACCATCTTGGAGAGGCGAACTGGAGATTACCGATTCAATTCAATGGCTTGTCGACCATGGCAAATCGGTCCATCCTTATATCCACCGGGGTTGGTGGATCGACACCGGCCAACCGGGAGACATGCTGGAAGCGAATGATCTCGTGTTGGAAGAGCTAGATTATCGAATTGACGGGTACATTGACCGCGACAGCAAAGTCGGCCGGCGCGTGACGATCGAAAAGGGGGCGGAGATCATCAATAGCGTTATCCGCGGTCCGGCCATCATCGGTGAAGATTCTCGCATTATTAACAGCTATATCGGACCTTTTACCAGCATTTACCATCATGGGTTCATCGAAGATAGTGAGATAGAGCATTCGGTGGTCCTGGAATATTGCCGCATCAAGAATATTGACACGCGTATTCAAGATAGTCTGATCGGCCGCTACGTGAATATCGAACGCTCTCCCATTCGTCCAAAAGCCCATAAACTGACCTTGGGAGACCATAGCCAGGTGGGGATCGTTTAAACGGGCTGAGGACCGGTAACAATTTATGAGAGTACTGTTGCAAAGGGTCAGCAAGGCCAGCGTGACCGTTGACGGTGAGATAGTTGGCGCTATCGATCGAGGTTACGTCTTACTGTTGGGGGTGACTCACGATGATAGGCCAGACAATGCGGGCTGGCTGGCGGACAAGGTGGCCGGTTTGCGGCTCTTTCCCGATGCAGAAGACAAGATGAATTTGTCACTTTTCGACGTCGAGGGGAGCGTGCTGGTTGTTTCCCAATTCACGCTTTACGGCGATGTTCGAAAAGGCCGGCGACCATCCTTCACGGATGCCGCGCGGCCAGAACAGGCTGAACCGCTGGTAGAACTTTTTGCCCAACGGTTGCGCCAACGCGGAATCAGGGTGGAAAGCGGCGTATTTGGGGCCATGATGCAAGTCAACATCCTCAACGACGGCCCTGTTACCTTAATATTGGAGCGCTAAGCCAACAATGCGAAAATCGTTCATTGCCGCCGCCAACTTTTCGAAAATTACCCTGGCAACCATGTTCCTATTGCTCCTTATCTCTTGTACAACGCCGAAACCAACCCCGGAAGCGGCCGGAGCATTACCGGTGACGCCAGAAGTTCCAACTGCAGTAGCCACGGCCGAACCAAAGCCGAAAAATGCCGGTGCGCCGCCAGTGACAGTTACCCCGGTTGAGACCAATACGCCACTAATCACCTCAGAACCGGTTATACCTACCGCGACTGTCCCCCCGGCGTTACACCAGAATGTTGGCCAGGTGGCTTACG
>Ga0307377_10007921_pt1 | contig 10865 bp, 14 predicted proteins | sample TR3MG_FD_202535 | JGI IMG/M metagenome (GOLD analysis project Ga0307377, IMG submission 202535) | Soil microbial communities from Risofladan, Vaasa, Finland - TR-3 | ecosystem: Environmental > Terrestrial > Soil > Coastal area > Acid sulfate soil | place: Finland: Risofladan, Vaasa | collected... | reverse complement strand
TGTGGCCAACTTAAATATCGTAACAGTAGACGATGCGGATGCCGGTGTTTTACCTGACCTGCTCACGTTAAATGGTACGATTACCATTGTGTGGACATTAGTAGGCGACGAATAATTCTAAAATCAAAGGAAAAAGAAATGAAATTTCTGAAAACGACTACTTTTACTTGTTACGGATTAGATGGAACGGCTACTTTTCCGACTTCAGCGTGGGATGGTGATAGTGGAAATAGGGATAGTGATGATGGTAGAATGGCTGCTCCAGATTATCGGGATTGGGCACGGATGGTTAGAGAAGTGGCAGCTGTTCAAAATAGTAATCTTGGTGTTGATGATAACACTCTCCATACAATAGGCACACTTGGTGCGACCGCCGGTCTTAGTGTTAAGGAGCGTGGCAACGCCGCTATTCATAAAACCATTATTACTCTTACTAATGTTGCCCTCGCTACCACCGATGGAACGGTTCCGGCTACTGATGCGCATTGGGCTACCCTTCCACTCTACACGTTCCCTGTCGGACAACTCGTCTTCTTTGGCGCGCACTTTGTCTTTCCAGTTGCAGGTATTGTGGCAACTGTTGGTGCCGGTGGTGGCCTATCGGATACTGCTGACCTTGAAGTAGGCGTTGGCACTTTGGCTAGAGGTAATACGAGCGATTTTGCCCTTGCAGCAACTGAACATAATCTTATCCCGGAACAAACGGGTGTGGATTTGGTAGCCGCTTCGTCTGATGCAATTGAATCGAGCAATTTGGCCGCTGCGTTGCATTTTGATGGCACCACTGCCTGTGTAGCCAATCTTAATATTATTACGACAGATGATGCAGACGCTGGTGTTTTGCCTGATCTATTGACCCTTAATGGTACGATCACCTTTGTTTGGACGTCAGTAGGCGACGAGTAAATTTCAAAATCAACGGCCTGGGCATGGAGGCCCTAGCCTTTTTAAGGAGACATGATGCACCCAGTACACGTTAGTGCGGAAACAATACCAAGTATAAATTTAGATCATGGACATATTCCAGTGGGCGTGGCTGCTATTCAACTATTATCAACAAAATATGATTTTAGGTATGGTGTCACATTATATTCAAACCCTGCCAATACGGTCAATATTTGGATTGGACGCGCCGGCGTAACCGCCGATACTAACGCTGTTACTGGCGGTTTTCCAATAGTTCCTGGTGCGAGTATTACAATTCCGATTTCTGAAATGGTAAATCTTTACGCGATTTCAACCGTGGCAGCGCAAGACCTGGCTTGGATTGGAGTCTAAGATGTTTCAACACAATTTAACAGAAGTTGTTAGTGGTTATGGCACCCTAGCCACGGTTGCCGGTTTAACTGTCAAAGAAGAAGGCAATGACGCTTTCCATAAAACGATTTTAACATTAAATGGAGTAGTGATTACTACAGCGGATGGCACGACCCCCGCCACGGATGCGCATTGGGGAACCCTGGCTCTTTACACTTTGCCTGCCGGACATATTGTATTTCTAGGTGCGCATGTAGTGTTTCCTCTTGGCCTGATTATTGCAGGTGCTGGAGGCATTTCTGACACTGCTGATCTTGAAATCGGAGTCGGCACAACGGCTCGAACCAATGGTACCAACTTTGCCCTTCAAGCTACAGAAGATAATATAGTTCCGGGTCAAGTTGGAGTTGATTTAACCGGCGGTACGTCTGATGCGATTGAGTCATCGCAACTTGCTGCGGCCCTATTTTATGACGGTTCAACAACCGCTGCGGTAGTTAATTTGAATGTCGTAACATTAGATGACGCCGATGCCGGTGTCACGGCCGATACGCTAACGGTTAGTGGAACCATTACTTTACTTTGGACACTTCAGGGTGATGATTAATGGCAGCTTACGACACCTACATCAATGCAGATACTTATTTTGAAAATCGACTTCATGTCCTGGCTTGGAATGAAGCATCTTCTACTAATAAAACCATTGCGTTAGCAGAAGCGTCAGCGCGCATTGATAGGTTACGTTTTTCTGGCATCAAAGTATCGACTACTCAAGACTTAGAATTTCCACGGTATTACGGGGATGAGGCTGACGGAACAGAAGAGATTCCTGATGATATTAAAATCGCCTGTTTTGAATTGGCTTTTAGCTTGCTCGATGATGTCGAACCTGATTTGGAATATGAAAATTTGAGTGTAGGTTCCCATGCGTATGGGGGCGTTAAGACGTCAAAAGATTCATTTGCTCAATTTGATCACATTGCTGCTGGTATACCTTCGGCTTCAGCATGGCGGTATCTTATGCCGTATCTAGCTGACGCTAAAGGTATTAAATTAAACCGAGTTTCCTAGGGGACCTACAACCGCATAAGTAGGGAAAACAAATGATTAAGTTTCTTAAATCTTTGAGTTTTACTTGTTTCGATCCCGACGCTACTGACAGGGCCGACATTGCTGCTAAAGACGTAAAAACGTTCACGCAAGAACAAGTAAATACATTTCTTGCTGATGAAAAACGTAAGAGCCAAGTCAAACAGCGAGAAATGGCTACAGAGTTAGAGAATTTGAAAAAGAATACTACTTTGACAACTGAAGAAAGAGATACACTTCAAAATCGCATTGAAGAACTTCAGAATCAATTTATGACTAAAGAAGAGCAGGCTCGACAAGCATCTGAGAAAAATTCAAAGAAGACTGCTGAAGATTTGAAAACACTGACAACTGAACGCGATACGTGGAGAAACAAACACTCGCAATTACTAGTTGACACAGAAATTACAAAAGCTGCAGCTGATAACAAGGCGTTCTCAACTGAACAAATTTCGGCTATTCTAACCCCAAAGACTAAATTATCGGAAATATTAGACGACACTGGTAAGCCACTTGGAATATTTGAGCCGCGTGTTATGTTTTCCGATAAAGACAAAGATGACAAGCCAGTAGTTTTAGAATTAACAGTTAATGACGCTGTTAAAAGAATGACAGAACTGCCACAATATGGAAATCTCTTTGAAGGAGACAAAAAGGGCGGTTTTGGTGGTTCTGGTAGTTCTGTAGCTGGTAAAAAAGTAAATTTAGCTAAAATCGCAAAAGATCCTGTTGCTTACCGGAAACTGCGCAAAGAGAGACCGGAACTCTTTGTCTAACTGAGCCGGGTTATGATTCCGGGTTTCTCTAAACGAAACCGATAGTTAAAGGAAAACTAATGCTTAATTTTCTGAAATCGAAACCTACGTTTATTGAGTATGTTAATGATCTTGACGCTTGGGTGCCAGAAGTTTGGGCGGCCGAAAGTCTTGCAATTCTTGAAGAGAATATGGTTATTGGCCGCCTTGTACATACTGATTTCTCGGACGAAGTCGCCAACTTCGGGGATATTGTCAACACGCGTAGACCTAGTTCGTTTACTGCTGAACGTAAGGGCGCCAATGATGATGTGACAGTTCAGGACGCTGAAGCAACTAATGTTGCTGTGCCGTTGGATCAGCATGTCCATGTGTCTTTTCTGATTCGTGATGGTGAAGAGTCTAAGAGTTTCCAGAGCTTGATCGAGGAGTATTTGCAGCCGGCCGCTAAGGCTATGGCGGAGCAGATTGACCGCACCCTTTTGGGTCAGGTTTACCAATTCCTGGATAATTCTGTTGGTATTCTTGGATCATTCAGTAGCACTACGGCCAAGGCCACGATTCTCGACGCTCGACAGAAGATGAATGAGAATAAGGCGTATATGACTGGACGTAATTTAATTTTAGCACCGGGAACAGAGACGGAAACTCTGAAGCTTGATATGTTCATCACTGCTAATCAGGTAGGTGATGAGGGTACGGCCATGCGAGAGGCTTCTCTTGGTCGCAAGTTAGGGTTCGATATCTTTATGTGTCAGAACACTTGTGCACCTTCGGTGGCCGCCGGCACGGGCAATGCCAATGAATTGAACGCTGCTGCAGCTGTTGGTGATACCGCTTTGACGTTGGATGGTGCGGTACTTGATAACGGCCAATATTTCTGGCTGGAAGATGATGGGCAACCATTGCGTGTTGCGAGTGGCGGCGGTACGGTCAATGTGGTATCCAATCGTGGCCTCAAGGCTGATGTGGCAATTGCCACTTCCGACCTCTTTGAAGTTGCCGATGGTACTGTTGATCTGGCCGGCCATGCTGGCGTGACCACTTATCCTATTGGATATTCCAAGCGGATCAAGGTCGATGGAACTGGTGTGCCTCACGTTGGACAATTGGTGGCTTTTGCTACTGTGGCATCCGCTGCAACGGTTTTGGGTGAATATAGCATTGTTTCGATTCCTGCGACTGGCTACATCGTTTTGGACAGGCCACTGGAAGTGGCTCTCCTTAATAATTATGTGGTTAATTACGGACCGCGCGGTGACTACAACTTCGCTTTCCACCGAAATGCCCTTGCACTCGTTACCCGTCCCTTGGCAGCGCCGAAGAGCGGTACTGGCGCGTTGAGTGGTGTGACTAGCTATAATGGCCTGTCGATGCGTGTTACCATAACTTATGATGGCACGAAGCAAGGCCATTTGGTTACGCTCGATTGCCTGTGCGGTGTGGAGGTTCTTGATACCAACCTTGGCTGTGTGATGCTCGGTGGTAACTATACGGAAACCTATGCGTAAAAGTATTTTTACCGGGCTCTTTAACAAGAGCCCGGACCAAATACTTTACCAAAGGAGAAGTAATGAGTGAAATTCAGATGTTGCAAGACACAGTCAAAAAGATTGAAGAAAAGTTGGATGTTATCCTAAATGTTTTGATGGGAAATCCAAATACACCAAACGAACCTGGTCTTCTTATTAGACTTGATCGCCTCGAACAATCAAATAAGTTCAAAACTAAGATTCTCTTTTTAATGGCTTCAGGACTAGGGATGGTTGCTGGTAATGCAATTTTCTTCTTAATCAACAGATAGATGATCCAAAAGCAAAGTCGATTCATACGAAAGCTACTTTACTCTCTGAAGAGAGGATATGGCTATCCGATTACGTTCTATCGGATCGTTAGTGAGACATTGAATTTGGAAACTGGACAAAGAGAGCCAGTTATTAGTTATAATAAGGTAGACAAGGTAATTATTTTACCATCAGTCTTGCAAAGACAATTTGAGACAGATACACTGTCCAAGGACTTCCATTATGGTAATTACTTCGATACAGCTCTACGGAGATTGGTAGTAGATCCTCGGGACTTCAGTGATATTGATATCAATGACTACTTCCTCTGGGAAGGCAATAGGTATCAGGTCGCACAAGTGCATGATCTTGAAAATAACGCAGCCCTATTAGTGATTGGAAGATTTGTAGAAGGCTCAATTAGATATTCTATTAATGATTTCCACGTTGAATCCACCCTCCAACTTACTCAGGATATATCATGATCTTAGTTTTAGGTACTGGACGCTCTGGCACGTCTACCATAGCTCGACTATTACATGAAAATTTGAAAATCAATATGGGTAGTCGATTCAGATCCGATGAGACCAATCCGCAGGGTTTCTATGAAGACTTGGAGATTAAAAATTTGAATATTGAGTTGCTAGAGGATGGACGCTGGGGCAAGGAGAAAATTCATAATCTATTGGCCTTAAAGAAAGAACCCTTCGGAATCAAAGATCCAAGAGTATGTAATCTGTGGCAGGTATACAAGCAGATCATAAACAAAGATACGAAAATCATTGTTACTATCCGAGACGCAAACCAGGTCATTAGAAGTATGATTCGATGGTATAACTGGTCAGAAGTGTATTGTAGAAATTTGATAGCAGCTAGACTTTTTGGGATAAATCAATTGTTGATCGGAAAGAGCGCCTTATTAATTGATTTTAGCATTAAACGTAAAGATGAAGAACTAACTCAACTCCTTTCCAATTTCTTGAGGAAAAACAATGAAGACAAATCTAGTTCCAATTAGAGTGCTTCTTTACCGTCGACATGATGGCGGCGCGGATTGGCCGAACCTTAATCTCGTTGATTCAGATATTAGAGGCGGAAAAGTCTGGTCGAAGTATGTAGATAGTGAAGGTATTGGCTGGTTATATGACAAGGTGGATAATTTGGGTACTGGTGCAGAGCACGGTACGGCCTGCACACTCGTACCTAAGGCTTTTGCCGAAGCTGCCGCGGCACTCTATCCTGGGGTTGTCTCTATTATCAGTGAGGCAGATTTTGAAATTTTCCATAATGAAAAAGCAATGGTCAAATCAGTAACAGAACATTTGGACACCGATATTCTTCAGGGAATTGCAGCAAGAGTTTCTCTTGAAGTTGCTGAGATAGCCCCAGCACCAAGTGCTGCAATTTTAGCAGCCAGAGCAAAGTGCCTTGACCCTGCTGATCAGAATCATAGAGGTATTCGCAAGAACCTAAAGAAGACTTGGGCAGACAATAAAATAGAATTAGATGTAACAATTGATGCGTCGGTGGCTCAATAATGACTTCAGTGTATTTGACAATTCCCAACGGTAGTGGCTGGCTTCAAAAGCACGTCCACTTCGCGGTAATCCGGATGCTACAGGATGGTAGATATAGAATAAGGCACGACGCTCCGACCCACAGCCCTTATGTAAACAACTTGCACCGATGTGTCAAGGACTTTTTGAGAGGGGGCGAAGATTACTGGATCACGATGGACGATGACAACCCTCCTATGAACAATCCTCTAGATCTAGTAGAATTGGACTTGGATGTGATTGGATTACCGACGCCTGTTTGGAATAATTCAGTCTTAGGCGATCGACCATATTACTTCAATGCCTTGGATATTAAGGGCGATGGCTACACGCCTCATACCAATTGCAATGGTCTTCAGGAGGTTGATGCAGTCGGTAGTGGTTGTTTATTAATAGCAAGACGCGTGATGCTAGAATTAAAAGACCAACAACCATTTATGCGAACCTGGAACCAAGACGGAACAGTCGAGGTTGGTGGCGATTATTCTTTCTGCCGAAAAGTGAAAGCTGCCGGATTCCAAATTTGGACCCACTACGATTACCCTTGTCGCCACTTCAATGAAACAGACCTTATTGAAATCATCCAAGCCTTTGGGAGTATGAAAAATGTCTAATACTCTTTGGACTGGCAGTGGCGGTGATAAGTTATATTTACAATCTGGTCGATTTGAATCCACGATCAAAGACAGCGAAGATGTTAGCGGTATAGATGCCAGTTCTTATGGTATTGAGTGGGATGGTACAGATGTTGTATGGTGTGGCGGTACTGATGTAAAACTGTATTTACAGTCAGGGTTATTTACTGCAACCCTTAAAGACAGCGAAAATATTAGCGGTATTGACACAGGCCCAAGAGGAATATCAGAAGATGGCACCAATACACCTTGGATTGGTATTCAGGCTGATAAACTATATCTACAGTCAGGTAAATTTACTTCAACACTCAAAGATAGTTTAGATATAAGTGGTAAAGATGTTGCGCCTCAAGATATATCTTGGGATGGCACTAATACCCCTTGGGTAGGTGGTGCAAGCAAAAAACTGTACCTATATTCCGGTCAATTTAGTTCTACTATTAAAGATAGTGAAAATGTTAATGCTGTTGATACTGGTCCAACTGGTATTACACTGGATGTTGCCGATACACCATGGACTGGAAACGGTGAGGATAAATTATACCTACAATCTGGTCAGTTTACATCAACACTTAAAGATAGTGAAGATATAAGTCTTATAGACGATGGACCTCAAGGTATTTCTCCTGACGTTCTTACTGCCCGTATTTCTGCTGGAACTGAATATGTTCGCGGTATAATATCGACAGCAACATTTGGTCACATTGTCGGTTTAGATACTATTCTAGAGAGAACAATAATATCGACATTAGTATTTGACTACATCATTGATCCAGATACTATTTTTAATAGAGCAATAACCGATACAATAGTGTTCGGGGATATTATTGATGTTAGTAATACTTATGAATGTAGTGTAACGAGTACTTTAACATTAGACCAAATTACAAATCTCGATTTTGCTATCTTAAATTTAGCAATCATCGATACCCTAGTATTAACTGATGGTGCGTATCCTACTTATGAAAATAGTTTAGTTAGCTCGATAGTATTCGATCAAGCAATTACAACGGAAATGGATCTGACTACATGTGTAGTTAAGAGACATTGGCCGCGTTGGATTTTCGCGTCAGCTACAAAACACTTTGATGATAATATCAATTTACCATTTTTTATTGAGGGGACGTATCGAACTACGGACGAAGAGCAAAAACATGTTGAATTTCGATTAGATGGACCTGATGTCGTAGAATTGAGTCATAATTATTTTCGGATAGATTTAGTAATCAATATATTGTGGTCATTCAATCAGGACGATGAAGATTTCCATGAAACGGAAAGAATAAAAGGAGAAATTATACGGGCTATGAATGATTTTTGTATTTATCGCTACGGTTCGGGTGCATTTGATGACAATTCATTACTTGGAATTTTAGAATTAACCAACGGTGTTAGGGTGAATAATTTTGGACAAGTTAGACAAGACGCGCGATTGATGCAAGGTACTGTCGAGGGTACGTACCGGATGTTTCTTAACTGCAACTGAATAAGGATTAAAATTTATGTTTAATTTTCTGAAATCGAAGCCTCAATTTGTTTGTTTCGCGCCGATCGATCTGAAGAAAGCTGATATTTATATCAGGGATGGTTTTGATAATGGTGCGAATACCCCTTTAACGTCAGCTATCGAACCCATTGGCGAATCGGTTATTGCACTTACTGGAATGGCAACTGCCGTTCCTGATCCGGCCGTGACGACTGGTGTGAGTGTAAAATTTGGTTCTGATACTACTGAGTACACTGTTACGTCCCGTACTCTTGGTTCGGGAACTAATGAAGTTCAGACTATTGAAATCGATGACGATGTGAGTGGTGGTACGTTTACGCTTTCTTATGGAGGTCAGACCACTGGCGCTCTTGCCTATAATTCATCTGCGGCAATTATTGAAGCTGCACTGGAAGCCTTGAGCACGCTCGGCCTTGGAACTGCAACTGTTACCGGCGCTTCTCCGACTTGGACCGTGACATTTACTGGAACGATGGCTTCGACTAATGCCACTATTATTAGTGGAGATGGTTTACTATTGACTGGCGGTGACGCTACAACTGTTACTGTCACTGAGACTTTGGCTGGTGTGGACGCTGTTGCTGAAATTCAAACCATGACAGCTACTACCGCCTTAACGAATGGAACTTACACCTTAACATTTGACGGTGAAACGACTCCTGCCATTCCTTGGGATGCGGATGAAGTCGCTGTTGAAGCGTATCTTGAATCTCTGGATGGAATCGCAGTTGGAGAAGCTACGGTTGCAACCGGTGTCGGTTCGTGGCCTGAATTGAACGCTACTTTGACTATCACTTTCAGTGGTGGTCTTGCTGGCGATGTTGCACTAATCACGGATGATGATGCTTTGACGGATGGTGTGATTGTTATTTCTGAATCTACACCTGGGGTTCCTGGCGTTGCTGAAATTAATACTATCAGAATCAATGATAGTGTTAGTGGTGGCACGTTTACTTTGACGCAGGGTGGTAATACCACTGCACCTATTCTCTACAGTGCAACGGCTGCTGACGTTCAGGCCGCTCTTGTTGCCGCACCTACGTCTCTTGGCGTTGTTGTCACTGGTGGACCTGGACCGGCCACTGATTGGGTGGTAACCTATAGTGCAACGGGTGTTCAGACTGACATGACTGGAACTGGCACCAATTTAACTGGTGGCGTTGCAACGACAGTGAATGTTACTGAGATTACAGCCGGAAGTTCTGGCGCTGAAACCACTACTATCACTGTAACTCCAGTATTGGTAGCGGCTACGACTGTTAGTGGTAGTGTAACCTTTGGTGGTAGAAAATTGGAAATTAAAGTTGGCGAAGGTAATGTGTCTTTCACTGAAAATACGCCACGAGAATATTTATTGAATCGTGGAATATTAGATACTGTAAGGGATGCAGATGAAGTTCCTATGGATGTGTCCTTTGACTTTGTTTGGGAATTCCTTTCGGCAGTCGGTTCGAGTGCTATTCCGACGATTAAGGAAGTTTTGAAGCAAACTGGTGAGGCTTCCACATGGTTGTCTACTTCTGATGATGCTTGTGAACCGTATTGTTGCGATATTGAAATCAATTATGATCCGGGTTGCGGCGGTGCAAACACGGAATTAATTGAACTGAAATATTTCCGACCTGAATCTCTTGAGCATAATATCAGCGATGCGCAAATTTCATGTACTGGTAAGTGTAATGTTACTGAAGCAGTTGAAACCCGAGGTTCGTAATGAAGATTAACGGTAAAAAGGTCAGTGGCGCAAACGAGACGTATATCATAATTCCCCGCGCGATGGGAGAAGATATTGTTTTTAAGGCTAAGGCAGTATCGGATATGGTACCTTTTGAGACCATGTGTCCGCCTCCCGAACCGCCAAAGAAAATGCTTCCTGGTGGCAAGACGGTGCCAAATTTGAATGATAAGGCATATTTGATGTCGGTAAGTGCGCATTCTGCTAAGAGATTAGCTTGGATGGTCCTTACATCATTACAAGCCACGGAAGGATTGGAGTGGGAGACGGTGGATCTGTCGGACCATACCACGTGGAATAATTTCCAATCAGAATTGACAAACGATGGTTTTAGTAATGTTGAAATTAATCGCATTGTTGGTGAGTGTATTATTGTTAATTCACTTAATGAGGATAAAATCGAAGAGGCGAGGACGCGTTTTTTACTCACAGTCCAGGAACAGCCAGAAGAATAATTCTTCCAAGGGGGAGAAAAACTGACTATGCAATTTGGAGGGCCTGTGAGCGGATGAATCTTAGACCACCAAATGTAGCAAGTTCCTGGAAC
>Ga0307377_10007920_pt1 | contig 10865 bp, 8 predicted proteins | sample TR3MG_FD_202535 | JGI IMG/M metagenome (GOLD analysis project Ga0307377, IMG submission 202535) | Soil microbial communities from Risofladan, Vaasa, Finland - TR-3 | ecosystem: Environmental > Terrestrial > Soil > Coastal area > Acid sulfate soil | place: Finland: Risofladan, Vaasa | collected... | reverse complement strand
GATCCCATGCTCGCCACGGGCGGGTCGGCGGTGGCGGCGGTCGACATCCTCAAGTCCTGGGGGGCCAAGCGCATCAAATTCGCGGGGGTCATCGCGGCCCCCGAGGGCGTCGAACGCCTCACGGCAGCCCATCCGGACGTGCCGCTGTACCTGGCTGCCGTGGACGAGCGTCTGAACGAGATCGGCTACATCGTGCCGGGCCTGGGAGACGCGGGAGATCGGCTGTTTGGCACGGGGTAGTCAACGGATGTGTCAACGGATAAACGGATGAGGCAATGAATTGCCAACGGATAAACGGATGAGCGGATGAACGGATGGCAGCGGGTGGGCGGATGGGGGAAAGGGGGGAATTGATGGGGCTGGTAGAGAATGCACCGCATCATGATCTGACGTATCGCATCATCGGGCTGGCGATGGCGGTGCATAACGACCGGGGGCCGGGACATCGCGAAGCGATCTATCAACGTGCACTGGCAGCCAAGTTGCGCGAAGCCGACATCGTCTTTGCCGAGGAACCGTGCATCTCGGTCGAGATGGACGACGGTACGGTTGTCGGGCTCTACTATCCTGATTTCATCGTCGAGGGCGTCGTCATTGTCGAGATAAAGGCCCATTCCCACCCTCTCACGAATGACGACGTTGCGCAGGTTATTGACTACTTTGCCGGAACCGACTGTGATGTAGCCTTGCTGATCAACTTTGGCCGACCACGCCTGGAGTGGAGACGCCTGTTTCCACCGACGAAAATCCGCGAACACCGACGCAAAAAGTGGGGCAAGCAGCTAACATGACCCATTGGCAACCCGCCGCCATCCGTTATCCATCCGTATATTCGTTGGCCATCCGTTGGTGATCCGCTGCCCATCCGTTTATCCGTTGGTAATCCGTTGCCATCCGTCTATCCGTTGGTGATCCGCTGCCATCCGTCTATCCGTTGGTGATCCGCTGCCCATCCGTTTATCCGTTGGTGATCCGTTGCCATCCGTCTATCCGTTGGTAATCCGTTGCCATCCGTTTATCCGTTGGTGATCCGTTGCCCATCCGTTTATCCGTTGGTGATCCGTTGACACACTACTTACTCATTTTCACAACCGCCCTCGCCCTGGCGCTCCTCCTCACCCCGCTCGCCAGTCGCCTCGGTCGCCGGTTGAACATCGTGGACCGGCCTGGCGGGCGCCGGGCGCACAAGGGCGCGGTGCCCCGCCTGGGTGGCGTGGCGCTGTTTGCGGCGTTCGTCGTCGCCGTCGGCGTCGCGGCGTGGCGCGGTGCCCTCACCGCGGGCTACAGCGCTGGCGATCTCACGCGGCTGAGGGGGCTCCTGATCGGCGGGCTGGGCGCTTTTCTGTTCGGGCTGATCGACGACTGCTTCGACCTGCGGCCGGGCCCCCAGCTTGCCCTCCAGTTTGTCCTCTCGTTGATCGCGCTCGCCACGTTGTTGTGGCTCGAGCGCTTCACGCTGCCCTTCTTCGGCCTCGTGGCGTTGGACACGTATCCGTGGGGGCCCTGGGTCTACGTCCCGCTGACGGTTCTGTGGATGATGGGGATGATGAACACGGTCAACTGGCTGGATGGGCTCGATGGGCTGGCTGCCGGCGTGGGCGCGATCCTCTGCCTCGTGCTGGCGATCCACATGCATGGCGTCGGCCAGCCCAGCGTGGCGCTGCTGCCGCTGGCGCTCCTGGGCGCGCTGATGGGTTTCCTGCCCTACAACGTCGCGCCCGCGCGGGTCTTTTTGGGGAGCGCCGGGGCGCTTTTTCTGGGGTACGCGCTGGCTGGCCTGGGGCTGATCGCCGGTGGGCGGGTGGCCACCGCGCTGATGGTGCTGGGGCTGCCCGTCGTCGACGTGGCCTGGCAGATCGTTGACCGCGTGCGTCACCACCATTCCCCGGCCCAGGCTGACCGGGGCCATCTTCACTTTCGCCTGCTCGACCTGGGGCTGTCCCAGCGGGCGATCGTACTGCTCTATTGGGGCTTTTGCGCGCTGTTTGGCCTGCTGGCGCTGACCGTCTCCTCCCGCCTCTACAAACTGCTGGCGTTGGTGGGAATCGGCGTGGTGGTGGTCGTCGTGCTGGCCTGGCTTTCCCGGCGAAGTGAGACGTGAAGCGTGAAACGTGATGCGTGAAACGTGAAACGTGAAACGTGAAACGTGAAACGTGAAACGTGAAACGTGAAACGTGAAACGTGAAACGTGATGCGTGATCACGTCACGCATCACGCACCACGTCCTCAGTACTCTACCTGTATGCCCTTTGCCCGCTCCAACAGTCTCTCGCCTAGCGCGATAGCCAGCATGAACGGCCCGTCTATCGCGATCGTGAGGGCGCATATCGTACCCAGCCAGCGCAGCGCCGTGGCCAGCGGCTCGGCCAGTCCCTGGACGATCGCCGGCCATAGCCCCGTCACCCAGATCAACACCCCGATCAGGAGCAGGAACAGGAGCACGGGCGTCCAGGCCTGCCGGTCGGCCCGGCTGGGCAACATCGTGTTGCTCACGGCGAAAATCACATAGGCCCACAGCCAGGCGTCGGGCGCCCTCAGCGCCCTCTGGAGTCCTGTGGCCAGGTTGGCCCAGTCCCCGGCGGCGAACGCCGCCCCCATCCCACCGGCGTCGAAGACAAGGTACCCGATCAGCAGGATGACACCGCTTGCTGCCAGGAGCGGGGCCAGCCCAATCAGGCTGGCCCGCACGACGTCGGTTTTCTCGACGGGAACGAAACCGAGCTGGACGCGCCGCCCGGACAATTGGGGCCGGATGGACATGCGGCCCACCCGCACCCCCAGCAGGATCGCTGCCAGCGCGTGGCTCAACTCGTGCAGGATAATGCCCGGCAGCAGGGGCAGTGCGTACAGCAACACCGCGACCTGGGAGTCACCGGTGAGCAGCAGCATGACCCCCTGCAGATGGCGGTGAATCCAGCGCTCGACGAGCAGCAGGAGCGCCAGAGTCACCGCCAGCCAGAGGAGTGGCGTCCAGTTCATCTCGTTGGGATCGGGAGGTGCTACTGGTGCTTGGCCTCCAGCCCGATGCGCACGATTGCGGCAAAGTCCGCAGCGCGCAGGCTTGCCCCGCCTACGAGCGCGCCGTCGATCTCTGGCTGCGCCATGAACTCGGCGATGTTGGCGGGTTTGGCGCTCCCGCCGTACTGGATGCGCAGACCAACTGCCAGGTCATCGCCGTATAGCGCGGCCAGCGTCCCGCGCACCGTCCCCCCGACGATGGCGTTGGCTCCCTCTCCGGTTGCCGGCACCCCCGTGCCGATGGCCCAGATCGGTTCGTAGGCCACCGTGATGACCCGGGCCTGCTCGGCGGCGATGCCCGCGAAAGCGGCGCGTACCTGGCCGCCGACGAACGGTTCCGTCTCCCCGGCCTGGTTCTGGTGGAGGTTCTCGCCCACGCACAGGATGGGCTTGAGCCCGTGGGCCAGCGCGGCGTGCAGTTTCTTGTTGACCATCTCGTCGGTCTCGCCAAAGAGGTTCCGGCGCTCCGAGTGGCCGATGATGACATAGTCGCACAGGCCCTGGAGCATGAGCGGGCTCACCGCGCCGGTAAAAGCCCCCTGCTCCTCCCAGTGCATGTTCTGCGCGCCCAGCCCGATGGCCGAACCGGCCAGGGCCTCGCGCACGGCGGCCAGCGCCGGGAAGGGGGGACAGACGGCCACGTCACAGCCGGCGACGCCCTCCAGCGCGCCGCAGAGTTCCCGGACCAGCGCGACCGCCTCCTCGATAGTCTTGTGCATCTTCCAGTTGCCGGCGATGAATGGTGTGCGCATGGCTCCTCCTACTTGTCCGCCAAGACGGCCACGCCGGGCAGCGTCTTGCCTTCCAGGAATTCCAGGCTGGCCCCGCCGCCGGTCGAGACGTGGGTCATCTTGTCCACCAGGCCCGCCTGGCGCACCGCTGCCGCCGAGTCGCCGCCGCCGATGACCGTCACCGCGTCCAAACCGGCGAGCAACTGGGCCACGGCGAACGTGCCCTGCGCAAAGTTGGGCATCTCAAACACGCCCAGCGGCCCGTTCCACACGACCGTCTTGGCCCCGCTCAGCGCCGATTCGAACGTGGCGATCGTCTTGGGGCCGATGTCGAGGATGCGCCAGCCGGCAGTGACCTCGTTCGGGGCCACGACCTGGGTGTCGGCGTCGTTGTCGAACGCGTCGGCGACGACCACGTCCACGGGCAGGATCAACTGGCCAGCGGCGTGATCCAGGAGTGACTTGGCCGTCGACACCGCGTCTTCCTCAACCAGGCTGTCGCCCACCTCGAACCCCATGCCCTTGAAGAAGGTGTTGGCCATCCCGCCGCCGACGAGCAGCCGGTCGCATTGCTGCAGCAGGCTCTCGATGACGCCGATCTTGTCGGATATCTTGGCCCCGCCCAGGATGGCGACGTAGGGATGCTCCGGGTTCTCGGTCGCCCGGCCGAGGAACTCGAGCTCCTTCTCCATCAGGAAGCCGGCCACGGCCGGCAGATAGTGCGCCACTCCCTCGGTCGAACTGTGCGCGCGGTGCGCCGAGCCGAAGGCGTCGTCGACGTATACCTCGGCCAGCCCGGCCAGTTGTCGAGCGAACTCGGGGTCGTTGGCCTTCTCCTCTGGATGGAAGCGGGTGTTCTCCAGCAGGATGACGTCGCCGGGCTGCATGGCTGCGGCCTTCGCCTCGACCTCCGGGCCAACACAGTCGTCGAGCTTGGTGACCGGAACGCCCAGCAGGTCCGACAATCGCTCCGCCACCGGGTCCATCTTTAGCTCCGGCACGACTTTCCCCTTGGGCCGGCCCAGGTGCGAGCACAGGATCAGCGCTGCGCCGTGCTCCAGCAGGTATTCCAGCGTGGGCAGCGCGGCCTGGATACGGGTGTCGTCGGCCACCGCGCCGTCCTTGAGCGGCACGTTAAAGTCCACGCGCACGAGCACGCGCTTGCCCTGTACGTCAATATCTCGGATGGTTTTCTTGTTCATTAAATTCTAGAGCCCCTTGTCCGCCATCAGCTTCGCCAGGTCGCAGACGCGCACCGAGTAGGCCCACTCGTTGTCGTACCACGCCACGACCTTGACCATGTTGCCGGCGATCATCATCGTGGACAGCCCGTCGACGATGCTGGAGCGCGGGTCGCCCTTGTAGTCCATGGAGACGAGTGGCTCGTCGGAGAAGCCCAGGATGCCCTTCATCGGTCCTTCGGCGGCGACTTTGAAGGCGGCGTTGACCTCCTCGACGGTAGCATCCTTCTCCAACACGGCGACAAAGTCGACGATTGAGACGGTCGGGGTGGGCACGCGCAGTGCAAAGCCGTCGAACTTGCCCTTCAGCTCGGGGATGACGAGCGCCAGCGCCTTGGCCGCGCCGGTCGTGGTGGGGATGATGTTCAGGGCTGCCGCCCGGGCGCGCCGCAGGTCCTTGTGGGCAAAGTCCAGGACATTCTGGTCGTTGGTGTAGGAGTGGATGGTGGTCATCAGCCCCTTGACGATGCCAAAGTTGTCAAAGACGACCTTGGTGGCGGGGGCCAGGCAGTTGGTCGTGCAGGAGGCGTTGGACAGGATGTGGTGTTGGGCCGGGTCGTACATCTCGTCGTTCACGCCGAGCACGATGGTCAGGTCCACGCTGTCGGCCGGCTTGGCTGGGGCGCTGATGATGACTTTCTTGGCCCCGGCGCTGACGTGAGCGGCTGCCTTCTTCCCGTCGCGGAAGACGCCGGTGGATTCGACCACGATCTCGACGCCCAGGTCGCCCCAGGGCAGTTTCGCCGGGTCGCGCTCGGCGAAAACCTTGATGCGGTCACCGTCCACGACGATGTCGTCCCCGACCACCTCGACGGTGCCATCATACATGCCAAAGTTGGAATCGTACTTGAACAGGTGGGCGTTGGTCTTGGTGTCGAAGAGATCGTTGATGGCGACGACGTCGAAATCGTCGCGATAGTTCTCCTTCAGCGCCTTGAGGACCTGCCGTCCGATGCGTCCGAAACCGTTGATACCGACTTTCGCTGCCATTGTCTTACTCCTTTCACTGGGAAATGTGTAGAATTTGAGCTGTACCTACAGCAAGTTCAACAACGCTCGCGCCAGCTTGTCGCTGTCGTGTCGCCAGGGGCGAGCGCGATCGACCAGATCTCTGGTGATCACCCGGTACGCTGCGCCGGGTGGAAAGTCCACCACCACCAGCTCGACGCCGGGGGGGGCGTCAAAGTCCACGTCCAGGTTGTCGTTGGCGAGCACGACCGGGAAGAAACCGGCTCCCAGGTGTGTCTCCAACATGGTGACGTGATCGCCTGTGTTGTATCCATCTGTCTCGCCGCGCTGGGTGGCGACGTTGCAGACGTATACCTTGAGTGCCCGGCTGGCCGTGACCGCCCGTGCCACGTCCGGCACGAGCAGATTGGGGAGGACGCTGGTACAGAGGCTGCCAGGGCCGGCCACGATCAGGTCCGCCTCCAGCAGCGCCCGTACTGCCTCGGGGTACGCTGGGGCGTCGTTGGGCTCCAGGTAGACCCGTTCGATGGTTCCGCACGCCTCGGTGATGCTCGACTCGCCGGCCACGCGGCTGACCCCGACTGGCTCTGCCCGCAGATCGGCTGTCAGTGTTACGTCGCACAACGTGCTGGGCAGCACGCGGCCCTGGACCGCCAATACCCGTCCTGACTCCACGATCGCCCGGTCAAAGCTCCCGGTCACCTGCGCCATTGCGGTGATAAAGAGGTTGCCAAAGCTGTGGCCATTGAGCCCTTTGCCGTTGCCAAAGCGATACTGGAACAACTGGGTCATCAGCGCCTCGTCGTCGGCCAGCGCGGCGATGCAATTGCGGATGTCACCCGGCGGCAACACGCCCAGCTCGCGTCGCAGCCGTCCCGAACTGCCCCCGTCGTCGGCGACGGTGACGATGGCGGTGACGTTGGAGGTGTGCCGTTTGAGACCGCGCAGGAGGACGGAAAGGCCGTGTCCTCCGCCGATGGCGACGACCTTGGGACCGCGCTCCCGCTGGCGATAGCGATACACGGCGTCCACCAACGTCTCCGGATCAGCTTCGATGAAGGGCGCGAGCAGTGCCCGGTTGAGGCCGAGCAGCGCGATCACCAGCGCGGCCACGCCGGCCAGCATAAAGAGCCCGGCCCGCAGGCCGCGTGGGATGAACTGGAAGGTGATGTAGTAAAAGACGTCCGGCAGGGGATACAGATGTCGAAGCAGAAAACTAAAGCCCAGGCTCAGGAGTGCGATGCCGCACGCCAGGAGCAGCAGCCAGCGCTTGACCCCCATGCCAGGCTTTAGCCACTTGAGGCCAGTTCGGATATGTCTGCGGAGTCCCATCGTGCCCCTTAGCCGTTTCTGTGTGCTTCGTCCCGTATCTGCACCAGCAACGGCTATTATAACCGAACGCAGCATAGTCGTCAACGGTGGGCGTCGCGGGGGCAAACCTTCCCGGAAGCTAAAACAGCGATCAGCAATGCCGGAGATATCGTCGAGAAGCGCCGGAATGTCGGCCGGGTCGCTCGTGCAAACTTTCGGGAAGGTGGCTTGCCCCAGAACGGACCTGTTGTCCGCTGCCTGGGCGCAGGCCATAGGACGTGGATGGAAGCGCTAACCTGTCGGCGTCGTGGTAAGAGTGTTAGCCACCTATGGGCTGCGCGGTCTGCCGCTGCGCTGCGCGCTCAAGCTGCCACAGGATGAAACGCACCCGCTGGGACATTGCCGTGGCGATGTTCCACAGCAGCCGGGTGCCCAACACGGCGTCGTCCTCGCACAGCGCCAGCAGCCGCTGCCGCTCCAACGCCAATATCGTGGCTCCTTCCGGGCCGGCGATCAGGTCAGCGCTGCGCAGCCCCTGGTCCAGCATGGCGAGTTCCCCTGTGATCTGCCCGGGCCTCAAGGTTGCCACGCAGCGCGATTTCCCGGACGCCCGTCCGGGATTCTCGGGGTCGCTCCACACCTCAACTGTGCCGCCCTGTACGATGTATAACTCGCTGCCAGCCTCGTCGGCACTGACGATGTTGGTGTGGGGAGGATAAACCCGCTGTCGGCACTGGGCTGCCAGCCGGGTGCGCTGCGGCAGGTTCAGGTTGCTCCCAACGTCAGAGTGGGCCAGGAACTGGGCCACCTCCCGGATCCTCATGAATTCCTCGTCGCCCACGGGCGTGTGGAGGTCATCGCTGAACAGCGGCAGTCCGAGGAAGGAGGCGATCTGGCGGCGGGTGATGTCCGGTGCCTCAAAGTGGGGCCAGTGTCCGGCCTTGGGGATGATGCGCAGGTCGGCCTCGGGCCATTCATCGGCCACCACACCGGCGTCTCGCAGGGGGACCGTGTTGTCTTCCGCCCCCCACAGAACCAGCGAGGGAGTTTCGACCTGGTGCAGGCGGCCGCGCAGGTCGTTCTCGCGCATGGCGAGGAAGCATTCGGCTCGCGCCCGGCCCTGGCCTGGCTGGCGAGCGTCGGTCCGCAACCGCTTATAGTCCTCCTCGGTGATCCCGGTGCGTTCAGCGAAGGAGACCGGGCGCATCATGCGGTCCGTGATTCCTACAAACATCCGTTCGGCGGCGGACACGATCAGACTGCCCAATCCAAAACGTTCCAGAAGTGTGATCGGCGAGATCATCAGGTTAATGGTCCGAGATAGGTGCCCGCTGATAGTGGGGGCGATCAGGACCATACGCTCGATCAGGGCGGGGTAGCGCAGCGCCAGCGTCAGGCCGGTCATGCCCCCCATCGAGTGACCTATGAGCACCACCGGGCCATCGGTCACTTCCTCGATGAGATCAGCCAGCAGATCTGCATAGGCGGGGATCGTCGTGCGGTTGGGCAGAGGCGGCGATTTGCCGTAGCCGGGCAGGTCGATGGAAATTGCCCGGAAGCGTTGGCTGACCAGACCGAGCAAGGGGGACATCGCATACCACGAGCTTGACCAGCCGTGGATCAAGAGCGCCACCTGGCGGTTGGGGTGGCCTTCCTCAGTGGCATAGATTTGCTGGCCGTTGATGGTATAAAACGCCACAGGTTCCCCCGCTGTATCGTCCCATCGAAAAGAGGATCTGTGGCTGATTGTAGCACATGGTGCGTCACTGTTGAGTTACGAATCTGTTACAATGGACCGAGAAATTCCAGGTCGACTACTTTCCTCCCGAGAGGTAATCCCCTGCCACCCAGCCTTCCATCTGGTCCGCGGCCGAGAACACCCGGTACCACGTCTGGCCCATCAGCGTCACAGGACCGTTCGTCACGACAACCGCTGTCCCCTCCCGCAGGTGGCCCACCACGACGCCGCCCGGCGAATACCGCACCCGCAAACCCCCTGCCTCCACCCGGGTCACGACGAGCACCCAGGGCGTGGGCGTGGGCGTGGGCGTGGCTGTGGGTGTGGAGGTCGGTGGCGGTGTGGGTGTCGAGGTCGGCGTGAGCGTCGGTGTGGGCGAGGGGGTCGGTGTCTCGGTCGGTGTGGCCGTCGGCGTGGCAGTGGGGACGCCCGTCGGCGTGGGCGTGGGTGGGACGTAGGCTTGCAGCCGCGTCGTCGGCACGATGTAAAGCGAAAGCGCTACTGGACGGCTCAAATCCCTGGCCAGTTGTTCCTGGAAGTCACGCGCGTCCTCGTAGGCCAGCGTCCGGGGCACGCGAATGGTGACGTCAAGCTGCAGGGCACCGCTGTCGTCCTCGCCTGCGATCTGCCAGCGCACCAGCTCGGCCCCTGGCACCTGGCCCAGGTCCGCAAGCAGGGCCGATTCGATCGACTGGTGGAGACGCGCTTCCCGCAGTGACCGGCTGGTGAGCGCGCCCAGGGGGATCGTCACCAGCAAGAGGAGCACCGCGACGCTGCGCAGGCCCCGCCGCAGGATCGCGGCCCGGCCGGGTTGATCCGGCTCGGGGCGGAACCCCAGCAGAAAGAACGTGAGGCCACCGGAGGCCACAATCGAGACCATGTTTGTCAGGAAGAGCAGCAATGCACCTCCGGCGATCCACCACCGTTGTAACCTGAGCCCGATCCCCACGGTCGTGAGCGGCGGGGCCAACGCGGCGGCGATCGCCACGCCGGCCAGCGCAGCGGAGACGTCCCGGCGGCTGACGGCGTAGGCGGCCGCTGCACCCGAGATCAGCGCCACGCCCAGGTCCAAAAGCGTCGGATTGGCGCGGCTCAGGATCTCTTGTGTGGCCGATGCCCCCGGCACCGCCATCCCAACCGCAAATCCAGTCAATATCGCCAGGAGCACGCCGCGCACGGTCGTGCTCAGCGCGCGCCAGAAAAAACGCTGGTCTCCCTTCACGATGCTCAGGCCCATCCCCAGAATGGCGGTCATCAGCGGCGCGACCAACATCGCTCCGATGATCACGGCGGGACTGTTGAGCAGCAGTCCCAGCGAGGCAATCGCCGCGGCCAGCGTGATCAACACGAAAAAGTCGGCGCTCGGCTGCGACCCACGCCGCACGGCCTTGTAGACCCTGGCCTGCTCTTGGACTGTGAGCGTGGGTACCAACCCGAAGACGTGTGTCCACATGCGCTGCACGAACGAGCGCATGGTTGTGAGGCGATAGCGCACCACCATCACCGGGATGGGGGAGTTCAACAGGATCGCCTGGGGGATGTCGCCGACGAGGAAGCGATCCACCACGCCTCCACCGCTCGCCCCCAGGATCAGCACATCGTACTCCCGCGCGGCCTCGTCCAGGATGCCCTCCACAGGGCTTTCGCTCTGGACGACGCGGGTGTGGACGTGAGAGGGGGTGTGCAGATCCTTCATCAGCGCGTCGAGCACGTCCTGGCCTAACCGCACCTCCGGTGGGCCGTATCGTTCCGGCGCGACGTAGAGCGCGGTGAGCCCGGCCTGGGGCGCGAGCGCGTGGGCGATGTAGAAGGCGCGCGGCGCGTTGGGCCCACCCACCACGGGGATGAGGATCTGCT
>Ga0307377_10007918_pt1 | contig 10868 bp, 22 predicted proteins | sample TR3MG_FD_202535 | JGI IMG/M metagenome (GOLD analysis project Ga0307377, IMG submission 202535) | Soil microbial communities from Risofladan, Vaasa, Finland - TR-3 | ecosystem: Environmental > Terrestrial > Soil > Coastal area > Acid sulfate soil | place: Finland: Risofladan, Vaasa | collected... | reverse complement strand
ATATTTGTTATTACACAATGTTTGTGTAGTCACGAATGTAATTGTAAAAAGGAGAAAAAATAATAATGAAAGGCTATCATAAGACAAAGAAAGGAACTATGGCTAAAAAAGGTCTTTGGTATAATATTCAACAAAAGAAAAAAAGAATCGCTGCAGGTTCAGGTGAGAAGATGAGAAAACCTGGAACGAAAGGCGCACCAACCGCTAAAGCGATTAAGAAATCACAAGGTAAAAAATAATGGCAAGATCACCAGCTTGGCAAAGAAAAGAAGGTAAATCTAAATCAGGTGGACTCAATCGAAAAGGTATTGCATCGTATCGTGCAGCGAATCCTGGTTCTAAATTATCTATGGCTGTAACGACGAAGCCATCTAAATTAAAGAAAGGTTCTAAAGCAGCAAACAGACGTAAGTCTTTTTGTTCTAGAATGAAAGGCATGAAAGCTAAATTGACTTCAGCAAAAACAGCTCGTGACCCAGATTCTAGGATTAATAAAAGTCTTAGAAAATGGAATTGTTAATGGACGCTGTAGAATTTTTAACTAAATTACGAAAACTTATACGAAGTTCCTATCAAAACATTGGAGACAATATGATCTCCGGTGGTGTTGACAATATGGAGAAATATAAGTATTTGTTAGGTCAGGCGCATGCCTACCAATATATAGATCAGGAAATCTCTAACCTGCTAAACCCAAAGGAGCAAAAAAATGACAATGAAAGAACAGGCGACAACGTCGTCCAATTCGAACCAGGAAGTACCGAAGATTAAAACAGGACTACTGGATAAATATAAAGACGAGCCAAAAGAAAAAGAAGCAAAACGATTAGATCCAGAAAACATTCAAGGAGTGGTAGATGATTTACCAGAACCTTGTGGTTGGAGACTATTAGTTTTACCTTTTACACCCAAAGAAAAAACATCAGGCGGAATTATTATTGCCCAAGAATCTTTAGACAAAGCAAGAATCGCAACCAATTGTGGTTATGTATTAAAGATGGGGCCACTAGCATACAGGGACAAAGAAAAATTTGAAACAGGTCCTTGGTGCAAAAAAGGAGATTGGGTGATCTTTGCAAGATATGCAGGATCACGTTTACCAATAGAAGGCGGAGAAATTCGACTTCTCAACGACGACGAAGTTTTAGGAACGATTAAAGATCCTGAAGCTGTGTTGCATTACATTTAACATAGGAGGAGACTATGCAAGAAGATAAAGACATACCTATGGTGGAAATAGATACTTCTGGACCAGGAGCAGATATCGAATTAAACGATGATGCTCAACAGCAAGAAACAGTTGCTGCGGAACAAGAAGTAAAAGAAACACCAGAAGTAAAAGAAGAATCTAGCCCCTCGCCACAAGCAGCGAGCGACGAGCAGCAAGAGACCAAGACAGAAGAAGCTACAGAAGAAAAGAAAGACGAATTAGAAACGTACAGTAAAGATGTACAAAGACGAATTGCAAAACTAACCAAAAAATGGAGAGAAGCAGAACGTCAAAAAGAAGAAGCAATTCATTTTGCTAGAATCCAAAAAGAAACAGCAGATAAACTAAGTAAGAAGTATTCTTCTTTAGAATCTACTAGTTTAAAAGATAGAGAAGCTAAATTAGCTGCTGCATTAGAACATGCAAAAGCAAAATTAGCTAAAGCTAGAGATGACCTTAATATCGAAGCAGAAGTAGAAATACAAAGAGATATTTCTAGGCTTGGATATGAAGAAGCTAGGTTGTTAGAGTTAAAAGAAGCTCAGGAAGCGATGACTAAACAAGAAGAAGTCATTCCTACCATGAATAACTTTCAAGCTCCTAAACAACCACAAAACGTTGTTCCGGATGAAAAAGCAGAAGTATGGGGTGCTAAAAACCGATGGTTTGGTACCGATAAACCCATGACTTATACTGCTTTTGATATTCATGAAACCTTAGTAAATGAAGAAGGATTTGATCCATCTTCGGATGAATACTACTCTGAACTTGATAAAAGAATAAGAGTTGCATTTCCTACCAAATTTGCTAATAATCAAGAAACAATAACGGCGGAAACGACCAAACCGACACAGATAGTAGCTGGAGCAAAGCGAAGTGTAAAACCAGGTCGCAAAACTGTGAGACTCACCCCTTCTCAAGTTGCAATTGCTAAAAAATTAGGAGTGCCATTGGAAGAATATGCGAAACAATTAAAAATCACGAAGGAGGTATAAGCATATGGAAAACGATAAAATGAAAACCCCGCGTGCGAGTCAGACTAGAGATTCTCAAACGAGACCTCAAACTTGGACTCCACCATCATCTTTAGATGCACCGCCTGCGCCGGATGGTTATAGGCACAGATGGATAAGAACTGAAGTTCTCGGATTCGACGATACGAAGAACATGTCAGGTAAAATGAGATCAGGATGGGAGCTCGTAAGAGCAGATGAATATCCTGGATTCGCTTATCCTCAAGTTGCTGAAGGCAAATACGCAGGAGTGATTGGAGTTGGTGGCCTTGTGCTGGCAAGGATACCCGAGGAGATCGCAAAATCTCGAGAAGCTTATTTTGCAAAGCAAACTAAGGATCGAGACGACGCAGTAAACAACGATCTTATGAAGGAACAGCATCCAAGTATGCCGATCAATACTGATAGGCAAACTCGTGTTACTTTCGGTGGTACTAAGAAGGACTAATTTTTTAGAAATTCTTACCAACGAATTAAATTAAACTTAAAACTTAGGAGTAAATAAATATGGCTAACAAAGACGCCGCTTTCGGATTGAAAGCAATAGGTAAAGTTGGTCAGAATAGAGACAACCAAGGTTTAAGTGAATATAGTATTGCAGCTTCTGCATCCGCTATATATCAAAACGATCCAGTTGAAATGTTAGATACTGGAACTATTGGTGTAGCTGCGGCAGGAGATGTCTTATTAGGCTCACTTAACGGTGTTTTCTATACTGACTCTTCGACTTCAAAACCTACATGGGCGAATCACTTAGAAGCTTCCAATGCTGCAACAGACATTGTTGGTTTCGTAGCTGATGACCCTTATGAAAGATTTGAGGTCCAAAGTGCAGGAACAGTTGCCCAAACAAACATTGGAAACTGTGCTGACATTGTGTATGCGATCGGTAGTTCACCAAATTATGTTTCAAAAGTAGAGATTTCTGGAACAATGGCTGCAAGTGCTGCTCAATTAAAAATAGTAGGTGTTTCAAAAGACCCAGATAATAGCGAATTAGGCGCAGCTAATGCGAACGTAATCGTTACTATTAACGAGCACTTCTTGAAACAAACCGCAGGCATATAATAGGAGTATATAAATATGGCTATATCACGATCACAACTAGTTAAAGAACTAGAGCCAGGATTGAATGCACTATTCGGCCTGGAATACAAAAAGTACGAAAATCAGCATGCTGAAATTTTTGATACTGAGAATTCAGACAGAGCTTTCGAAGAGGAAGTAATGTTATCTGGATTTGCAAATGCACAAGTTAAACCAGAAGGTTCAGCTGTGACTTTTGACAATGCTCAGGAAACTTTCACTGCTAGATATACGCACGAAACAATAGCTCTTGCTTTCTCAATCACTGAAGAAGCGATTGAAGACAACTTGTATGACAGACTAGCGTCTAGATATACAAAAGCTTTAGCAAGATCTATGGCGAACACTAAGCAAGTAAAAGCTGCAAACGTTTTAAACAACGGTTTCAGTAATACTTATGCTGGTGGAGATGGAAAGGCGCTTTTAGCGACTGACCACCCAACTATCGCTGGAACTTTCTCTAACGAATTAGCAGTTTCTGCTGACTTGAACGAGACTTCATTAGAGCAGTCTTTAATTGACATTGCTGCTTTCACTGATGAAAGAGGTCTTAAAATTGCAGCTAGAGGAGTAAAAATGATTATTCCTTCTGAGCTTCAATTTACAGCTGAGAGATTGATGAAATCTGCTCAAAGAGTTGGAACTGCTGACAATGATATCAACGCAATCAAAAACATGGGGATGGTTCCTCAAGGTTATGTAGTAAACAACTACTTAACTGACACTGATGCGTTCTTTATCAAGACAGACGTGCCAAACGGACTTAAAATGTTCGTAAGATCACCGATCAAAACTTCAATGGAAGGTGATTTCGACACTGGAAACGTTAGATATAAATCTAGAGAAAGATACAGCTTCGGCTGGTCTGACCCTAGAGGTATCTTCGGATCTCCAGGTGCGTAATATCTAATTGATATTATACATTTAATATTTGAAAGCCCTCCTTTACGGAGGGCTTTCTTTTTGATAGAAAGGACGAACCATGATGAAGAAATTCTTAGTAAAAATTAATGCATACGGATACAGAGCCAATTTTGACATTGACGCTATAGATACCCCTAAAAGTATTGAGTCCGCTATCCTTGACAAAATAGGAAAAAAAGATATAAAGTTCACTCCTAATGGTACCTCAACAAGAGTGTGTCATTTAACCTACGAGGAGATTGTACATGGAGAACAATCACATCAAGGATCTTTACAAGACAAAAAGATCGCTTGAGTTAGAGTGGGAGCAAGACCATATTGATAATGGTATATATACCATTAATATGGTTAGGATTGATGAAAAGATTAGAGAAGTTATCAGTCATATTAAAGTGGCTGAAGCTAAAGAATCTTTACATAAAGTAAAAATAGAATCTGCTGCTCCTGAATTTTCTATAGCTGGTTAAATAAACCAAGCTATTTATCGCTGGAATGCGTTTTCCTGATAAGGATATCTTGCGCTTCAATTCAAATTAGTCTATAAATAACTCACTATATATAATTTTTGGTACAGACGCATATAGTCGACGGCCTAGAGACTGTATCAAATTAACTAGGAGGATAACACTATGGCACAAACAACTTTTTCAGGACCAGTAAAATCAGATAATGGATTTATTGCTCCAACTTACACTTTAGCAACTTTACCTGCAGCAACTGCTGGATTGGTAATCTACGTTTCTGATGCAACAGGTGCATCGTTAACTGGATCTCTTTGCTTTGGTAACGGATCAAATTTTGTTGATGTTACTACAGGCGCAGCGGTAGTATAATAAGAAATTAAAGAGCTCCTTCGGGAGCTCTTAACTAAGGAGATTTAACATATGAAATCAGATGTAAAAGCAATAAGAGTTACTGGAACTGGTTCTGTATTTGGTGGAAGAACAAGATTAAGAGGAATTATTCTTGCTAACGCTACTGCAGGTGCTGGAACTATAACTTTACAAGATGGAAACGCTGCTACACAATTTGTTGGTGACTGTCCAGCAGGAGATGTTTTTGCTTTCAATATTCCAGAAGATGGAATTTTATTTGAAGGTGGAATGACTGTTTCTGCAATATCAGGTTTAACAGCGGCTACAATATTATTAGATAAGTAGGAGGCTATATGGCTAACACTACTTCAGGTACAACTACTTTTGAAAAAGGTTTTTCTATTGCAGATATAATAGAAGAAGCTTACGAAAGAATTGGTATTCAAGGAGTTTCTGGTTATCAATTAAAAGGTGCTAGACGTTCTTTAAACATTATGTTTCAAGAATGGGGCAATCGAGGACTTCATTATTGGGAAGTAAGAAATAATTCTATTACTTTAGTATCCGGCCAAGCAACGTATACCATGTACCGATCTAGTGCAGATGGAACATCAAGTACGACAGCTGTATATGGAGTAGATGATGTATTGGAAGCAAGTTACAGAAATGCTTCTAACATAGATGTACCTTTAACAAAAATTAATAGATCTGCTTATCAAGCATTATCGAATAAAACTTCTACAGGGCAACCTACTCAATATTTTGTAGAACGATTTATTGATAAAATAACTATTACTTTATATTTAACACCAGGAAGTTCGGAAGCTGGAAATTATTTAAATTATTATTACACAAAAAGAATACAAGATGCTGGAGATTATACCAACGATGCAGATGTACCTTATCGATTTGTTCCATGCATGTTAGCCGGTTTAGCTTATTATTTAGCTATTAAATTTTCTCCGGAAAGAATCCAAGCATTAAAATTATTATATGAAGATGAATTACAAAGAGCTTTAGCAGAAGATGGATCTTCTTCTAGTTCATTTATAACCCCACAAACTTATTATCCAAATGTCTAATTTATCTAAAGGAAAATACGCATTAGCAATATCAGATAGAAGTGGACAAGCATTTCCTTACAAAGAAATGGTAACAGAATGGAATGGTTCTTTTGTTCATATTTCAGAATTTGAAGCTAAACATCCACAGTTAGAACCAAAACGATTTACTGCAGATGGACAAGGACTACCAAAAGCAAGACCTGCAAGAGTAGAACCTGCAACTCCTAATTTATTACCAAGTAATCCTTTTTCTATTACTTCTGGTTCTCAAACTATTACAGTGACAGAACCTTCTCATGGTAGAACTACTGGAGATACTGTGGTATTTAGAAATGTAGATGGAAGTCCAGGTGGATTAAATTATTCAGTATTTGAAAATGCATCAGGATTTAGTATAACAGTTACAAGTACAGATAAATATACTTTTACATTAGGAACTAATCCTACCGTAACTGAAAACGCAGGAGGAATGACGGTAACGGCTGGTCCCATTACACTAACACCATAATATGAGCTACACTTTTTCTAATTTAAAAACAGACATAAGAAATTATACAGAAGTAGATAGTTCTGTATTAAGCGATTCAGTATTAACTACTATTGTTAAAAACGCTGAAAATAAAATTTATAGAGAAGTAGATGCAGATGATAATCGTTTTTATGCTACTTCTAATCTTCAAGCAGGAAATAGATATGTAACCATTCCATCAGATCTTAGAATTATTCGTTATGCACAACTAACCGATGCTAGCGGAGATCAAACTTATTTAGAAAAAAGAGACACTTCTTTTATGGCAGAGTATTACAATACTCCTAGCACTCAATCCGGATTACCTAAATACTATGCTAATTGGGATGCAAATTACTGGGTAGTAGCCCCTACACCAGATAGTACTTATTTAATCACTTTAGCTTATGTAAAACAACCTACTTCTATCACTACTTCTGACTCTGCTACAACTTATGTCAGTAATAAATATCAAGATTTACTTTTGTATGCTTCTCTGGTAGAAGCATATGGATACTTGAAAGGTCCTGCAGATATGTTACAATATTATTCGCAGACTTATGATAGAGCAATGGCTTCGTATTCTATTGAACAACAAGGTAGAAGACGCAGAGACGAATATCAAGATGGTGCTATTCGTACTCCTATAAAATCTGAATCACCATCTAAATTTTAAGGAGAAAACTAAATGGCAAACATAGTACCTGACTCTTTTAAAACAGATCTACTTGGTGGAGTGTTTGATTTTGATTCTGGTGGATCAACTTTCAAATTAGCACTTTATACATCATTAGGTGGTTTTAGTACGGCTACTACTGCTTATACAACTTCCAATGAAGTACTTTCAGCTGGAACAAATTATACTGCAGGTGGTAATACTTTAACTAACAATGGTGTAGCAATATCAAGTAACATTGCATACGTTGACTTCGCAGATTTGACTTTCTCTTCTGTGACATTGTCTGCAGTAGGAGCTCTGATTTATAAAGGAACATCTAATGAAGCGGTATTAGTTTTAGATTTTAGCGGCACAAAAACTGCAACGAATGGTGATTTCGTTATTCAGTTTCCAAACGCTGATTCATCTAATGCAATCATTAGACTTGGCGACGCGTAATAATTTAAGGAGTTTACAATGGCGTTAGTATTAAATGACAGAGTAAAGGAAACTAGTACCACAAGTGGCACTGGAACTTTTACATTGGACGGAGCTGTTTCAGGCTTTGAAACTTTTTCATCTGCAATTGGGAATACCAATACAACGTATTATGCAATTGCCTTACAAGGTGGATCAGATTTTGAAGTAGGAATTGGAACAGTTGGTGCTGGTACTTTATCCAGAGATACTATACTTTCATCTTCTAACGGTGATGCATTAGTAAATTTTTCTGCAGGTACAACAAAAGATGTATTTTGTACATTACCAGCTAGTAAAGCAGTATATAAAGATGCAGCAGGTAATATTACAGGGGCAGCTTCGGAGGGATTTGCGGTTGCAATGGCGATTGCATTATAATATAAGGATAAACTATGGCACAAAATTTTAGAAATTATTTATCACAAAACATAGGAACCTCAGCGGTAGATGTACTCGGTGGTGCTGCAGATTCGTATGACTGTTTGATTTCAATTAGACTTGCAAATACAACAACTTCAACTGTTCAAGTAAATGCTTATATCAAAAGATCATCAACAGATTATTATTTAATTAAGAACGCACCAATCGTATCAGGTGGTTCATTGGAATTAATTGATGGAGGATCAAAAGTAGTCCTTGCTTCAGGAGATCAACTCTACGTAGTCAGCGATACAGCAACTTCAGTTGATTGCGTTGTAGGAGCAGTTGACACAATAAGTTCATAGGAGGATTAGATGGCGTATTTAGGAAACTCACCCAAAGGCAATCTTCTAACCATGAACTCCGACCAGTTTAGCGGTGATGGTTCTACAACTAATTTTGTACTTTCCCAATCTGTTGCTAATACAAATGAAATAGAAGTGTTTGTTGGAAATGTTAGACAAGATCCTAATTCAGCTTACACTGTTGCAGGCGGAACCACTTTATCTTTCACATCCGCTCCCGCATCAGGAACCAATAATATTTATGTAGTCTTTCAAGGCAAATCTTTAGGAGAAGTTTACCCTGGACAAAACTCCATTGAATTTGGAATGATTAAGTCCATCAATGGTGGATATGAAAACAAAGCAACGATATCTTCGAACATTACAGTTGGCGCAACAGATAACATGATGGTCTGTGGGCCAGCAGCCTTTACAGGTACAGTCGTTGTCAACGGAACATTAACGGTAGTATAAATGAGCAAATTATTTGTAGATGAAATAGTACATCAAAGTTCACAAGGATCGGGTACCATTACTATTGGTGCTAGTGGTGAGACGATTAATGTTGTAGGTACATTACAAAATAATGGTGCAGGTGTTGGTGGAACTAATACTCCAAATTTTTATGCAACTAGAAGTACTTCACAAAGTATTCCAAATAGTACTATTACAACTATTATTTATACAAATGAAGTTTTTGATAGTGATTCTTTATATGATACTTCTACTGGACGTTTTACTGTAACAGCTTCTACAACTGGATATTATTATTTTAGTGCAGCTTGGAGAGCACTTAACTGGACATCTGTAAGACAAGCTATAATTTTACAAAAAAATGGTTCAGATGTTATTTGGGGTGAAACAGGCAATGTTGGACCTTATGGAACTATGTCTGCTAATATGATTATAAATTTAGCTTCTAGTGGAGATTATGTTCAAGCTATGGCATATCATGAATTTGGTTCAGCAAAAGACTTTGGAACTGGTAATTCTATCGGAAATTTTTATGGATTTAAACTAATATAATTATGGGAACCATTAAAACAACAAACATAGAAACAATCACAGGCTCGGGAACCTTGACCCTTGGTCAATCAGGCGAGACGATTACGATTCCTAGTGGAGCTACTTTAGATTTATCTAATGCAACACAGACAGGGGTTGGTGGAACTAACACTCCAAGATTTTTTGCAACTCTTTCTAGCAATCAATCTATTCCAGATAATGGTTGGACTAAAGTTATTTGTGATACAGAGGTAATAGATTCTGATAGTGCTTATGATCCATCAACAGGAAGATTTACCGTTCCATCTGGTAAAGGTGGACAATATACTTTTTCATGTGCGGTAGATAGTGCTGGTTTAAATAGCGGTAAAAGTTGTCTGGTGATTTTGTATTTAAATGGAAGTTTTAGTGCTTTAGGTATGGGAAAATTAATGTCATCTAATACTGGAGAAGATTTACCAGTTACAACAACATTTATGAGAAGTTTAAGTGCTGGAGATTATATTGAAATGTATATGTATCAAAATTCTGGCTCTGCTCAAAATACTAGATCAGGCAGAACTTATTTTGGTGGATATAGGATTATAGAATAGGATAAATTATGGCAGGAATATTAAAAGTAGATAAATACCAGGACTTCAACGGCAATGACATCATGACGAGTGATGGTGCTGGGAATATTACCATTAATGCTGCTGCGTTGAAAAACACTCCAGCTTTTGAAGCAAGATTAAGTGCAAATCAAAGTATTACTAATTTAACAGCAACAAAAGTACAATTTGATACAGAGGTTTTTGATACAGATAGTGCTTATGACAATGCAACAAATTATAGATTTACACCACAAGTAGCTGGTAAATATTTTGTTTATAGTACTGTAGTAGGTAGAGATGCACTTACAGGTACATTTAACATTTCTCAATTTAATCTTGATTTAAGAAAAAATGGTTCAACTTTACGTTTAATTGGTTCTTATTATAATGCTTTGTCTTTAATGTTTCCATCATTTGTTTCTGGTTCTGTAGATATGAATGGTACAACAGATTATTTAGAAATATTTGCTACATTTAGAAGTTCAAATAGTGCTGCTACTGCTGCTTATGCGGATAGTCAAACAACATATTTCGGTGCATACAAATTAATAGGAGCATAACATGGCATTAAGTAAAGTAGATTTAGCAAACCAAGTAGAGAACCAGTTACCCCAGAATCTGGTTGCGAATAACTTGCCATTTAGAAACATCATCATCAATGGGGATATGAGTATCGCGCAACGAGGAACTTCTTTTGCAGATGCATCCACATATACATTAGATAGATTTATTTTTGGAAAAGACAATGATGGTGCTGTTACTATAACACAATCAACAGATGTACCTAGCGGTCAAGGCTTTGCTAAAT
>Ga0307377_10007917_pt1 | contig 10870 bp, 11 predicted proteins | sample TR3MG_FD_202535 | JGI IMG/M metagenome (GOLD analysis project Ga0307377, IMG submission 202535) | Soil microbial communities from Risofladan, Vaasa, Finland - TR-3 | ecosystem: Environmental > Terrestrial > Soil > Coastal area > Acid sulfate soil | place: Finland: Risofladan, Vaasa | collected... | reverse complement strand
AGTTTTTCATTTTTTTTTACCTTTTTCTTTCTAAAGTTTTAATTAGTAATTCATTACTTCTTTCAATACTAAGTCTTAAATCTCTAATATTTTCGTTAGTGGTACTTGTGAAATCATCCATTTTAACTCCTAAGTTTTTTATTTGTTCATCGTACTTAATAGGAACCTTTTCTATTTCATTAACCTTCGAATTAGTCTTTTTATTTTCTTCTTTTAATTTATTTATCTCTTCACTATGGTGATTTATAGTCTGTGTTTGAACAGCATAAACACCCCCAATTGTGAAGGTCAAAACAAGTATTGCTGGAATGGTGAACCTTTCCAGTTTACTAAAAATACTATCTTTCTTTTTATCTGTTACCATAACATTTTAGTTCTCAATCAAACCACTTTTTAAATCAACTAATTTAGATATTTTACCAATGAAATCTTCATTTATTTCTTTTGTATCATTTAATAATTTATCTTTAACTTTAAGTAATTTATCCTTAGATTCTAAATCAGCCTCAACTAATTTAGCGTCAATTAAATCAATACACTCTCTAATAATGTTAGAATATAATTCTACTTTTTCAGCATCAGTTGAATCGATTATCACTTTTAAAACTTTCTTATCAGACTCAGTTAAAGTCTCATATTTCTTATTGTAGGTATCAACAAACATTGATGATACCATACTCATTGGTAAGTCTATTTTTTCACTAACCATCTTAGGTTCGTTATTCATAATATGATTAACAATATATGATTGTGCTTCTAATACTGAGTCTAAATTACTAGCTGATTTTTTCTCGAAAATCAATTTTGAAATACTTTCATGTAATTGTGAATCACCGTATTCTTCTACACTTTTTTCAGAAGAAATAAGGCCCATTAATTTAGTATTTGCTTCAGCTATAACAACTTTATCAAAACCATTGAATAAAGCTATACATTCTTTAACGAATTCAGTAGCTCTTAATTCATTTTTCTCTACCTTAGTTTCAATGTTATTGTAAACTAAAAATTGTGTTTTTAATACTTCGTTTTCTTTTATTGATTTGATGTATTTACTGAATAACGCTTTTTTATCAGCATCTTTAGTCATCATACTCTCAACTAATATATTGTTGAATGTGTTTTTAATTTTACCAAAGTTTTGCATATCTTGTTTGTTTTATTATAAATATCGTAATTAACGTTAAAAATTAATCTTCATCCAACATATCATCAATTTCTTTAACCATATTAGTTACACCTTCATTGATTTTAACGTTTTTATCGTATATTTTAGTTTTATTCCCTACCTCTTTAACATCTGACTTAATCGATTCAACCAATCTATTAATAAAGATATTTTGATACTTTTTATTTCTTTTATTTAAATTATCAGATAGTATCTGTTTTCTTTCAGTAAGGACCTTATTAACCCTTTTAACACCTTCACCAAGTGTTTCAGCATCAGCACCTACTTCAGCCTCAGCCTCTGCACCACCTTCTATATCTGCACCAAGGTCTGCTTCACCACCAGCTTCACTGTCAGCTTCACTGTCAGCTTCATCACCAAAGTCTAAATCTTCCTCACCCATTCCACCACCACCGAATGAACCACCTAGGCCACCACCACCACCAGCACCACCTTCACCATCTTCACCCTCACCTTCACTTGGTGTACCGTTTAATGCAGCTTGGAAATCACCATAAACCCTATCCACAACATCAAACATACCAGTATGTTTAATAACATTAGATGTGTTTTCTAATTCAGATGCAGCAGCTTTCTCCATACGTTGCTCAAGTAAGTCTTGTTTGATTTCATCATCAGACATACCAAGTATCTCACGTTTACCTCTTGTCATAGACATAGCAGCAAAACCGTTACCAGCATCAGAAACCGCATCTTTATAAAGGGTAACTTTTTGTTGAGTATGTTCAATCTTAAGCATTTCAGCTTGAGTTGATGGGTTATTAAGTGTTAATGTAAAATTATCTAAGTCTTCTTCAAAACCTAAAATGTATAAGTGAATAATAGCAATCTTGTTTAATTCTTGTAACATAGATTGTTGTATTCTATTAATCGTTCTAGAAAATCTAATATCTTGTAATGCTAAATTCTTACCTTCACCCGTAGGTTCTTCAAAACCTAAAAAGGTTTTAGGTACTCTTAAAGCTGTTACTAATTTCCTTTGTAAATATTCAATATCCGCTATCTGGTCTAGATTGGTTGCACCAGGTAAAGTATCAATTGGGTTAGGGGCATCCTCACTTCTAACTGGGATGAAATAATCTTGGTCGTTAGATAATTGATTGTATTTTAAATCCATTTGACCTGTTTGAGGGTCAATAATTGGCATCCTTTTAAACCTATCAGCAATCTCATTCACATAAGCCCCCACATCCGCATCATCAATGTTACCAACGAAAACTTTATAAACTCTTCTTTCAGGTGCTCTAGTTACACGATAAACTAACATTGAATCTTCAGATAACAATAACTGTTTCCATATTCTTCTAGCTTTTTCTAGAACGCTTGTACCATATGGTAATCTTCTATCATCACCCAATAATCTGAAATGGGCCATTTGCCATGAATTGAATTCAACATCTCTACTTCTCCAATAGAACTTAACTTTATCACTATTAGGTTTATCTTCATTACCGTTACCAGCAATCATATCAAATAAACCAGCATCCCTTCTTTCCATCTCATAATTAGGCATTTGTTTTGCACCTATAATACCGTTTTTATCATCAATATTCAAATACACAAAATTATCACCGTATTTACAAGTATTTCTTGTAAACATTGGTAACGTAGTATGTAAATCTAATCTATTGAAAAATAAATCTTCAAGTATACCCTTAACCCTATCACTCTCTGAGTAGATATTCATTATCATACCATTATCGTTTAGAGTGGTAGATTCTTCCATCATAATATCCAACGCAGCTGCAATCTCTGGGTAAAACTCCATTGCTTCAAAATCAGAATATGAACCAATACGAGTTGTTTCATAACTAATTGATTGTTGAAACAAACCAGTTTCAACTTTCTTCCACATTTGACCCAAATATTTATTTTGTTGGGCCTGTAGTTTAGCTTTATCGTAATCACCCTTGTTATCAGTTTTAAATAACTCCCCACTCCCAATACTATATTTATTGGTTTGTGATGGTTGTGGTCTAACCCTAACACCATTAGGTCCTAATACTTGCCCTAATTTTTGAAATATTGTTAAATTCTTTTTATCTGCCATAATCTTTTTTTAACTATTATAACCCTTTTTTTTAAAAAATAAAGGGTTATTGAACATATCCACACTCAACATAAGCATATTTATGTTGTTGACCATTAGTAACTACTAAAGTATACATATAACCAGTTATCCAATCTTCACCTTGTGAACCTGGAGGTGCTGTACAAAAAAATGGTTGTTTACCACCTTTTTGGCCGTTTTTATTTGGTAAATTAGGTATTGGTGCCCATTTGTATAAATTACTACCGTAGGTTTTCAGTGTAAAAATTTTATCTCCTTTAAGTCCCATTGTTTTAAGTTTTAAGTTTTTTTATTTTAGTTATATATTCTACTATATAATTATCTAGAGATACCGAATAACAACAAAAAATTTACATTATAAGACCCTAAAAATCCCTTAAGTGCAAAAATTTTCTATTATAAGACCCTTAAGTGCAAAAATTTTCCATTAATCATCTAGAACCACTGAATAACCACAAGAATTTACCATCAGGGTCTTGCATGTTTTTAGCCACTACTGGACTAAAATTAGGTTTAGGTAAAGCACCCTTACCTTTTTGGTTTTTAGGTACAAAACCTGACCCATGGTCTTCCATTTTTTCGAACCTACTTGTTGACCCTGCACCACCAACCCAACAATTTAACATTGCTTTGGTCTGATTTTCTAACTTTGTTAGCTTTTTGAAAGATGATTCAAGAACCCATAAACACATACCTAATGACATTAAACAGTCATCGTTATACCCTTCCATGTGGTCTGGTCTACCACTTTTATAGATAAACGTCTTCATTTCATTCGTAACCCTTTTAGACCTAATAGCTATACTATTATTTCTAACATTTTCTTCTAAATTTGATATTAAATTTAACCTAACACCATTTATATTAAACCCAGCTGTCTTAGTATTACCCTTTTCATCATAATGTAATGTAGGGTACTTCAATTCAACCATTTTACTAACAGCAGTATTACCAACACCAATATTATCAACAACCAAATATGCGTTATATAATAAACCATATTTTTCTAATATTTCAGCAAATAAATCTGGTGGTATCTTACCTTGATACTCTACCACTTGCTCCATTGTTGTGAAATCTATAATCGTAAATGTTGAATAATCGGTTCCATCACCTCTGGAAACATCGGCCCCCATTATGTATTTATGACCTGCAACTGGTTCAGCCCAAACCCATACTAAACCACTATTACCGTCAAAATACGACTTATCAACAAACTTAGGGTCCATAACATTATTTTTAACGTGGAATTCAATAAATTCATCATCAACAACGTTACCACCTGAACCTAAGAAAGATACATCAAGCTCTTGTGCTATCTTTTTCTTATCATTGTTCATCCCCTTACACATATCCACATACCATGTAGATGATGGTTTATAACCATCCTTAACCATTTTCTCAAATGATTGTAAAGTGAATTCAACCTCTTTAATTATCTCATCACCCTTCTCCCACTTAAGGTCTTTATTATAACGAGGGTCTTGATACCATTTTAATTCTATGATATTATAATCATTTAATTTCTGGGTAGCCTGTTCGTATGTTTTATAATACAATGAATCATAACCATTTGGTGTTGAAATAAGTGTTGCTTTACCCCCAGTACCTAGTGAGGTAATAGCTGCTGAATATAATTCAGCACCGTTATCAACGAAGGCCGCCTCATCAAAAATTAAGAACGTAGGTGTATATCCACGTAACGCATCTGTTGATGTTGCTACTGCAACTATAGTTGAACCGTTAGGTAAAACAATTTCAATCTGTGAATCCTTAATAAAAATACTCTTAGCTTCTTTTTCTTTTGAACCATAATATTCATCACCCCAAACCCATCTTGGTAATTGAGCAACATAATCCTTAATACCCTTAGCGAATTTCTTAGCTAATGTTAATTTATTGGCAATGATTACAATTGTTTCTGGGTTGTTGGGGTCAGCAAAAGCTGTTTTAATAGCCATATAGGCTTGTGTGGTCGTTGATATACCAGCCTGTCTTGGTTTAGTTACTAGATTAAATCTAAACTTCTCATAATCATATATGATTTCTTTTTGTCTAACAAACAAATTAAAAGGTACGAAACCTTCCTGAGTCTTATCAAATGTTTCTAAGTAAGTCTCTATAGCATATATAGGACTTTCAATACATTTAATGTATTCCGAAAATATTTCTTCTGTGGTTAGCATATTCTTTACCTATAAATATGCTAATAAGAGTAAAACTACTATAAAATAGTGGTTTTTAGGTTTTTAGATAAAAGGATTAATATCATCCCAATCAAACCCACCATCATCGTCATCACCGTTAGGGTCAATATCATCCCAAGAAAAACCATCATTATCGTCAGAATTTTTTGGTGTGATAGATAACTCACTCATTGCTGTGTTAAAATCATCGTCCTTTAAATCATTCTTAACATCATCAACAATATCTTTTATTATCTTTTTACCAGAATTAGTTCCACCCATAATTTCTCTCATCTTAACATTAAATTCTTTAACTGGTAAAGAAACTAATTCTGAATAGATATGATGTTTTAAATGGAAATCATCAGGTTCTATCATAGCAGTAAAACGTTCCCATAAAGCTGGACCTAACCTCATATCCCATGGTTCAGCAGCTAAAAAATCTGCTTTACCAATAACATACTCACCTATCATCTTATCTTTAGGTAAACCATGTGCTGATAATATTTCCATAACACCTTTAACTAATTCGTGTATTAATACTGGTAATGTAATAGCTTCAGCTATTATTTTAGGTTTCCCACCATCAAAATCAACTCTTACCATACCACCAGTAAAACCCTTTTCCATCTTTGGTATTACATAATACATGTAATCAGCCGAAGACATCATCTTACTATACTTGTTTGGTAATCTTGGGTCTATATTTGTTAATTCCTCATCAATCATATGGAACATATGGTTACACTTCTTAGCAGCCCCTTGAATCATAGCATTAATAAACCTTCTTTTATACACTTCTTCGTTTGCACTTACAATCTCATCATGACTCTCAAACTGAACACCTTCAGCTGTCGTTGGTTTAATATTCTTAACCAAACCATCCATTGTGATTTTGTTAACTATCTTAGCATCGATATCAACAATATCATCACCCATATCATATTCTTCCCTAACCATCTTAACAGCCAACTCAACCAACTCCTTTTTATGTTTAGCTTCAATACCCATAGTTTCATAAACTAACGGTAACATTTCTTTTTTAACGCTATTAACATTCACAGAATCAACATCGTGAGCCCTTTTGTATTGTTTAACAACATTACTAAAACGCTCAAGCATTATCTTTTCTTCAAAAGAACACTCATCACCTTCAGGAAAAATAGGGTGTTTACCTAATGAATGGTTTTGAGACTTTAACTCTGCCTCTAGAACAGAATCCATTCTTTCAGTCATACCTTCTGGATAAGAAATACCCTCATTTAATGTAGCGTTATTCTTAATCTTATTCAATACACCCTCAACTAATTTTTTATAATCACTCATGGTTTATTTTATATCTTTAATTTTAATTGTTTTAATTACTTTAGGTTTAATGGAGTTCTCAATTGATTCCATTAAATCTTTTTTCTTAATGATTTTTGATTCACTAACTGGTATAACATCATCTTTAGAAATTTCCTTAAATGTATTTATGATACTACTCAACTTATTTAATGGTACACCAATCTCTTGTGCCATTGAAGTTAAGAATTGAGCTTGTTCAATTGGTTTATCTAATTTATTAAGATAGATACTAAATTTAGTTTTTATCAAATTTGTTAATTTTTTGACATCAGATTTAAGTTTACCTAAATTAGTTGAATCAGCAGCGTCAGATAACTCATCTTCGTTAATCTCATTATCACTATTTTTAAAATACTCACCAAGTCTAAATCTCTTTAAAGCTTTTACTGTCATATAATCTTCTCTATCACCTAACTTAATACCAGACTTAACCATATCAACAGTATTTTTAAATTTACCAACAACATCACCAGAGTCAAGATTAACAAAAAAATGTTTAAACCCAACTAAATCCGCTAAGTTTAAATAATCCATCAACTCTTCTTTGTTATGATATTCTCTTTCAGCACTAGCGTAATCATATGAATCCTCAGTTATTGCTTTGTTTGCTATATTTTCCTCAAAATAATCCACTGAGTGAATTATATTATCACCAGCCTCATTCACATCATCTAAACAATAAACAGCTGGTACAACCTCTTTAGATGGTGTAATACCTCTAACCATTTGATATTGTTTATCATTTATTGTGAATGGTCTTGATACCTCACCAGTGTACATGTCTTTCATATTTGAAAGATATTTAATAGTTTCAGTATCTTGTGGTTCTATAACAGCATCTACGTCTGTTTCAGCTATAGTAGAAGTTAATGGTTTATCATCAACAATCTTAACAACATCATCCTTATCGATGGCGTTAGTAGCTTTTAGAGTTTTTATATCTTTAGCTGGGGCTTCTATTGTTGCTTCTTTAATTTTCTTCTTGCTCATGGTTTTGCTTCTTATATTTTAATATTAGGTCTCTTTCGTATAGTTTTTCGGTTACTGATTCAGATGTCTCACCAAACTTAAAACACAATCTAAATTCTGGATAAGAATCATAAGCATTTATGTTTTCCCAAGCTAAGGCTATCACACCATCTACAGCATCCCAAACAGCAAACGTGTCGCTATTTTGAACTACATCTAAGTTTAATTCTGATTCTAAAACCCCAACTTTTTTAATATAAACTTCATGTGGTGGTTCAGGTCTTCCAGATGCTGGAAATGTATCCCATTCATCACCATCAATGTTTTTTGTGGTATTAGAAAATATAAATTCATAAATGAATCTACCCTTGTAATCCTTACCAACGTAATTAATATATATTAAAAATAATGGTTCCATTATCTATTTTTAATTAACTCAGCTGCTTGTGATATAACTTTACTAACATCACCACCTTCAATTTGTTTATCGTTGAAGAAGTTGTTTTGTTTAGCAATCATATCATTTATGTTTTTAGAAACAGATGCTAACTCCTTAGCCAAACCCATAACGTCAGTTTTTTTTTCTACTGAGCTACCAGTTTCACTTACAGCTTTTGGTTGTATTGGTACAACAGTAGGTGTTGGTTGGAATGGTTTATTCCTTCTAATAGGTTTAATAGGTTCAGGTGTTTTAGTTGGTTTAACAACTGGTTTAACAGCTGGTTCCACATCTGACCCTTGATTAAATGTTTCGTCTAGTTTTTTTTTAACCATTTCTTCGTATTCTTTACTACCTTTAGGTGCAAATATACTACTTTTTTTCGGGTTAATCAAGAAATTACCAGTGTTTTCACTCAAATCATCTTCTAAATCACCACCCAAATCATCAACATTTATACCATCACTCCCACCATCACTTTCACCATCACTTTCACCATCACCATCATTTTCAGTATTATTATCATCACCACCGTCATTTTCATCATCGTTAGATGATGTATTACCAGCAGTTTTAATTTTTTCTATAATATCATTTTGGTCTTGTTCATCCATTTGAGAACTATTTGTAGCTGAGATGACAGAATTGATTGCGAATTTCTCCAAATCAAAATCAGGCTCACCTAAGTCTTCAGTATATGACCTTAAGGTTTGACCTAGTTTACCAGATAATTGTTCTATGTATGTTTTTGGGTCTGTTTGTTCATCAGCTTCGACACCTGCGTCAAATGGTTCATCATCAAATGGTTTATCTGATGGTTCCTCTGAAGGTATTTCTGAAGGTATTTCTGATGGTTCTTCTATTGGTTGAGTACCAACAGGTTCAGTTTCCACTGGTGTGGTTTTAACACCACCCAGTTTTAACTTATATTTTACGTCTTCGTTTACTTTATCGTGTAGACTTTTTTTTTTACAGGCTCACCACTAAGTTCTTCAATGATAGTATCCATGTTTTCAATAGCTCTAATAATTGATAATTTCTTTGTATTCTTAGATTCATCAACATTATCCCATGGTTTACCGCTAATATTAGCATTATCATCATCTGATTGAACTACCACTTCTGGACCTTCTTCAACCATGTCCTCAACAGCTTTTTCTTCCTCAGTTAATTCAACTTCTTCCTCAATAGATTCTTCAGTTTGTAAAGGTGTATTACCTTCTAGATTACCTTCACCTGAGAAACCACTACCTTTCATTTCAGAAAAACCAGTAACATCCTCACTTAATAGGTTATCATTTTCAAAAATATTAATATTATAATCCTTATCAAATGATTCAGAAAGACTATTAAATTTTAATTTTAAATGTTTTATTGCTTTTGCATATGAAGGGTAAGCCTCACTTTTCTTATTCATTAAACCACCAATGTATTTAAAATCTTCAGCAACTAATTTTTCTTTCTTATTAGTTGATTTGATGTAATATTCATGGTTTTCTCTAACAATAGCATACGCATTACCGTCTGGCCCTAACTTAGTTAATTCAATAACTGAAGTACTCTTGTTCTCATTAATAGGTGACATACCCATTAATTCCTTAATACGCTCATTGATTTGTTTACCTTTAAGACCTGCTGGGTTAACTATTAAATTATTCTTTTTCATATCTATGTTTTTCTATTTAACTTATTTATTATAAATATACGATAACTTACCAAAAAGCTATTAACTTAAACCACTTAAATCAGGGTTAGCTGAATATACATTACTAGGTTCCCCTAATAAATAAACATTAGGTGTCGCTGAAATAGTTCTAACCTTCAATTTAATACTACTACCACCTGCTGCTGTAACACTAACACCATTAACTACGAAAGTAGCTGTAGCACCAACAAATATTTCAGTATATGTGTGTGCTGTAAAATTAGCGTTAGCTGATGGTACTATTAACGAATACTCTTGATTTAAATGTGACATTATATTTATATTTTATAGTAATAAATATTCGTGAAAACAAAAAAAGCACCAAAATGATGCTTTTATTGTTATATATATTTATACACTTAACTTAAACTAACCCTGTGGATAATTTGGCTTTTATCGAAGATTGAGGGTTATAATCCACAACTTCAAAATCATCAACAGTAAGCTCATCAAATATACCAGTAATAGTATTTGGGATGAATTCAGCATTAGTTTTAAGCGACCTAAGACTACCCTTAGCATTATCACTTAACTTTAATGTTGGTAACTTAGTTGGTGTTCTTGTTAATTGTTCATCTACCGCCTCATTATGATTATCGTAGATATGAACATCACCAAACGTATGAATAAACTCACCAGGAACCATATTACATATCTCAGCCAGTATCTCAACCAATAAAGCATATGATGCAATATTGAAAGGTACACCTAACACAACATCTGCTGAACGTTGATATAATTGACAATCTAAAGCATACGTAGGGAATTTATCTTGATGTTCAGCTACCCATTCGTGAAACATTTGACCTTCAGCGTTTACTAACAAATTAGTAGCTTTAAATTCACTACCATCTACCCATAAACCTCGTTTCTTAGCCTCATTAATTATCTCAAGTGGTGATAATGGTCTACAGTTAAATTGAAACATAGCATGACACCAGTATAAAGCTAAATCCTTATCATTAGC
>Ga0307377_10007916_pt1 | contig 10870 bp, 11 predicted proteins | sample TR3MG_FD_202535 | JGI IMG/M metagenome (GOLD analysis project Ga0307377, IMG submission 202535) | Soil microbial communities from Risofladan, Vaasa, Finland - TR-3 | ecosystem: Environmental > Terrestrial > Soil > Coastal area > Acid sulfate soil | place: Finland: Risofladan, Vaasa | collected... | reverse complement strand
TCCAACCATTTCAAGGTGATCCATTGCCCCAGCCGCTGTAGCAGGCGACCCATTTATCAACTACAATGACATGGTCGAGATCTTCCTTGTCATCGAAGGTGTAAGAGTCCCGGTCGCCGGTAAAGCTGATTTTCTCATATTGGGACCGGTCAATCCAGGCATGGCTTCGGGCCAGCACGGTGCGGCCAATATCCCTTCTTTGATTCATCTGAGACTGAAAGCAAGCTATAATACCGCCGGAGGTAACACCATGAAATTGCCCGGCATTAATTTCGACTCACCCAAGTATACGACGCTGCTCGACAATGGCTACCCGGCCAACCGGCTTGATGTCGCCATCATAGGCGATGGGTATACAGCTGCAGAGCAACAGATGTTTAACGAGGACGCCCAGGCTGTCGTCGATGCCTTTAAGAGCATCGAACCCATGCGCAGCTATATCAGTCATTTTAATTTCCATCGCATCAACGTCATTTCTAATGAATCGGGCACCATCGACACCCATGTTACACCCCACCAGAAGCCCAACACCGCTTTGAAAACTTTTTTCTCGCCGATGGCCGAACGGCGGCTTATCGGACCCGATCCCTGGGTCATGTTAGTGGCCAAGGCTTCTGGCGCGCCCTGGGATAAATTGTTGGTCATCGTCAATGCGCCCCGACGCGGTGGAGCCACATTGCTCTCTATGACTGTTGGTTATGCTTCGCGGAATTCACGAGACTTCCCGGCGATCATGATCCATGAAGCGGGTCATGTCATAGCCAAAGTCATCGACGAATACGTGGGCGATCTACCGGATATTGATTTCGCCGAGAATTGGTCGCTACCCAATTTCCTGCCCTGGCCCAATGTGGACACCAATTGGAAGCGGCCGAAGTGGTGGCGCTGGCTGACGCCCGATACGCCCCGGCCTACGCCCAATGTCCAGGTAAACGAAGATGTAGTGGGCGCTTTTCAGGGTGCGGTTTACACCGGCAAAGGCGTATACCGGCCGCAACGAAGCTGTATGATGCGCCAGCACAGCGATCCCTTCTGCGTTGTTTGTACCGAACAATGGTTGAACGCTATCTACAAACGATCCAAAATAGCCGACGGCTTCTCGCCCGCCTATGAGCTGACGGATACGCCCCTGGTTAGGGATGCCGAGGAAGCGATGACCTTCCGCGCCCATGTCTTGCGCCGGGAGGATATCAAAACAACCTGGCGGATCAAGAAGCTGGAACAGACTCGCTGGCGCCGGCGACAGATTACTCACGACTATCTCAGCTTCACTACGACCTTGCCGGCTAACAAAGTGGCTGGCCTGACTATTCCCACCGCCTGGGCCGTTGAATGTTTGATGGAGGACGCCACCGAACGAATCCGCACCCCCTCCGTTCGTAGTCGCACCAAACAGAAACACCGCTGGTATGTTATTACCAGGTAACAACTCAGGAAGTTGCGATAACTCAAGAAAGCGGAATCTAAGATTGTTACCAGTTCACCACCGATGTGGGTAAAATGGTGTGCTTAATGCTGCATAAGCATCATATGCTAAAGCGTATGTTGATTAATCGAGAAATGATGATATCTCCGAATAGGACGGAGGGATTGATGAAAAAACTACTTCTGCTGTTGATATTGCTTGCAGCTTTGGCCTTGACCGGCTGTTTCGGCGACGATGAGGCGACCGATGAGCCCGGAGATGATGTTCCGGGACTTCCTGCAGTGACACCTGACGGCTCTGGAACGGATGGCTCGGACAATGGCGACGAACCGGGTACTGACGGCTATCCTGAACCGCCCGGTGAAGGAGGCTACCCGGCCCCAATACCGCCAACTCCTCTTCCGCCGGGCTACCCGGCCCCAATCCCGCAACCGACGCTTGATCCTTATCCGGGAGGGTTTGCCATTTTCACCCGGCCGGCCGGCGTGCAATGCGAGGAAGAAACCGCTACAGATATAGACGCCGCGGTTGCCGAACTGGAAGGGGCTGGGATCACTGTCCAGGAGATTAGCCTGATTGAGATGAAGGTCTGCGAAGCCTGTGGCTGTCCGACCAGTGAACATTTCCGGGCGCTGATCGATCCGGCCGGTACAGAAGCAGCCTTGCTTCTGGGCTGGCTACACACTTACCAATAAATCATGATTCGTTTCCTCACGGCAGGAGAATCTCATGGTCCAGAACTGTCCACTATCCTGGAAGGGATGCCGGCCGGTCTCGTCTTGGACCGGGAACAATTGAATCGCGAGATGGCCCGCCGCCAGAAGGGATACGGCTCTGGCGGGCGGATGAAGATTGAAAAGGATACGCTCCAGATTACGGCCGGGATCATGGCCGGGCAGACGACCGGCGGGCCTATCGCCATCCGCATCCCCAACCTCGATTATGAGAAATGGCGTGACAGAGAGATTTCACCGTTGACTATCCCCCGGCCGGGCCATGCCGATCTGACCGGGGCAGTTAAATATGGCTACCGGGAGCTTCGCCTATCTTTGGAACGAGCTTCTGCCCGCGAAACGGCCGCCCGCGTGGCTGTAGGAGCGATCTGCAAACAGTTCCTGTCGGCCCTCGGGGTAACGGTGGGTAGCTATGTCGTCCAGATTGGCCAGGTAAAAGCCGATCTACCGCCCGAGATGGCGTATGAGGCCCGTTTCGCAGCCGCTGAGGAGAATGACCTGCGCTGCCCGGTGCCGGGGGCCACGGAGGCGATGCGCACCCGTATCCGGGAGATTATGCTGGAAAAAGACACCCTGGGTGGCGTTTTTGAAGTTGTCGCCCTGGGCTTGCCGCCGGGGTTGGGCAGTCACGTCCACTGGGACCGGCGCCTGGATTCGGATTTAATGGGATCGGTTGGAGCGGTCCAGGCCGTAAAAGGTGTGGAAATTGGCCCCGCCTTCGATAACGCGACCCGGCCGGGATCGGCCGTCCACGACGAGATTTTCGTTGATGAGGCCGGCGTCTTGCGGCGAAAAAGCAACAACGCTGGCGGCTTTGAAGGCGGGATCACCACGGGCCAGCCGGTAGTTGTGCGGGCGGCTATGAAACCCATTTCCACCGTCTTAAACCCGCGCCAATCAGTTGATTTGGCCACCGGTGAGGCGGCCGAAACGGTTTACGAGCGCTCTGATTTCTGCGCAGTGCCTCGCGCGGCCGTGGTGGGGGAGGCCATGATGGCCATTACCCTGACCGGTGCCATGTTGGAAAAATTAGGCGGCGATAGCCTGGCCGAAATCCGGCCGCGCCTGGCGACATTGCGCCAGGCGCGCCTGGCAGACCTGCCCATGGACAATCTCCCCTGGCGCTTCGGATATGAGGAGAAATAATTGGGTCGCAAGGGGAGTGGTCTAAACCTTTCTCTAAAAGAGCGCTTGCCGGAATATTTTAGCGACGACCAGAAGGCCATGCAGCTCATCGTGGCCGTTGCTTGCCTGGCGGTAACCGTGTCCATTGGCTACACCTATGCCGACCACATTCAGGTGGTCGGCTGGCAGTTGTGGACCTGGCTGGTGTCGGTGCTGATTGCCGCCCTGGCCTTGCTGGCCGGAGCCGGCCGGCCACCCCTGACCTGGCAAAGAAGCTGGTGGTGGTTGGCGGGCTTGCTGCTGCTGGCTCTGCTTTTGCGGCTTGTATTAATAGAGACAATCCCCGGTGGTTTGCATGTCGACGAGGTGGGCACGGCCGATTTCAGTCTGCGCCATGTTTTTATTAAACCCCAGGAAACGGTCAATCCTTTTCGAGCTGGGCTGGCCTCCCAGCCGACCCTGTATAACTATTTAATCCGACTATCACTGGCCATCGTCGGCAACAGCATCACCGGTTTACGTTTGAGCAGCGTCCTGGCCGGCACCCTGGCCATCCTGGCTACCTACGCCATGGTGACCGTATACCAGAACCGGCGGGCGGCTTTATTTGCGGCCCTGCTCATGACCACCTACCATTACCATGTCCACTGGTCGCGCCTTGGCCTGAATAATATCTGGGATACCTTTTGGGTACCGGCCATGCTGGCCCCTTTCGCCTGGGGCTGGCGTAAGAATTGGGCCGGGGGCGCTGTTCTGGCCGGTTTGGCCGTCGGTTTGTCTCAATATTTTTACATGGGCAACAAGATTGGCCTGTTATTAATGGCCTTCGTCATTTTGCGTTTTTGGCAGGAGGGGCGGGTATTGCTACGGGGCAACCGGCAGCTCTATAACCGGCGACTGCTGATTTACACCGGGGTGATGCTCCTGATGGCCGTCATTGTGGCCGCACCCATCTTCTTTCACGCCCTGCGCCAGCCGGATGTGTATTTTGAACGCAGCCGGATGGTCTTCGCCTTTTCCCCGGAGATCTTAGCTTCCGGTGAGGTGCTGAAGTTTGCCTGGGAACAGATTGTATATTCGGCCGGGGCATTCACGGCCATGCCCGACAGGACCGGGTTTTATGGACCGGGGGTGCCACTGTTAATCGGCATAGCCGCGCCCTTGTTCGCTATCGGTTTCTTCTGGGCGATTTACAAGCGGCGCTATCTTCCCGCCCTTTGGGTGGGCCTTACCGTCGTTTTAGGCGGCTTTTTCATGCAGGACCCGCCCAGCAGCTCCCACTTTGTGGTCGCGATACCGGCCGTTTGCTGGCTGATGGCCATTCCCCTGGCCTGGCTGGTGGAGCGCGGCCGTTGGCAATGGGCGGTTCTTCTCGTGGGTATTATTATGGTGACCGACCTGGTCTACTATTTCGGCTATTATGTACCCAACGAACCGCGCGACCTGATCCACGCCTTTCCCCCCTGGCCACCAGTACAATAGTAGGCGAACAGGGTTGGATTGTTATCGCGATCTAAGGATTTTTCCTGATGGTATAAGGTCCTGTGGTCTCGAGGTTGTAAAAAGTCTACAATGACGCAGTGTCAGTGGTCAAACGTTGTCCTCGAATAGTCTAGCGCCTTTAATTATTAATCAAAATGCAGGGAAGGAGTAAAAGGGATGGCCAAAGCCAATGCACCCAAAGGACCGAAATTCGTCAAGTATTTTGGACCAGTTGTAGAGGCATTAAAAGACCTCGGGGGATCTGGTCGGCCGGCGGAGGTCGTGGATTGGATAACGGCCGATCTGAATATCTCTGAAGAGGAGCAAAGTGTCATCTTGGCCAGTGGTCAATCCAGGGTTTATAACCAGATTCACTGGGCTCGCTTTTACCTTAGCAAATCGGGCTACATCGATTCTTCTCAAAGGGGTGTGTGGAGTTTAACCCAAAAAGGTTTGGTAAATTCGATTGATAACGCCGCCGCGATAGGTATTTTTCGAGAAGTACAAAAAGCAATCAAGAAGGAGCAAGAACCGGAAACAAACGCTGAAGATCAAGACCTGGAATCGGGCGAAATGCCAGAAGTCGAATCAATGGGCTACCGATCTCGGCTCATGGAAGTTCTAATAAATCTGCCGGCGAGTGGATTTGAGCGACTTTGCCAACGGCTGCTCCGTGAGTCTGGTTTTCAGCAAGTAAGAGTCACTGGAAAATCTGGCGATGGTGGCATTGATGGAAATGGACTATTGCAGATCAACCCATTTGTTAGTTTCCAAGTTCTTTTTCAATGCAAACGATATTCTGGAACTGTCGTGGTCTCTCAAGTGCGGGATTTCAGGGGAGCTATGATGGGGCGCGCTGATAAAGGTATAATTCTGACAACTGGAACGTTCACAAAAGAAGCAAAAACCGAGGCCGTGAGAGATGGCGCAACCCCAATAGAATTGGTTGATGGAGAAAAGTTAATCGAGATGCTTGAGCAGCTTGGCCTGGGGCTTAGACCGGTTACGAGCTATGAAGTGGATAACGAATTCTTTGAAGAGTTCCGCAGTTGATGAAATAAAACCCCAATTTTTTGATTTGAATGCTGAATATGCCTGGGTTGACAGTTGGCGGATCCCGCCAGCTAAGCTGGTAGTCCCAGTTTGGTTGAGAATCTAAAGGGACTGACTAATCGAACCCCAACTGTACAAATTCGGTTGGAATGCTGGCCTCGTATAAGGCAACAGGGTTGTAAAGAGTTCGACCACCGTAGTGGCGAGGTTGGGGCCGAGTTCCAGTGCGTCGGCTTTTTCCATAGCATGGACCAGGCGTAAATCACACCAGGAATCAGGGGGAATGGTCTTTAACGGTGTTAATAAATCGCCCCCAGATACTTACTCGGATTGGCCCGAACTGTCGGATCTTAGCAGTCCAGCTGCCGGACCAGCTTCATACTGGGTACAATCGTCTGATGAATTCCGTTGATGGCTCATGATAATTCCCCAATATAGATTGTGCTGGCGCAACCTGTTTTCTATTGTTTCAAGGAAATCAGGCCTGCTGGTAAGCGCTCGGATCAGCTGGCGCCAATCCCAGGTGGAATCCATGGGACCATCGCTTTTCTCGAAGTAATAACCGTAAAGGGCCTGCTTATTGTCCAAACGGAACTCAAATTTGGCCGCGGGGAACCATTCATTGGGTGCATGACGATAAGGGATGGAGATGAAAACCTGGGATCGCCGGTACGTGGTGTATGGCCAAAAATCGTAGGCAACTTGATCGGATAATTGCTGGGCCAATAAGCTTCCCAGGCTGGTGCGTCTGCGCCAGGTAGTTCCCGTTACTCCTCGCTGAAAATCGTTATCGACCAGACCATTGAATTGTGCTCCCCAGCGCTTTGAAAAAGAATCTGGTTTTTTACCTCGCGATCGTCCGGTCTTGCTCTCGGGATGGGCGCTCAGCGGTTTAAGCCCGGATTGTTGATCAATCTGGATGTTCTCCCAGATGCGTGTTTGACAGGCGATGTTGATGCTGGCTTCCCGGCCGTCGGCGTAACGAATATCCATCAGCGGTTCGTGGAGGCGGATCACTTCATAATCACCAGATCGGTTACGGTATAATCCACCAACTGCAAATGAATGGGTCATGGTCTCCCCCTTTTCAGGAATTCAATCTGTTATTAAGTCTACTTTTTGTCGACCAACTTATCGTAGACTGTTATTTTGTCTGAGCCACCTCGATATGATGTTTATGGGTGCGGCGGGCATGCCGGTTGGATTGATAAATATTTTGGCGATCGACAATTTTAAAAAAGCTATTGAAATCGACTCTAATAGAAAGGTATAATACTTTTAGAAAGTGGGGAGTTCTACAGTTGGCGTATTGGCGGCTTCCCTGAACCCAAAACGGATCTTGCTAAGTGGCGTTATTAATCAGCATAGTGCCGATCAAGGAGGTGAGCTTATTCGAACCGCTTAAGCTGCATTTCTTATACCTGGCAAGCTGACTTGAATTCCAACAAGTCGCTATGAGCGATATTTTATTGGCGCATTGCCCAACTGCACTTGGGTAGTGACTGAATAGTAGATTCAATCAGGAGAGCAAGTAATGAAGAACGTGATCAGTGTACAAAAACGGTTCGTTTTGGTATCGGTGATTCTGTTAATATTTATGGCCGCGGCCTGGACAGTTTCGGCCGGATCTGGCCCCTGGTGGGATGTGGATCCAGAGGAGGAAAACCCCTCGCCCTATTACGACTCCATCCTGTATTCAGAAATTGCGCCCAAGCTGCGGGAGATAGAGGTCAACAGTAACCGGGTGAGGGTTGAAGTGATCGGCCAGTCGGCCGGTGGACGGAACCTGTTCCTGGTCACTCTTTCCGCCCCAGAGGCGATGGGCCGCCTGGGTACATACCAGGCCATCCGGAATACGATGTTGAAGGATCCAGAAAAGGCCCAGGAGATGATCGACAAGTTCGGTGATTTTAAGGTGCCCGTTTTTATTAACGCCAGCATCCATGGCAATGAAAATCCGGGCGTCGACGCGGCCATCCGGCTCATCGAGACCCTGGCTTACGAGGATTCCCCCGAGGTGCAAGCCATTCTGGATAACGTGATCTTGCTGGTAAACGTCGTGCAAAACCCGGACGGCCGGGTGATGTACACCCGCCAGAATGCCAACGGCTTCGATATCAACCGTGATTTTATCTCCCAAACTCAACCCGAGACGCGGGCCACGGTGAAGATTTTGACTGAGTGGAATCCCATGGTCACGTTGGATCTCCATGGATTTGTCAATCCCATGCTGATCGAGCCGACGACGCCGCCCCACAATCCCAACTACGAATACGACCTCTACCTGCGATGGGCCTTGAACGAAGCCTATGCGATGAGGGACGAGCTATTCGCCCAGACGGGATTACCTGCCCAGATTCCTTATGTAGAAGACCCGGACGGCTGGGATGATTGGGGCGCGCAGTATGTGCCGATGTATGCCATGTACCACGGCTCCTATGGCCATACGTTGGAAACCTCTAACCGTGGGGATTTGGGCGTTGATGCTCACTATGCCGCGGTGTGGGGCGCCCTTAACTTCGTGGCCCAGAATCGAGAGGCCATGCTCCGCGATCAGATCGAAATCTTCCGTCGCGGCCTCCTCGACCTGCCGCAGATGCTCATCCCCCAAGAACTGCTGGACGAAACCCAGTGGGAGCAATACAACGAATTGACAGTGCAGGAATTCCCGGCTGCTTATATCATCCCGGCCGACGAACCCTTCCAGCAGAGTTCCCACCAGGCCGCCCGCCTGGTCGACTTCCTAATCTTCAACGACGTGGTGGTTGAACAGACCAGCCAGGCCTTCACGGTTGATGGCACAACTTACCCGAAAGGGAGTTACATCGTCTGGATGGATCAGCCCAAACGCGGGCTGGCCAACACCATCCTCAGTGCCGGTCCGGATCTCTCCGACGTTGTAGGATTGCGATTCTACTCGCCTCCGGCCGCCTGGAGCCACCCCTTGCTCTGGGGTATAGCCCGGGTTATCGTCGAAGATGAATTTACCGTCGCCTCATCACCGGTTAACAAGGCTGACAAACCAGCCGGCTCTGTTACGGGGAGACAGGCTGGCGGCTACGCCTACGAGCCCACCAGCATCGCCGCCTACCAGGCGACGAACGCCCTGATCGACCGTGGCGTAACCGTCTGGCGAGCAACCGCCGCCTTCGAGGATCGGGGCAACAGTTTCGGTCCGGGCACCTTTATCGTGCCGGCCGATTCAAGCCTGGCCAGTGAGTTAGCCAACCAGCACGCCCTCGATCTCTTCGCCATCAGTGGTCCGCCGGCCAGTGCTGTGGTGATGGAAAAGCAGCGCATTGCCGTTTATGCAGACGAATACACACGCTATGCTCTGGAACTGCTTGGCTTCGATTTCGATACAGTCAGCACAGGTGATATAAACGCCGGCGTCGTGGAGAATTACGACCTCTTCTTAAATTACAGTAGAAGTTGGAACGGTCTGAGTAACGTTGGACGAGCGTCTCTTACCGCTTTCTTTGCGGCCGGGGGTGACTACGTCGGCCTTCGCGTCACCGGAATTGGCCTGGCCAAATCTGCCGGTATCCTGGACATTGACTACTTGAGCGCATCCAGCAGCAACAACGCCATTGTGAAGGTCGCCTATAATACCGACGACAGCGTTGCCGGCGGCTTCCTGGAGAACGATTACGCCTTTGTTTATGGCCCGGCCTGGTTTACCCGGCTTGGTGCGGGCGTCAAATCTTCGGCCGCTTTAGGGGCTGGTGATTTTGTCGTCTCGGGTTACTGGGTTGACTGGCAAGCGAGTGGTGCCGAGAGTAAACCGGTCGTCGTCCACGGTTCTTCTGGCGACAGTGATACGACCCTGATTGGCCTGGACTCCACCTTCCGCGCGCATCCCGAGAACTCTTTCCGGCTCCTGGCCAATGCCATCTACCAGGGTCTAGACTAAGCTCTTAGTGGCTATGGGTTGGGAATTGCTGATACCGATTGCCCTCCTTGCCAGACATGGCAAGGAGGGCGTTCCATCGTTATGAACCGAAACGGTTTGGATTATTATTCCAACCGAGCCGGGCCCACGACTTGCAGCCAGCTCCGGCAGTTCGGCTCGTCTTGAATCGATAAGGAGATGCCTGCCGGCCGGCTGGCAAGCCATTGCCCCTCAGTGACACGGTTTCGCCGGAGCAACCAGTTAGTACCGCGGGGGTCCGGGCGCGATATCGAGTCTGGTGCCGTTGAGCTCTACGGCCGGGAAGAGCATCGCGAAGCCACAGCCGTTGGGGAGGATGCAGGGCGAATTATCGCATCCAAATTCAGCTATTTCCAGGACTGGTTGGGAGGCGCCTGGGAGCTACCCGTACAGATTACCTATGATTTCCAGGCAAATATTTGAGATTTTATGATATCCTGAAAGGAACTAAATAGAGTTTCTCTTGCGTTGGCTTTTCCGGGCTAACCTGAGAACGGTGAACAATATATATATATCCTGAGGTTTTATCATGATCTTTCACCGCTTTCACCCACCCCGGGATGGAGGCGGGCAAGGACTCGTTGAATACGCCTTCATCCTGGCATTCGTTTCGCTGATTATCGTGGGGAGTATATCCTTCTTTGGTAAAGCGCTGGTTGAAGAATATTGCCTGATAAACTACAAGCTGTCACCGACGGCCGATCTCTCTTCCGCCTGTTCTAAGCCAATCGTTGAGTTGGGACCCGTGTCCCAAGGACCCAATTTCCTGAACCTCGAAGTTCTGGTGACGGATCCTGACGGTGATCCGGATAATCCTTATGTAGCGATTACGAAGGTTGAGTTTTATCTCGACAGCACCGGTTCCGGCCCTGTGCAAATAGAGCTTGAGTACCGATACTGTCTGGGCGGCAACAGTGGTTTGAACCCGTGCAATAACTATAATACGGGCTCTTTACCGGCTGGCTCCCATACGGTCATTGTTATGGCCTATGCTAGTGATGGCCGTATCGGCCGCTTGCGGTACAAATTCACCAAGTAGGCGCTGCCCGTCTTTACCAGTTTTTCCCCAGCGATTGCCTATCTGCCTGGATATTTCTCGTTATGTTGTCGCTCGCCCTA
>Ga0307377_10007915_pt1 | contig 10870 bp, 11 predicted proteins | sample TR3MG_FD_202535 | JGI IMG/M metagenome (GOLD analysis project Ga0307377, IMG submission 202535) | Soil microbial communities from Risofladan, Vaasa, Finland - TR-3 | ecosystem: Environmental > Terrestrial > Soil > Coastal area > Acid sulfate soil | place: Finland: Risofladan, Vaasa | collected... | reverse complement strand
GGGTCAGCGGCAACCAAGGCCGCGCACACAGACCGAATGTAAGCACGCAGTCCTATCCTCTTTGCCGGAACAGAAAGAATCCCTTGCAAACCGGGGAACGTCCATGTAAGGCCCGCCCTCGGGCCGACAGGCGCTTGGATTTGTCGTTGGTCGGGGCGGGGGCGCCCCTCCTACATTCGGACGCCCCCCTTAGATCGATGCGCGCCAGAGATGACGCTTGCTTACCAGGTTGTTTCGCAACTAACGTGTCATCGTACTAGTAGGGTCGGTGGGCCCCGGAGTCCAAGCGCGCCGGCACGCTAGCCTTGGCGACCAGCGCCGGGAACGCGTCGGGTGCTGCCGGCGCCGCCCCGAGGGCGCCGATATCGCCGGAAAGTTCACCGCCTTCTTCGATCGACAGCTTGCCGTAGCGGATCTTGCCTGAAACATGCCCGGTGGCACGGATCACGAGCTGCTTGCGCACGGTCAGTTCGCCGTCGAAGCGCCCGCGGATTTCGGCCGTATCCACACCGGCCTTGCCGACGAATGCGCCGATCTCGGCGATCTGCAGTACACGGCTTTCCATCGCCGCCTCGACACGCCCCTCCACCACCAGCGTATTGCAATCGGTGATCTCGGCACCCTTGAGCTTGATGTCCGGTCCGACGATGAGCTTGCTCACGGACTCCTCCGCTTTGTTCGCCGGCGGCGCCTGGGTCGCGGCATCGGCTCGAGGCGGGTCCGCCTTGGGCAATGCGGGCTTCGGCGTTTCCGCGGCCGCTGGCGCGGGGCTTAGCGCCTCCTGCATGCGCCCATAGGGGCTTCGCGACTGGGTGGGTGCAGCGCGCGTGGAATCTTTTTTGCGAAAGCTATCGAGCATGGTCGTTTCCTCCCGGGTGAGAAATTGCGTGCAAATGTGCCCGCGCGGCCCTGTTAATCGCGCCGATGCAGACCATGGATGTTGAGCAAGCTACGTGCCAGAGACCGCTTTTCAATCGAATCAAGCTGTTGGGCCGAAGATGTTAGACGGCGGCGTCGTGCACAAACGACAGCTGTGTACGTTTTTATTTCAAACATATGAATAGGCTTTGAATTCACTGTCGCCCCATAACGACAGCCACAGGCAAGTGGACGGCGGCGCTCGCCGGTAGTGTGCGCGCCGGAACGAGGTATCATTGTGGCAAGGCGAATACAGGAGCATAGCGACATGTTTCCATCGATCGACGTTTCCGGTTCCGCGCGCGAGCGCGGGCAGCAGCACGGGCTGAAGGGGCGCGAGCGCATCGCGCGCTCGATCGCGACCTACGCGCGCCTGTTCGCCTACTGCGGCATAGACTGGCAGGGTGCGCAGCGCTTGGGCGCCGGCTATCGCGATTTGATCGGCGACCTGGATCCGGCGCTGCTGGCCGAGATCGAAGGCATCGCCGCGGGTGCGGGAAGACAGCCCAACGAAATCCTTGCGCTAAACGCACGCACCGAAATCCTGCCGCCCAGCTATCCGGGCGAGCCGTGTTCCGATCAGCGAAAGATAGCCGCTGCCAACGCGAAACTGGGGGTGCCCGATTGGGGTGAGTGCACTTCCATTGCGGTGAAGCCGGCGCAGAGCGCGAGCGGCACTACCTTATTGGCGCAGAACTGGGACTGGCTCGGCGCGCAACGCGCGGCGCTGGTGCTGCTGCGCGTGCACGACGCCGCAGGTGCCTCTCTGCTCACACTGACCGAAGCTGGCATGCTGGCCAAGATCGGCCTGAACCGCAGCGGATTCGGCGTCTGCCTCAATATCCTGCGCTCGGCCGACGATGGCGCGCGGCCCGGCGTCCCAGTGCACGTGCTGCTGCGCGCGCTGCTTGCGCGCGCGAGCGTAGACGACGCGATCGCATTCGCGGCCAAACTCGATTTCGGCGCATCGTCCAACGTGCTCTGCGCCGACGCGGCGGGCGATACCGCCGCGCTGGAGTTCTCGCCGCGCGGCCTGGAGGTCGTGCGCGGCGCCGACGCGGCGCTGTGCCACACCAATCATTTTCTCGCGCCGGCCGCGGTGCCGCACCAGGCCTCGCTCGCATCCAGTCTGTCGACGCTGCCGCGCCTGGCGCGCATCACCGCGCTCGCCGGCGCGCACCGGGGCAAGTTCTCGCCCGCCGACCTGCAGCGCATGCTGCGCGACGAATCCGACGGCTACCTTTCGATCTGCCGCAGCCCGGACCCGTCGCTCGCGCCCGAGGCCTGCATCGAAACCGTCGCCTCGGTGGTGATGGACCTGGGCGGGCGCGTGATGCACGTCGCGCCGGATGTGCCCTCGCGCGCCGATTACCTGCCGCTGGCGCTGGGCGAGGCCGTCCCCGCTTAGCACCCGTTTCGAAGCGAGGGAAGCCCTCTCCTCGTGTTTCGCTCGCGTGTCGCCGCCCCCGAAGCAGCAGTTCAGGCCGGGTGCTTGAGCTTGAACACCTCCGCGGAAGGAATGCGCGGAATCACGATCTTCAGAAAGTGGGTCGCGTTGCGCTGCAGCCAGCGATCGGTCTGCTCCTCCGAGTGCACGACGAACTCGCCTTTTCCGCCGAAGGCATCGGCGAAGTATTTCACCTTGTCCCCGGGCGAGGCCGCGCTGATGCTCAGGCGCAGCTCTTTCGGCTCGCCGGCGGGAATCTGCACGTAGAACAGCTCGAACAGGCGCTGCCGGTCGATGTAAATCGTGCGCACCGAGGCGTCCTGCGCGTTCTTGTGCACGCCCTTGATCACCTTGTCGTGAAACAAGCCGGTGAGGTCGGTGGTCTGCGCGTAATTGGGTGCAAGAAACTCGATCATGTAGTCGCTGACGGGCCTGCCGTGCTCGTCGACCACACGCACGTTGATCTGCAGGTGCATGTGGTGATCGTCGTCGGCGGATGCCGGATCCTGGACCGCGTCCGAAAGCCCTCTCCACGCCTGCTGCAGCGCTTGGTAGCGCGCATAGGAGGGACAGCCCAGCGCATCGAGCACGCAGTTGCGGAACTGCGCCTGCTGCGCCGCGGTCTCGGTATCGCCGAGGATGGTCGGATCGGTGACGCTAGCGTGGTCGCGGTGCGCCATCACCGCCAGCGGAAACACCATGGCTTCGTCGTACCTGCGCTGCCACGGGATCAGCGCGCCCTGCGCTGCGGCGACGCTCTCGGACCCGGTCATGCGCATCACGGTCGGCGCGGCATCGCGCGTAAAATCCAGCGTGGCGCCGTAGGCATTCAAGTTGGCGGCCGCGACGCGTACGGTGCCATCGGAGCCGGTCTCGTTCACCATCTGCCGCAATCCGTGCTGGTAGGGCATCGAGCCGACAATGACGAACGGCCAGACGAGCTCTGCGCCGTAGACCGGCGCCGCCTCGCCGGCATCCGGCGCGAACAGATCGCGCGTCGCGAGTTCCCATTGGAACGGCGAACCCAGCGCCAGGCCGTCGAGCATCAGTCGGCCGGTATGGAAGCCGTGGTCCCAGCCTTTGACCACGCGGCCAAGGATGGTCTGGCCCACGTCGGCCAGCCTGGAGCCGAAATTGGCCGGGGCGAGCATCAGCAGGCGCTGCACCGGCAGCTGCCCGGGATTCAGGCCGGCACAGTAGGCCGCGAGCCAGGTGCGCGCCACCAGGCCGCCGGTCGAATGCACGATCAGATCGAACGGCGGCTTGAGTTCTCCGTCGGCTATCCTGGCCGCGAGCGCCGCCTGCATCGCCTTCGCCGCATCCTCGATCGAAACATCGTCATCCATCGAGAGGTAATCGGCGAGAAACAGGTCGAGCGTCCGGAAATTTCGGGCCTCGAGAAACTTCGCGAGCGGCGCGAAGGAATCCGAAGTGTCGGACCAGCCGTGAAGGATGACCACCTGGTTTCTCGCGCGGTCCGGCATGCTTGCGCTCCCTGTTCGCAGGTCTTATGGTAATCCAGAAGGAAGAGAATGCGGAATACCCGTGCCCGCCCGCTTCATTCTGGACGAATTCGGGTGCCCCAGCGTACACTGCAGCGCTGTGCCGATACCCATCGCGCAATGAAATAGGGAGGGGGTCATGGGATGGTGGATCGTTCTCGGACTTATGGTCGTCGCGGTCATATACGCGGTGATGCTCTATAACGGCCTGGTTGCGGTCAAAAACAACGTGTCGCTCGCCTGGGCGAATATCGACGTGCTGCTCAAACAGCGCCACGACGAAATCCCAAAGCTGGTGGAAGTCTGCAAGCAATACCGCCAGTTCGAGCAGGAAACCCTGGAGAAGGTCACCCGCGCCCGCGCCGCGGTGCACGATGCCCGCTCGGCGCACGACATCGGCGCGCTCGGCCCGGCCGAGGCGGCATTGCGCTCGAGCCTGGGTGGGCTGTTCGCGGTCGCCGAATCCTATCCGGATTTGAAAGCCAACGAGAACTTCAAGCAGCTTCAAAGCCGGATCACGCAGCTGGAAGACGCGATCGCGGACCGGCGCGAGTTCTACAACGAATCGGTCAACGTCAACAACGTGCGCATCGAACAGTTCCCGGATTCGATCCTCGCGAATGCCTTTTCCTTTCGCGCGGCAAAGCTGCTGCACTTCGACGCCGCCGAAGTTGCCGATGCCGACCTGAAGACGCTGTTTGCATCCTGACGTGACGATGCGCGCGGCGCTCGCGCACCCGGCGCCGGATTCGGCATGAGTTCTGTCTTCAGGCAGCTGTACCTGCATGTGCTCCTGGGCGGCGCACAGCTCGTGCTGCTGTTCATCAGCGTAGCGGTCGGAACCCGCGCGGGATGGCTTATCGGCTGGTCTCTGATTGCGGCGATCAGCCTGGCTGCCTGGATCGGCGTCTATCGTCGGCTGCGGATCGTCGACGACACGCCAACCTCCAACATCGCCACCGCCGCCCAGGGTTACGTCGAGTTGTCCGGCCGCTGCGAGAACACGCCGGGCGCCCCGACGTTCGGACCCTATTCGCAGCTGCCTTGCGTCTGGTGCCGCTACATCATGGAAGCGCGCACGAACAACAAGTGGGCGCACCGCGAGCACGGGGAAACCGACGCCGGATTCATGCTCGTCGACGCCACCGGCAGCTGCCTGGTCGACCCGGTCGGCGCGGAAGTCCTCGCCAACGGGAAGGATACCTGGACCCAGGGCGACTACCGCTACACCGAATGGCGGATCAACCAGCACAGCCTGGTCTACGTGCTCGGCGACTTCCGCACGCTGGCGCACGAGCCTTCGGCCATCGACAAGGAGAGCGACATTTCGGCGCTGCTCACCGAGTGGAAGCGCGATCATGCGGCGCTGCTCGCGCGTTTCGACCGCAACCACGACGGCACGATCGACCTCGACGAATGGGAGCAGGTGCGTAAGGCCGCGCGCGCCGAGGTGGAGAAGAACTACCGCGAAATGCAGGCGGCGCCCAAGCTGAGCGGCGTGCATGCGCCCAAGGACCGGCGGCCGTATCTGATCTCGAACATGTCGCAGCGCCAGCTGGCTAACAGATACCGGCTGTGGATCTGGGTACACCTTGCGATCTTCGTCGCGGCGATGGTCGGCTTGGGCCGGAATCTGATCTACTAGCGCGCCCGCCAACGCTTCGTCACGTTTATGCTCGACAGCCAACCCAGTCGTACCGCTCTCGCAACCGCGTATCTGCGCGCCGCGCATCAGCTGTTGGACGCTCCGCCGCGCGTATTGGAGGATCCGCTGGCTGTTTCGGTGCTTGGCGACGGCGCGCCGGACCGTATCGGTAATGACGCCGCTCGGTATCGCTCGCCGGGGACGCGGGCGCTTCGCGCTCGCGTCGTCCTGCGCACACGTTTTGCCGAAGACAGGCTCGCCCAAGCCGTCGCCAGAGGCGTATGCCAGTACGTACTGCTCGGCGCCGGGCTCGACACGTTTGCGTTCCGGCAGCCTTCGTGGGCCAGGTCCCTGCGTATCGTCGAAATCGATCATCCCGATACGCAACGCTTCAAGCTCGCGATGCTGGCGCGGGCGCACATGGAAGCGCCCTCGAACGTGACGTTCGGGGTCATCGATTTCGAACGCGAGTCCCTGCTCGAGGGCCTTGGTCGCCATGGGGTCCTGCCCAGCCAGCCGACATTCTTCTCCTGGCTGGGTGTGACGATGTACCTTAGCGAAGCGTCGATCGACCGGGCCCTGCAATCGATGGGGGCATTTGCCGCGGGAAGCGAGCTCGTTCTTACCTTCCTGGAGCCGCCGGACGAGCGGCCGGCAACGGCCGCTCGATCCTTGCATCGGCTTGCCGCGCGGGTTGCCGCCGCAGGAGAACCGTTCACGAGCTACCTCAGCCCCGCAAATGTCGCATCCAAGCTGCGTCATGCCGGCTTTGCGAGCGTGGGGTTCCTTACTCCGGAAGAAGCCGAGTCCCTGTATTTTTCGCCGCCGTCGCCGGACCTGCCGACGCCGGCGGCGACCGGGATTGCCTACGCCATCCGATAAGGCCGCAGGCGCGGCCAGTGAAGGGCCGCCGGCGGTCGTTTTGCTACGCTATAATCGCGTCGCCTGAATTTGGCCATGCAGGGCTGCATCGAGGCCGGCGAAGTCCATTGCGGACGTGCGTCCCGTACGCCCCAGGCGAATACCCGTTGAGAAGCATTCCGGTGCGGAAACAGCGGTCCCTGCGCGCAAACGGAAAGGCTTGTGATTTGAGGCAACGGAACCCAATCGCGATTCCAGTCGAAGGCGAGAAACCGTCCAAGAGCGCTTGCCGGTCCTTGCGAACCGAGACTGACCGCGATCCGCTCAGTTCCTTGCGCCCCTCGAAAATGCCGACCCCGAATTGCGATGCGCCGGGGGACGCGCCGCCTCCGCTGGTCCTGATCCACGGACTGTTCAGCAGCCCGCAGGAGTTCGGGCTCATCAACAATTCGTTCCGGCTCGCGGGTATCGAGGCGATCACCCTGGAAATCGACGGCTACACGGACGGTCATCAACACGGGATGTCGCGCTGGCGCGACTGGCTGACGTCCGCATCGGCTGCATTGGACGCCGCCGTTCCCCCCGGCAGGAGGGTCATACTGGCCGGGCTATGCGTCGGCGGCGTCCTGGCGGCGGCGCTGGCCCTGGAACGCAAGGCGCAGACCGAAGGTCTCGCCCTGCTTTCGCCCACATTCGACTATGACGGTTGGGGCCAGTCCCGCTGGCGACACTTGCGCCATCTGGCCTATGCGCTGAAGCTGGACCGCTTTATCCGCGTTGCCGAGCGCGAGCCCTACGGAATCAAGAATGAACGAATCCGGCGCTGGGTGATCGAGGAACTCAAGGCGAAACGCAAGTCTGCCGTGGGGCCGGCGCTGCTGCCTCTTTGGGCGATTCACGAAGCGGAAAAGCTGATGGCCCATGTTCGCGCCAATATACAGCGGATCGACTGCCGGACTTTGGTCATGCATGCGAGAGAGGACGAACTCAGCGGACTTCCCGGCGTCGAACGGATCGTCCATGGACTTGCCGCGACGGACAAGAGATTGGTGGTGCTCGAGAACAGCTATCACATGATTACCATCGACAACGATCGAGCGCGGGTGGCAACCGAACTGGCCCGGTTTGTGCGCGGCGATACTGCCGTACCGGACCCCCTATGACGGGGCTCGAGCGAAGCCTTCGAACTCGACCGTGCCGGCCAGCTCGCACGTATTTTTCGGGATGCTCTCTGTGACTACATTCGACGAAGTTGTGCAACTGATCCACGAAAAATTCGGTGTCGAGCGCGATATTCTCAAGCCGGCCACGACGCTGACGGAGTTCGGTCTGGATTCGCTGACCCTCGTCGAACTGATCTTTGCGATTGAAGAACATTTCGGCATCGAAATTGCGGACGATGCCGACATCAAGAGCCTCGAGGATCTGGCAATGCTGATCGACAAACTGCGCTCGGCCAAAAGCTCATGAGCGCACGCGCAGTCGTGGTCACCGGGCTGGGGTTGATGTCCCCTCACGGAAGCGACGCAGACACGGTTTTCGACGACTTGATGCGGGGGCGCTCCGCCATCGAACGCCTCGACTGCCCGGGGCTGCCGCCCGCGGCCGTAGGTCGCGTCGCATTCGACCCGGCGCAGTGGTTTTCACGGCTGCAACTGGTCGGCGTGGATCGCGTCAGCCAGTTGGCTGTCGCCGCGGCCGAAAGTGCCCGGCGCGACGCCGCATGGAGCGACCAGTACGCGCCGGAGCGCATCGGCGTATTCGTCGGCTCCGGCATGGGTGGCGCCGCGACGATCGATGAGGGTTATGCCGCCCTGGCAGCCGGAAAGCGCGCCTCGCCGCTGACGGTGGTCGCCAGCATGGTCAACGCGCCCGCCGCGCATGTGGCGATGCGCGTCAAAGCCCACGGGCCGGTATTGACCTACTCGGTGGCGTGCGCCTCTTCCGCGGCGGCAATCGATGCGGCAGCGCGCGCGGTTCAGGAGGGCGACATCGACATTGCCATCGCCTGCGGCTGTGAAGCGCTGATCCTGCCGAACGTAATCCGGGCATGGCAGGCATTGCATACGCTCGCGACTCCGGATGCCGACGATCCTTCGGCATCCTGCCGTCCCTTCGCGGCGGAGCGCTCGGGATTCGCGCTGTCCGAAGGAGCCGCTGCGATGGTGCTCGAATCCCGCAGCCATGCACAGGCCCGCGGCGCGCGAATCTACGCCGCCTGGGCGGGTGCCGGCATGTCCTGCGATGCCGCGCACCTGACCAAGCCGGACGCCGATGGCCAGGCGAGAGCCTTGCGCCTGGCACTGCAGCGCAGCGCCTTGCAGGCGCGCGAGGTCGGCTACTGCAACGCTCACGGCACGGCTACGCCCGTTGGCGACGTGGTCGAATGCGACGCGCTGCGGGCGGTCTGGGGCGAATCGATAGACAGGCTTCGCGTCAGTTCGACCAAGTCGATGCACGGCCATCTTCTCGGAGCGGCCGGCGCTTTGGAAGCGGCGATCACCGTCCTTGCGCTGTACAGAAAGCAGATTCCTCCGACCGCGCATTCCCATCCTGCGGATCCTGCATGCGCCGTCCCGATCGTGCGCGACCAGGGGGTAGACGCTCCCGGCCTGAAAGCGGCGATCAGCAGTTCGTTCGCGTTCGGCGGCACCAACATCGTTCTCGCCTTCCGTTCCGAATCAGGCTGAACTTCCGTCGTTCCGACTTACCATGGTGCGTAAGATCTTCCGGCTGGATCCCTATCGCACGGTGCTCAAGACCCGGGTCGCCCGAGTCGACGGTCAGCGCGTGGACATCGAGGAAACCATTTTCTTCGCATAGTCCGGAGGGCAGGAGAGCGACACCGGCCGGGTGGCCGGTCATGCCGTCCTGCTGGCAGAAAAAGACGGGCTCGATATCGTCTATACGCTCCCGCCGGGACATGGCCTTCGAGTGGGGAAGCGCGGGCGCTGGTCGACTGGGATCGCCGCTATCGACTGATGCGGGCGCACTTCGCGACTGAAATGGTCCTGCAAATAGTCTACAAGCTTATTCCGGGCATCGAGCGCATCGGGGCCCCCATATCCGCTTGATTGGCAGCCCCCAGTTAGGGTAAACGCTAAGCGCGCTGCCGGCAGCGTCTGTCTATGGGCCAAGCGGAAAAACCGGCACAGGGCTGGCTCGCCTTGTGTTGGCAACGATCGCCGACTGGCGCAATCATGGCGCCGAGATGCGGTTTATCAATGCGTCTGATAGGCGGCTTTATGCCAAGCGAGGCGCCAGGAATAATTAAGCCCGATATACAAACGCCAAGCGCGGTAGAGTCTTCGGGGCATCTAGGTTTCCTTTTTCGACAGCAAAATGTTTTGCCTCTGACCCGACCGGCTGGAGCCGGCTCACGGGCTCCTCCGTCGGGCAAGGTGCGTGCTGAATAACCATGCGTGCACATTCCGTGCCCGGAAACAATTCTTTTTGCAGTACGAGATGAACTGGGGGGAACGGTGCCGGTCGAACAAGCTTGGATAGCCCACGAAAGTCCATACGCCGCAGAATGTTCCGGGAACCAGTTCATGTTCAGCCTTCAGACAATTCCGATGCAGCAATGCGTCACGCGAGAATCATTCCCGCGGTACCGAAGACGATCCTTGGACGAACCCGTGCAAACAGGCGACGGCGATTCGACGAAGTGTCGAGCCGATGTCAGTCCGAAGCGCTGCGCCCGGTGCAGCCCTCCTTGGCCGCGGCGCGATCGCGCGAACCCGCATCGCGCATTGGCGCCACGGGAAATAGGGGGAACAAAATAAAACTCCCCGCCGCTGCGGCTGCTGCTATCGCGGGGCTGGTATAATCGTCGCCCGCAGTACTGAAGTTCGAGTTTGCTGTCAACCACATGAGGAACCTGCAATGAACGAAAACAAAATACCGCGTCGCCAGTTTCTGAAGCTTGGCGGCCTCGCCCTGACGATGATCCCCCTGGTCGTCGCTTCCAACCAAGCCGATGCCGCGGTCAACGCATCCATGCGCGCTGCGCTCAAGTATCAGGACAAACCCGAGGGCGGCAAGGAATGCTCCGGATGCATGCACTTCGTGCCCGGCGCTTCTGCGACAGCCAAGGGCAGCTGCAAGGTCATTCCCAACGACACCGAGATATCGCCCCACGGCTACTGCATGGCCTGGGCCAAGAAGTAACGCTAGCTTCAGACACGACCAAGCGCCGCGAAGGATCCGCGGCGCTTCAGAGTTCCATCAGATCGCGCCCGAGCACGATCCTTCCGCCGTAGTTGCGCGCCGCGGCTTCCAGCCACAGCTCATCGGCGACATTTTCCGCGGGGACGAAGTGCGACAGCACCAGGCACTTCACCCCGGCCTCGCGCGCGACCGCGCCCACTTGGTCCGCAGTCGTATGGCTGTCGAGCAGGTGCTGGCGCAGCCGCGTCGCGTTGTCCAGCCGGGCGCAGATCTCGTCCAGGGCCGGCTCGTACATCACTTCGTGCACCAGCACGTCGGCGCCGCGCG
>Ga0307377_10007914_pt1 | contig 10871 bp, 9 predicted proteins | sample TR3MG_FD_202535 | JGI IMG/M metagenome (GOLD analysis project Ga0307377, IMG submission 202535) | Soil microbial communities from Risofladan, Vaasa, Finland - TR-3 | ecosystem: Environmental > Terrestrial > Soil > Coastal area > Acid sulfate soil | place: Finland: Risofladan, Vaasa | collected... | reverse complement strand
TCATCCTCTATTTTAGATTTACGTGCTATCATTTCTTCATGAGAAATAATCTCTTTTTGATAAGCACTCATTACATCCTGAACTTGAGATTCTTTTTGTTGTTTCAATAACTCATTTTCAGTCAAATAGTTTCCAAACGTATTTTGAACAAGCTGAGATTGCATCTGCATTATATTAAAATAAAACTTTTTGTATACTTCTTCTATTTCTAATAATTTTGCTTCTTCTTCACTCTTTAAAATTGGACTAAACATCGAAGCAATTCCTTTATTACTCATGCCTTCTGATTTTTTCATCTGTGCAAGGTCTTGTATTCTCATAAGATGATCGGCATATTTCTTTTCTATATCATAAAAATCTTTATCACCAAGTTTTAATCCTATGCTTTCAAGAAAAGAACCCTTACCAAGTCTTAACTTTGTTTCACCAAACTCAGTAGCTAATTCATTCATAGTATCAAACATATTTTTATAGTCTTCTAATCTTTGGTCTAAAGCTGTCTTCGCAAGGTCTCTCTGTTTTTCAAGGTGAGTTTTTAATCCTTCTATCTCTTGCTTCTGAAAATTTCTATTTATTTTATATAATTCATCTTTTTCTTTTTTCCAAATTTCTTCCCTTTTTAAACTTCCATATTGAGCAATCAAAGCTCTATTCTTTTCATTATCTTCTCCTGCTGCTTTCATAAGTTTTGTATACTCTGCTAACTCTTTATCTAATTCCCATATCTGAAATTCAACAGGAGCCATTGTCATTCTGGCTATCTCTTCATTTAATTTTTTAAGTGCGGCTGCCCATTTATTTGCTGCTTCTTCTGCCTTGTTCATTTTATTTTCTAAATCTTGCAACCTTCTAAATTCTTTATTGCTTACTATTTTAATCATTTCACTAACCACACCAGCAAACGCAGTAACCAACCCAGATTTAAGTTCACGTGCTGTCATAAGCATACTTGTAGCAGTTTTTGTCCAAGTTTTTTGTATGCCCAGCCCAGATTGATAAAAATAATCTTCTATCAAATTAAGTTCTGTTAAAATTTCGTCTGCCATTATATCCATTTGCATCTCTTCTATCGGATTTATAGTTGGGGAACCGTACCCATAAAATCCAAAAGGTTTTTCAGCTAAAGATTCTGTTCTGACTCTCTTAATACTTTCCTTTGCTATTGCTGTTGCACTTAATAAAGCACCCTCTGTTAACTCCATAAAATCAAGTTTCTTAATTTCCTCTATTAAAACCTTAATTTCTTTTTGTGCTTCTTTTGCCTGCTCAATCATATTAGCTAATAAAGGGCTTTCTGTTGGAGAATCTAAAACATACGCCTGTAATTTTGCTTGCACCTCTAAGAATTTAACATACTCTTTTTTAACTTCAATAATACTTCTTAATTCTTTCTTTCGTTGAATTATATCTCTCAGTGTTGCTTCTCTTGCTTTTTCCTGAGCACTCCTTAATTTCATATAAATAACAACTAAAGCTGCTAAAGCTGCTAAAACTATTGCTACTTGAGGCGGTAATCCAGTTAACCGTGTAATAAAAAGTCCAACTGATGAACTAGCAAAAGCAGCAGACCTACTTATGCCTGTCATTACAGGTATCATACCACCAAATCCCATTGAGAAAGAAGATGCAGCAGTTTTAGCTGCAATAATAGAAGCAGTCAGAGCAACATACTTTGCAGTTAATTTAGTTATTAATACAGAAATAACAGTAAAACCTTTACTTAGTATACCTCCAATAGCAAAATAAAGAACCAAAGTTTTTAATATATCAACTAAAGGCCCAGAAGCAGTTACTAATCCTACCATCGCTTTTGCCAAGAAAACAACAACATTTTTTATATCATTAAATGCCTTTGTTATATTAAGAGCAATAATATCTTTATTAATCTCAAAAAATGAAAGAGCTTCTTTTACATTCTGCTGAAACCCCGCAACTAATTTATTTAATATACCAAGAAAAGTAGTACCAATAGCTGCCCTTAATTTATCAAAAGTTACTTTTAAAATAACTAATTTACCACCATAAAGCTCGGTTGCTCTTTCTGCATTACCCGCAACCACTGCGCTATCTCTTATTAATATACTCAATGCACCAACATTTTTTTCTGCTTCTGTCAGTTTACCAACAGATGTACCAAGCTCGTCTGCATATTCTTTCCATGCATTTTGTAAATTCTTTACCCATCCAACAGTATCAGTAGTCTGCGAACGTTGTTCTTTTAAACCTTGAGTTGTCTTTTCTAATGCTTCACCAATTGTATACTGTCCCAAACGGTTAAAAGCAGCCCAGTCTAATAATGCCTGCATGGTCTGTTCTGCCATATCAACAGAAACACCCTGCATAGAAATAAGCATCTTCATAGAATTAGCGGCTTCCTTTAGAGTCAATAAACCTGTGTCAGCAAACTTTTGAACTATCTCTGTTACCCTGTCTACATCATGACCCATACCTCTTGCTATAGACTGAACACCCGCCATAGACATTTGAACATTTATTGCTTCACTAACAAAAGACTTGAACATTCTAATTGCGCCAGCAAGAGCAAAAGCAATAAGTAATAACTGATTACGTACTTGCGCAAATACCCATAGTAATCCCTGCTGCCCCATTACCCTTATACCACCCTTAGTCTGTTTTACAAAATGTCCTGTCGCAGAGGTAGCTGCCGCCGTAGCAGCAGAGTATCTCTTTTTTGCCGTAGTTACTAAATTAACATTATAACCATATTGTTTAACTACTTTTGCTGCTTTTACCTGGTCACGTATAAACTTTTTATGTGTTGCGCTTGCTCTATTTTCTGTTTTTAAAAGTTTCTCTAAAGCTCTATTCTGTTGCTGTATTGATTTAACAGCAGCAGTATTTTGCATAAGATTAGAGCCTGCCCCCGTAGGCCCTCTTATGCCTGCCGCATTAGATACTTTCACGCCTTTTAATGAAGAACCAGCAACTTTCATAGAAGCAGCCCACGATCTTGTAGCCGACTGTAGATTTTTAATTAATCTTAAAATAGATTCCAAGTTTTGTTTGACCATTTTTACAGGAGTAACAAACTTGGCAGTATTCAAACTTAAAACAAGTTCTAATTCTTTAATTAAATGATCCACTTACTTCCTCTAATGTTTTTGCTGCATTTGTTTTGTTTTAAATTCCTGCTCACGTTTATAATTTTCTTCATTATCATAAGCATTACTTGATGCTCTTACCATTTCAAAAGCTGTAAACATTTTATTAGAAATAGTTAATATCTCTATGCCATATTCTTTTACCGCCGACTCTAATCTGTATAATTGAACAGCATCCATATCAAGAATACTTTCAGGACAAATCTGATTTGATAAATATGCTTGAAAAGCTGAAAATGATGGCATTTCTGGAAACAACACATCCATTTTTTTCATCCACTCATAAATATCATCTATTATAGACTCATCAGCTTCTAACAATTGACCCGTCTGTACATCAGAATCATAAAGCTCAGAGCCTTCACTTCCCTTTACTACTCTTTGTGTTTTTGGAAGAGGATTACCATCTTTATCTTCTATCATCCATACAGGATAAAGCACCGTTTGAACAGGGCCATCTCGGTAACACTTCCTATGATATTTTTCTTTCCATCCATACTTCTGACAATTTAAACAATCATACATTTTTTGACGTTCTAATTTACCAGACTTCCACTTTAAGTAGTAGATGGCAAATTCGACTTTTTTGGGTCAATGTCTCCTATATCAACCTCATACTCTGCCTGAATATCACCCGTTGAAACTTTTAAAATTTCATCACGAACAGCCGTAGGAATATCTTCAAATATTCTCATAATCATATCAGGGTCTTCTATATTTTTAATATACCCTTTATCCCGCTCTTCTTCAAATTTATATCCAAACTGATAATTTTCTACTCTTTGAACAGCATCCTGCCAATCGCCTTTTTGTGCTTTTAAATAATTTCTATCATCAATATCAGCAGTGTTGCTTCCTGCGCCTACCTTAATTGCTCTGTTTAATCTTTTGGAAACTCGAACCTGGTCTACTGGCGTAAATATTTTAATATGCCATGTGGTTCTTTCTTTTTGTGGTACGTCAGGGTCTCGATCACGCTCTAACGTATACTTAACAGTTGGGGCTTGAATACCTTTCATTACATTATCTCCTTAGTTTGTGAGATTTGTTTGTTATTATAGTCATAAAGACTATTTGTTTTTATTTGTCAGCCCATAAGTCTGACTTGTGTTTTATAAATTAAGCAAATGTATCCATATCTGGTGAATTTTGGTCTACATCATCACATAAAGTAATTGTAATTGGAGACCTGTCTATTCTATAATTTTTTTCTGTGTCAGTTTGTGAATATGCCGGATATACACCTATTACTGTTGTACTGGTTGTAGATTTAACAATCCTGCTAACCTGATCTCCGGCAGCAGCAGCACCAATTAAATAAAAAATATCTCCGTATTTAAAATTTGTACTCAAAGCAGCATCAGCACTCTGCGCTGTAACTACTACAACAGGATCAGCCGAAGTCGTTACCGTTGTACCAGAAACAACAGAATCAGAAGTAAGAGTACGTGCGCCGGTAAAGCCTACTTCAATTAATGTCTCGTCATCACCAACAGGATTTGCACTTGTCGCAACAAAATTACTAATTATTGAAAATTCACTCAAAGCATTTGCAATTTCCTGTCCTTTAACCTGAGTTCCCCACCAGATAGATATACGACCAAAGCCTTTAGGGTTAGTTGCCTCTACTTGAGGCCCAGCAGTAAAATTATCAATCCAGTTATTACCGCCCTCTGTTGTTTGTGACCAAGGAACCTGAAAAGACCCTGTAACATCCAAAGCACCTAATATTATTTTAGTACCTGTCTGATTATCATAAGGAACTACTCTTGCATTATTATTAAGAGTAATAGTAAAAGTAGGCATATTAACTGCAATAGTATCTAAATCAAAAGTAGCATCCTGAAACATTAAAGGTGCAATAGCTGCCACAGTAAATGTATCAGAAGAACCATCTCTGTTTGTTTCTAAAGCTGCACCACTTATAAAATGTGCAGATGCTTTTAAAGGTTGGCCTTCCTCACAAGTAAAAGTTATAGAATCACAAACACAGTCTTTTAACCTATGAGAATATTCTCCAGCACCCATATACTTTACTAATGTCAGCCACACATCTGTAACTGTTCTATCATAAGCCCAATAGTATTTTGCATAAGGGTCTGCATCCTGTATTGCTGACTTTTGAAAAAATGACCATAAAATAGGCATTACATTATCTGGACTCACATCAAATTCAAAAGTAGTTTCAGGAGTTTTCAATCCTATTTGAAATTCTCTTCCTGCTTGTGCATCCCGATAAGAATTACCTAATGCTTTTCTTTGGTCTACTGTTTGTATACCAGCAGTAAAGTCTGCATTTAAATTTGTTAAAGCAATACCAGCACTACAATTTACTGCTGTACCATAAGTAGATTGTATGCCGTACCCGAATTTATTTCCCCAAATCATGTGTTCTGCTTGCGCCATTTTAATCTCCTATATCTTTAATTCATAATAATTTGCAATAAAAATCATTTATTAAGTAATACCTCTGTCAAGAGAATCAACAACAGAAACTTCTACTGCTTTATTTGTACTATAAGCACCAGTAATAGAACAATCCAATATTGTTTCATCATCTCCGCCAACAGGCATTCCCATATACCTACTCTCAGCAGTAATCATAAAATCTGCGGCTGTAGCAACAGGATCACTACCGCTACCCCACATAGCTTTAAATTCTGAAGATGTTCCTGCTATGTATTTATTTAACTCAACATTACCGCCAACTGTTGCCTGCCCCCAAGGTAATTGAAAACTACCTGTTGCATTAATATCACCATATATATACTTTACAGGATGCTTAGAATCATAAAAAGCAGGTCTCGCATTATTAGTAATTGTTATGTTAAAACTTGGTATATTAACAGCCGTGCCAGCAACAGAAAAAGACGCATCCTGAAACATTAAAGGAGCTGTTGTATCATAGGAACAAATATTTGCACTTCCACCAAAATCAAAATCAGATACACCATTATAACCAATTAATGATACAGATGCTTTTAGAGGTTGACCCTCTTCGCCAGTAAAAGTTATTGAATCAACTATACACCCGCCGAACAAATGAGAATTATTTGACCCTACCTGTGTTGACATCACACGGCATAAAGCCAAATGAACCTCTGTTACATTGCCTGCGGAATAAGGACTAAATACTTTTACATAAGTAGCCGAACCGCCATCAACAGCACCATTCTGAAATAATGCCCACAAAAAAGGGGCAATATTTTTGTAAGTTACATCAAACTCCCACGTAGTAACAGGAAATCGTGTGCTTAGTAAAAACTCTCTTCCTACTTGTGCGTCCTGATAAGATTGGCCTAATGCTTTTCTCTGAACTATCTGACTCTGCCCAAAATCCATGTTTGGATGATTAGTCAACGGTAAACCATAAACACCAGTAGTTACACCCATATTTGTATCACCAGTTACACCATTATCACCAGACACAAAAGCATCTGCTTGATGAGAAGGATCATTAAAAGCACTTGTATCAGCAGGAACTATGGCTCCAAGCGTAGAACCAGTAGTTACTCTGAAGCAATACATATCTTCAAAATTGTTGCGTTCGCTCATTTTAGTCTCCTAAATCTTTAATTCATAATAATTTACAATATAGTCATATTTCTTCGTTTCATAAGTAAAGTATGATTTCCAAATTAATCTATCTTTATTTGTTTTTCCATGACACCGGCTACAAAGAGTAGTTAAATTATTTTTACTGCTATTTTTTTTATTATAATCAATATGATGTACACAGAGATAAAAGTTACCGGCCTTTTTACCACACAATTGACATGCATAATTATCTCTTTTTTTAATTGTACGCTTTAATTCAGCATTAAATTCAACAGGATATGGCAGAAAAGAAATTCCACCTTTCCAAGCAGGAGCATTACTACCATCTTTATATAATTCTTTTAATTTATTAGAAATACTCATAATTCTTTCATCATCATATTTGGTTAAACTTTTATTCCAAGCTGGATTTTTATACATCTTACGCATTTTTCTTCCTTTTTTAGCAAACCCCAACATTCTTTCTTTTTCTTCTCTCCATAGTTTTTTCATAATCAAAGAAGATGTTTCACGTTGTTTTGCTGTTGATTTTCTACCTTTCATCGCCTTACTTATTTTTTCACATCTTACTTTTTCTACTCCTGGAGAATGCTTATTATCTCTGCCTTTAGTAGCCTCACTTATTTTTCTTCTATGTTCAATAGAAGTTTTTCTGCCTTTTCTACCGTGACCGTTTATATACTCATTCCATCTTTTTGGATATAAAGAACTTCTTTTCACTTCTTGACCACAGCCACATTTACATAAAGGAGACATTTTATTCTCCTATATCTTCAATATTTTTTATTTTCTTTTTTCTTTTATCAACTTTTTCTTCGCTCACTAATAATTCCTCTTCTTTATATGGAAGTATGCCATGTATTCTAATAACAAAACTTTCTGGCACTTCAAAAACTTCAAAGTTTACATACTTTCTATACAGCTCTTCATCATAAACAAAAATATCAAACTCTGACCTTGCGCTTTTTTGTGGGCCATTAACCCTTTTTACTTTTACCATTTTTTCTTTCATCTCAATCTCCTAATATTGAGGTAAAGTATTATAACTATAAGTCAGAAACTTTAGTCTTGACACATATAATAACAAATTTGCATTTACACCAAAATCACATCTTTCAAAATGCGACATATAACACCTATTACCTAAAGTTGGAATTGCCTGTAAACTATCTTTTACAAGCTCAACTGTTTCCAAATTAAAATCCAAGTAACTCTCATGTGGACTTAATTTTGTCCACACTAAAATATCAATATAACCTGTTGGATTATCTCTACCTGTCTCACGTCTTGTTCTCTCATCTACATTCTCTAATACTGATACAACAGAACTTTCCCCAACTCTAATTGGAGGCTCGTTGTGTGAATAAAAAAACTTTACCATATTTAAATTACTATCTGCTCTTAGTACATCATAAATATACTCTCCAATACTTCTAACGTCTGTATCTGTAATAGTAGTGCCAATAGTTCTACTTGGTGTTGCTTCCCAGCTTGAAAACATCATTGGAATAACAGCTCTCTGTATAAATTGGTCTTCTACTTGATAATTCCCGTATTCTATCCTGCCCGGATCAAAATGAAACACTGTGGAATCACTTGTGCCATCTCCTTCTTCTCCTGTTTCACTTACATAACTTAAATCAGACAAAAGTCTTTTAACTACTCTGCTATTATCTCTATCTGCAACATAAAGATAAGTACCATCATTTGTCACAGCAAGAGGATTATCAAAATTATCATTCCCACTTCCCTCAGAACCAATCTTTGAAACATAAGTTAAATCAGAACACTTTCTTTTTACTATTCTATAATTTAACTGATCCGCAATATAAATATTTGTTCCATCACAAGTAATGCCATTTGGATAACTAAAATTATCATTTCCAGAACCAGAAGAACCAATTTCATCAACATAAGCTAAATCAGAACAATTTCTCTTTACAATCCTGTGATTACCTCTATCTGCAATATATAAATATGTGTTATCTGTAGCTATATCATAAGGGTAACTAAAATTATCATTGCCAGTTCCTGTTGTTCCAATCTTACTAACATAAGTTAAATCTGAACATTTTCTCTTTACAATCCTGTGATTTTCACCATCAGTTATATATAAATTTGTGCCATCATTAGTAAGCCCCCTCGGAAAACTAAAATTATCATCTCCAGAACCAGAAGAACCAACTTCATCAACATAACTTAGATTAGATAATAACCTTTTAACAACTCTATGATTTAAACAATCTGACACATAAAGATTTGTACCATCTTCTGTTAAACCATAAGGAGTATTAAAACCATTATTTCCAGCTCCATTAGAACCAATTTCATACACATAACTTAAATTAGACAATAATTTTTTAACAATTCTATCATTTACTTCATCTGCTATATATAAATAAGTTCCATCACTAACTACGCCGCTTGGGTCATTGAGTTCATTAAATCCAGCACCGTCTAACATTTTAAAATTGTTTGGATAACTTGTATCATAAAACATTTCTAAAAGATTTGTACATATTTTTTGTGTTACTTTTCCTGAATCCTTTTGTGTATTATTTAAAAAATAAACTTCAAAATCTACATACCTGTCTACTCTGTAAATACCGCCGTTTCTACAACCACCATACGTTTCATGTCGTGGCACAAAAGCAACCATAGGATATACAGGCCTTGGAGGAATTACACCTTTTTTCCAAGTCTTTATATAATTTAAAGTTGTTCCTTTGCTTCCGTTTGAATACGTTAAAGCTAAAGACTTTAAATCACCCAATAAAGTTTTCATATCCGTATAAGCCATTTACATCCCAAAGAAATGTGTTTTTGTTCTTACAATAAATTTATTTATAGTCTCAGGCGACAAAGAATAAACAGGTCTTGCTACCATTTTACCGTCACCTTCTGTTGCACTAACTGTGCCTCTTGGTCTTCCTTCCTGATGTTCCAATGCTTTTTTGTCTCTTGTAAAAAGTCTTGCTTTAAATCTTCCTGCTGCCTTCTTAACCTGTATATTTCTTTTACATTCCATCCATAAATTATATTCTTCTTTAAGAATACTTCCATTCATTCCATACCAAGTACCTTTACTCTCTCTTCTCTTAACCGTACTTTGTTTCAAGTCTTGCCAAGGATTTTGGCCTGTTGGCGTAAAATAAACTTGATTTATAAATGTATTATCCACGTTCTGTTTCAAGTCTGGAATAACAGACCACAAATAAGCCTTAGTCTGTGATGGTTTCATCTTTATTGCCAGACTTCTCAAAAACGGAGTAAAAGTATCTTTGCCAACTTCTATCACGAAATCCACCTGTCATACCATGAATAATTTGAAGTATATGTCATTTCATATTCTTCCGATTTATATTTAGTTTCATCATATCCAGCTAAATCAATGGCCCAAGGAACTTGCATATCCGTAGTATCAAGAGCCAAACTCAAATCAGGCAACGCACCTGTTTCTACTATAGAATCTAATAAATCTATTGCATCATCATAAAGCTTTGCACCTTGATTATCAGCTATGCCTACGCCTAAAGATATAGATTTAAAAAGTAATCCAGTTGCTAACATAGTAGCAAGAAGAACTATGGATGACTGATGTTTATAAACAGGAACATAAAAAATGTCTCCAACTGCCGGACTTCCTGACCATACATCATTTGGAATAGTTATATCACCGTTTGTACTTGTAGAATCAGCAGCACCGTCTGTTGCTCCTGTTCCCTGACTGCCAGAAAAAGAACCTGTAATTGTATAAGCAGTAGTTGTCGTAAAAGTCAATGTCCATAATTCAGTTGTTGCACCAGAAGCAATAGAAGAAAAACCATATAAAATTCCAGGTGTAGTTGTATCATTCTCAGCCGTAGTTGTTTCATCATAAGCAGCCTTTGGTATCAATACAGAACCCTGATAAGGTGTAACTTCTAAATCGCTTGAACTATCAATCACAGAAGCTAATTTTAAATCAATAATTCCTCTTGCTCTTAACAAAAACATTTCTGCTCTTGCGTCATCTACATCAATAGTATCTCCATGCGTTTGTTTACCAATAACACCAGATGACATTAATCTGACATCAAGCGGTGTTGCGTAAAGGTCTGCTCGAATTGATCTAAGGTCTGTTGCCATATAGTTCCTTTTAAAAAATGAGAAACGGAAGAATGAATCGGCTCAATTCTATGATTTTAACCG
>Ga0307377_10007912_pt1 | contig 10871 bp, 17 predicted proteins | sample TR3MG_FD_202535 | JGI IMG/M metagenome (GOLD analysis project Ga0307377, IMG submission 202535) | Soil microbial communities from Risofladan, Vaasa, Finland - TR-3 | ecosystem: Environmental > Terrestrial > Soil > Coastal area > Acid sulfate soil | place: Finland: Risofladan, Vaasa | collected... | reverse complement strand
TATGTCGACGTGGAGACAGTCGTCGCGAGAACCAGGTCTTTGGTAACCGCAAAGGGCCGGCTGATTACGGCGGTACAGCTCCCCGGCGCTGGTTCCCGGCCGGTATCTCCGTCACCGTATCCGAGTGTGCAAGCCTTGGGGGAAGCAATGCGGCTAGTTTCGCCGGTCGAGCTCAGGAAAGTTGCGGAGGCTAGCGGCTACATTCAATCGGAATCGCGTACTGTTGTATCAGCAGGCAGCAAGCAGTTTAAGGTGCAGGTATTCAGGGCTGTCCGCCGGACCACGCGGTCCGCCGGGCGCGCCGGTAATCGGCGTGCCGGGAACTTTTAATTCTGGGCGTAATAGGACTGAGCCATGGAGTCATGCAACGTTGTCGTCGAATCCTTCATTCCAACGGGCGCGTCCACCAAACATAAGGCGCGTACCATTACGGCAACCGTGCAGCTGTTCTTGGTGGAAGATGTCTGAGTTATGTTTAGCGGAGAACGGACCAGTGAGAACAAGAAAGTACACTGAAATCGAAAAATATCTCTCAAGGAACATTCCCAATAAGGGAATCGAACGGAAGCACGACTTCGAGCTATCGGCACAAGTGTTCAATATCCACATCGAGGACCATTCTCTTTTCCTCGAGGTTACGGAGCGCTTCGTCGACGACAACGACCTTTTCGAAATCATCCGGCGATTCATGAAGTGGAGGCTGCCCGAACTCTTGGCGACGAACAGCGATTCCACGGTGCTTGTGAACAATGATGGCGTCAATATATTGAGGCGCCATTGATGGAAGTGGTGAATTGCACTGCACAAGAACGCGCAGTCGCGGCACGTCAAGAACCATCGGCATCCGCCGCCGGCTTCCATTGGCATTCTACTCGGTGTCAGGCCGACGGCGTCAACCTTGCTCGTGCGCCAGCTCCTTTGCCTTTGGCGGCGCGCTATGCTTTTCACCTTGGGCAGCAGCTGCCACCCGGGTACGCAGGTCGCGTCCCGGCTTAAAGTGCGGCACGCGTTTAGCCGGCACCGATACCGCCACCCCTGTAGCTGGGTTGCGACCAATTCGCGGTGGTCGACGATTCGCTGTGAAAGTGCCGAAGCCGCGTATTTCTATGCGACCGTCGTTACCGTCGGCCAGCCGCTCCGCTATTGCAGTCAATATAACGGAAACCACTGCCTCGGCATCTTTGACCGTCAGGCTAGGAAAGCGCGAGGCGAGTAAAGCGACGAGTTCAGAGCGGACCATAGCGAGACGTGTATAAAGTAGAGCTCGTGTTGCGATGGCGGTATTCTAGCAACGTTGCCGCTATTGCGAGCAAATGGCGGGAGGTGGGGGCGAAGGGCGAGCGCCATGGCATGGCATTGCATTGTAAAATGCATGACAGGCGCACGACACCATGAAATCCGAATATGAGTACTAGCCGGAGAACAAAAGAGCTGAAGAGCTTACAGATGTCGTTTCGATTCAGCGAGCGGCTACGCCGCGTCCTCGAAGCACTTGCTGCACAGGAGAACCGGAGCCTCGCAAATACCTTGGAAGTGGCCGTGCTTCATTACGCCAAGGCGACTGGGGTCGATGAGTCTGGACCGGTGGCCAGCGCGAAGCCTGCGAAGAAAAAGGCTACCAGGAAGCGGTAAGGGCAGCGGTCGGGCTGGCGCGCTTGCGGCGACGATTGGGGACAGTTTCGGGGGCGGAGCAGGCAGACGTCGAATTCGATTGCTACGGTGGTGGGGACGGAAGAACGTGTGATTTCTAACTGCTGCAGAGGCGCCGATAATTTACACAATTATTCGGCTTAAGCGAAGTGCCCTCTTATCTGGATTACCGAATCGGCGTCGCATATTCGGCGGGGTGTTCGGAGACGCACATAATGCTATTACAAGGCGGCGCGAACCGGCGTCCTTGCGTTAGCGTGGTGGGTGATGGCGCGAATAGAGGAGATGGCAAATGATGATTAGCTTTGAGCCAGATTGGCGCCTCATAATTGGGCTTGTCGTTACCATATTGTTGGGCTGTGGCGTCGGTTCACTTATTCGCTACGTCGGCGAGTTAATGCCGCTTCCTGCTCCGAGCGCTGAGACGGAGCAACAGTGGAAAAAGCTAGCGAGCCAAATGGCGAACGGCTCCTGGATAGGATTCACAGAGCGGATTATCTTCTTTGCCGCGTGCTGGCTAAACGGCTGGCTGCTTATTTCAAGCTGGCTCGTGTTCAAGCTGGGGTTTTATTGGCAAGGCGCAAATTTTCTCGCATTACCGGAAAAGTCGCCTGAACCGAAGGAACTGGATTATTTTATTGCCAAGCGGTTTTTGGGAGCTAATTACGTCTCAACGGTACTGGTGGGTACCGGGGTAAATGTCTTGATTGCGCTGGTTGGTGTCGCGGTGGGTAAATGGGTCAAGCTGCAGTAATGTTCTTTGTCCCCAAATCCTTGCTAATACACATGCGGTCATCCCTGACCCGCGGCATCCGGCCAGCCGGTCCACATCTCTCGTTTGCACAACAAAATCTTGGCAATAACATTCCAGATTTTGCCAAACCAAATCCGGCTTGTCGCTGCGAAGGTTCGCCGCGCGGCTAGCCAGCGCTTCCAGCCAACTACGTGGGCTGTGGCCTGCTGAGACGTATAGCGCCGCCGCGCGCGTATTGTTGATAGCAATGCCACTCAAGCCAGGGCCCGGGCCAAGAAGAGTAGTGGTGCACAGCATCGACCATCGGCGGCAGCTAGATATGGTTGTGCACACCTTTTTGGCTACTGCAGAATCTGCGCGCTTCCCGCCGCCGCGGGGCAGGTCTATGATGCCAACACTCCCCCTAGGCCATTTGTGTTGAGAGTGCCACCAATATCCGGGGAGCGAACGCAGTAACGCATAGGTAACGTAGCCAATGGTGACGGCACTGGAAGCTCACGTCGAACCGCACTTAACGAAGTTGCGCTTGCGCATTGAGAAAGAGGGCATCGCAAGCCTTGCCGCGATGCACTACGGGGACTATCTACGGTCCACCCTATGGAAGGCAATTAAGCAATGGATTTTAGAGCGCGACAATTTCAGTTGCGTAATCTGTGGCGTGGAAAAGCGTGGCCGCCTCCTCGAAGTTCATGTGCACCACCGAAACTACGAGCTATCCACTTTGGAGGGAAGAGACGAAAAGCAACTCGTAACGCTATGCGGCAGGTGCCACGAGAAAGTAGAGTTTTATTCAAACGGCGACAAGCGAGTTTCAATTTTGGAAAAGGAACGTGAGTTCCAACGCCTGGCGGCACTCCATCGCAGAATCGTCGAGAACGGCTTACCTCTACAAATCAGGGAACGGGGGGCTCGCGGAAGCGCATCGTTTTCAGTGCAGTATGTCGGCCCACAAGACTACCTGGAGTTCTACACCCTGGATTCCCTGATGGTGACCCTCATTTGCAGTTTAGGTGCGGCGTCCAAAGAAAAACTCCGAATGCCCATTCCAAGACGTGGCAATAAGGGCCGACCGTCGGTCCGCCCCCACCTTGTTGACAGCGCCACAAACAGGGCCGCAGTCAAGACCCTGTGCTCTGGAGATACGGCCGAAGTAAAGGTGTCGAAGTCATGTGCCTATCCAGTTCGACGCCATTTTGTTGAGGTCGTACGGCAGGAAAAATACTGGCGCATTGAATCCACAAACGCTTAATGAACCCTGACGTTTAGCCGCGGCGGCCCGCTTTCCCCCGCCGCGGGGCAGGTCTATGATGCCAAGTAACCGAGGAAGCTTTATGCGAATTACCGGCAAGTGCCATTGCGGCAACATCTCATACGAACTGGAGTGGCCGGGTGAGCCGTCCGCGATACAAGCCCGCGCTTGCACTTGCTCGTTTTGCCTGAAGCACGGGGGTGTTTGGACTTCCAACCCCAAGGCGGCGCTGGGAGTGGCATCGCATCGTGCGTGTGTATCTTCGAGACCAGAATGACGTTACGACCAAGGATAAACTGAGGGCGGCATATTTCTGCCGTTGCTGTCAGCCTAGAAAGTAAATTGATTCACGTTGGGGGAGGGGTGCGAATCTCATGTGTTTTGGCGGCCCGTGAACTCAACCCGGACCACGTCGACCTAGTTGTCTTTCCCGAAGGGGTTTGTATGGATGAGATAAATGGCGTGCATTCAACCCATCCGGACGCCGTCGTTGCTGGTGCCGTTGTGGAAAACGGCTATAGCCGTGGAGTCCTGCAACATAGAGGCCTAAATCAAATAGATTATCGAAAGGTGGAATCGGACGGTCGAACCAAAGGTACCGCGAATATCCATCAGAACCCAGTGTATGAGCTAGGAGATGTGTGCATTGGCGTAATAATTTGCATGGATGTAAATCACATGGAATTCTTTCACTCGGTAATTTGGAAGATTCAATCAAGTCAGGCTATGCTGAAAATCCTATGCGTGCCCGCCGACATGGGGGCTGAATGGTTTGAGGGGAATAGCCTTGCGTTCCCACAGAATTTCAAGGGAATTCACGTGATTGTGTGCAACAACAATTCGCGGAATCACCAGGGCCACCGCCGCAAGAGTTTTATAACCGATACACACGGACTGAAAATTGTTGTGCAGAACGAGATAGAGCCTATTCATGCAGTTTTGTATTAAGCAGATTAATGGCCCCGCATGAAGCGTCGACATGAACGATTACCCCAAGATTCTTGCATCTGAGCTGCTGGATGCGCCCACCGAGGTGATGTACCGGTACCTCGCGCACTTCGAGGGTGACGCGTACGAGTTCATTGGGAAGCTCGCGCAGGCAGCCAACGTATGGGAACAATTTCAGGCAGTCGCGGCAAAGCACGAAGAGAAAAAGCCGGAGTTGACGTGGTCGACAGCATACTTTCTTAACGCTGTCAGCGCCGCTTTGATATCTACTCGGTTGTTCCTTTCTGGCTACATCGTTCCTTCCGGGAATCAGGCACGGCATGCAATCGAATCTATGGCATTTGGTGTTTTGCTTTGTTTCCCGCGTACGGGCACGTTCCAACAATGGAGTAAGGGCCGCAATATCGAATACAAGGCGCTTGAGCTGTTGGCCAAACATGCCGAACATTGCGGCGTGAACAAAGTTGACGCTGAAAGTTTAAGAAAACAGGCAAAATGGTTTGACCAGTACAGTCACCCGAGCCGCCTCGCGCTTTCCGGGGTCGTTTTGAAACCAGTGCAGCAAGGTGCATGGAATTTGGGGGCGCTTTTTGTTGATGACCATTTGCCCCAGTACCGTCAGGAAATGGCGAACCGCGTTTCTTCGGCCGAGTTGCTGGGTCATACCATCGCGGGGGCTCACGCGGCACTAATCGACCAGCAATTGATATAGCACCTATGACCGATTTTGATAGTTTGCAGTCCAGTCGCCGTGAAAACCTCATCGAACACGTGTTCATTGGTGAGGTTTTGCGCCACCTTTGGTGTATGGGAGTTCGCGAGGTGGAGGTGCTCCGGTCCGAGACCGATGCTGCTGGGTACGATATTGTTATCGAAGTAGGGAAGATTACCCGCCATATCCAACTGAAATCTTCGGCATGCGGCGCAAAGACCGCACGGCAGCACGTTCATATCGCTCTTGGGAACAAGCCTAGCGGATGCGTGCTCTGGGTAAGGTTCGACTCTTCCACTCTGACTCTCGGCCCTTTTCTTTGGTTCGGCGGGGAACCAGGAAAACCGTTGCGGGATATAGCGGACTTCCCGATAGCTAAGCACACCAAAGGCAACGCAGAGGGCGAGAAGACAGAGAGGAAGAATATTCGCGTCATCAACATAGGCCAATTCACGGCGATTGCAACCATCTCTGACGTTATCGAGAGGTTGTTTGGCCCGCAGATAGGGCAGTAAGTTGGCTTGGATGCTCGAGTACCCGTATCCTGCAGGACCGCGTAACATGTCGTCCCAGGTGGGCGCTGCACGATAATGCGGTGCGAGTAGCGTTTGGGTGAGAGGGGGGAACACGGAGATGGTGGAGCAGCATTCCTTATTTGGGTCGCAATTCGAGGAAGATTTTCTCGTCCGTACGCTGGGTACTATTGCCTATCAACCCCACGTAGCTCTCACCGAGCTCGTTGCAAATGCGTGGGACGCTGGGGCCGCATCGGTAGATATCACCATTCCGCTGGAGAAGGGCGGTCGTCTTGTGGTTTCCGACGATGGCTGCGGAATGACGAGGGACCAGTTTCTCGCACGCTGGATGACGCTCGCATACAATCGAGTAAAGCATCAAGGGGACAAGGCGGAGTTCCCCTCTGAACGAGGTGGTATGACACGGCCCGCGTATGGGCAGAACGGCGTCGGAAGACACGGTCTTCTTTGTTTTGCTGACTCATACAAGGTTGAGACGTGGCGAGATGGAGATATTTGGGAATTTTTCGTAGCCACCGCAAGTGGCGAGCACCCGTTTGTGCTTGTTTCCGAGCAGCAAGCCAAGAAACCAGGCCATGGCACCAAAGTCATGGCGGAGGTAGTTAGGCGCCTCCCGGACCCGGAGGAGATTCGCGACATTCTATCTGCAAGATTCCTTCATGACCCGCAATTTGTGGTAAAGGTCAATGGAATCTCTGTTCCGCTGGCTGAGCACGTGGGGCTAATCGAAAAGCGAACTCTCCAAACAAGGGATGGAGTCTCGGTGGATGCATTTGTTATTGACACCACCAAGAGCAATCGGAATACGCGCACGCAAGGAGTAGCTTTTTGGGTCGAAGGAAGGCTCGTGGGTACGCCAGGCTGGGTCATCGGTGGCCAAGTACTGCAGGATGGCCGCACAAAAATCGCGAAGCGATACACGGTTGTCGCGCGAAGCAATGGCCTACTGCCGTATGTACGCCAGGACTGGTCCGGATTCGAGGACTCCGATGACGTCACAGCGGTTCTTGCGCTCGTGGCAGACTACGTAACTGAAACGTTTCGAAAGCTTGCTCTGGAGCAGGTTAAGGAAACATCGCAAGACGCTCTTCGGGAGCACAAACGCCAGCTACGTGAACTCCCTTCTCGAGCAAAGTATGAGGTCGCAGAATTTGTGCAGGAGATGACAGCAACTAGCCCCTCGATTGAGCCAGAAGCTCTATCGTCTGCGGTGGCGGCTGTGATTAAGCTTGAACAATCCAGGTCTGGCGCCGCATTGCTGGAAAAGCTGACTAGGCTTCCGGAAGGGGATATAGACGCATTGGACCGTCTTATTAGTGAATGGTCGGTTCGCGATGCGCTTGCGGTTCTTGACGAAATTGACCAGCGGCTTTCAGTAATTGAAGCAATCGAAAAACTCTCGTCTGATAGCTCGGTTAACGAACTTCATACTCTTCACCCATTGGTAACGCAAGCCCGATGGTTGTTCGGACCGGAATTCGATTCGCCCGAATATGCCTCAAATATGTCACTGCGTAATGCGGTGAAGAAAGTATTCGGAAAAGACGTGGCTAACGATGCCTTTCCGAACAGTAAACGTCGACCCGACCTTGTCGTAATGGGAAATTCAACTTTCTCGATTGTGGGTACTGAACAGTTTGATAGTGGCGGCACCAATCTTACACAAATGCGAGACGTATTGATAATTGAGCTCAAGAAGGGCGGCGCAAAGATTGGTCGTGATGAAATGAACCAAGCATCGGGGTATGTTGAAGATTTGCTTGGCTGCGGATTGGTTGATGGCACTCCGTTTGTAAGAGCCTACGTTGTTGGTCACGAGATAGAGGGACGCACGGAGCCTGTGCGTGGGGTGGGGGAAAACCCAGCGAAGGGACGAATTGAGGCCACGACTTATGGGCAATTGGTTCGTACCGCACATCAACGCTTTTTTCACCTGAAGGAAAAAGTGCCTGCGCGATACGAGGAAATGTCAGGCCAGGACTTGTTGAGGCGCGTCCTCGACGAAGAACCTGAGCAACTTCGACTTGACGAGAAAACCGGTACCTAGCGGTAGGGCGGACCGTAAACAGGGCGTCGAGTCGCGAGCTTTTGTCGCCAGTCATGCCATTCGCATATGGACTTACCTTAGACGGGCGAAACTTTCCGGGAGAGGGGCGGGTGGCGAAGCAGCGTCACGGACATAATGCTGCAGTGCGGCCGTCATCGCATGAGCGCACTTGGTGACGAGAAAAGGAATGCCGTCTAAAACCGGTAGCGGTCGGCATTGGGCGTCCCTGGCTGGTAGATATTGGGACAAGGACAAGAAATCGCGGCCAACGACCCTAGGAGGTGTTAGAGGCGTGCGTGACGCTGGCAGCACCGTGGGTGCTCCGGACGGTGCCCGATGTGCCGGCTATCCACCAAATATATCAGCCGCGGTGGCGTCTCGCCACTCGCCTTTGGCATCAAGCTTTTGAAAGGCAGTTTTTTTCTTGTCTTGCCAGTGGAATAGCACGATGTTCTCGGCATGGTACTCATTGCCGACTAGTCTGAGGCGTTTTATATCGTTGTCCGTCGGGCCCGGCGCGCTTCCGCCCTTGACTTGAATCAGGATTATGTCGAACAAATCGAGAGTCTTCAATCCCGCCATCGTAGGCGGTTTACCGCATTTGCGAATCGCCACAATATCCACAATACCTGCGGACTCTCGCCCCTTTGGACCCAGAAAGTCGACGAACCTCCATCGCTTCGCATACCGATTAGCCAGTGCTTTTGCAAGCGTATTTGCCATCTTTCCCGTTCTACGTGCGTTGGCAGCAATCGCCCGCCATTCCTTCTTGGTCTTTGCCATTGGTATTGACTCCCTGTCGTTGAGGAAACTCTACCCGAAATAATGTACGACCTCTCGGGCGACGGCGTTTGCCGAATTTCCAAAGCGCACTGCGCCTCTATCAACGCGCGCAGCGCGGGTCGCAGTCTACTTTCCGCATCGCAATTGCACCCGTATAAAACGCCAGGCCAGCGCGCCGATTGCCCGGGCAGAACTCCTCGTCGGTGCTATTCAACTATCTAATTGCAAGGTAGAAAGGCCAAAAGTCTAAAACCCGGTTCTTAGACTGGTTTCCACAAACGAAAGGAAACCATCATGTCAAAGAGAACCACCAAGAACCACCAGACCGCCGCGCAGCGCATCATCGAAAAAGCTCAAGCCAGGGGCAGCCATGCTGCCACCGCCAAAGGAGCCCTTGCGTATCTCCTTTCAAACCTGCCGCTGCCAATACCTGGCCTCGCATATCTCAGTGGCCGGACCGACTACCGCCCGCAGGCCGATACCACCCGGCGGCCCAACTGGGACAGGGTCGTCTCATGGACGCACGACGAGCGCGCTGAAAAGCGGGCAGCCGAAATCGCCGAACGCATTTTGAAGAAGCGGCCGGCGCGCCCGTTTTCCAAGGTTCATGCTGCCTGCAGGAAGCTGACCGCAGACATCGGGAAGCGCGTCACGAAACACATCGAACGGCGTATCGGCAGGCTTCTTGCGCAGGCACTAGCCAAATCCTGGCCGTATAGTCGGTCCACGAGCAGCTGGGCTGGTGGCCATCACTACGTCGAAGTCGACATCGGTGATGCCCCCATTGCGAAGTGTTCGAGTGACCGGGTCTGGTCGCGTAACAAAAAATGGTCCGGCACAAACAGCAGCGCGTGCCTGAGCATAACACCCAGGTGTTACGAGGCGTTTGGCAGCAATTTGATAATCGGTGGACTAATAACGCTCGACTGCGAAGTCGTTGGCGTCCGCGAATACCGCGCGATGTGGGCAGAGCAGGGCAAGGGTTTTGCGCTCAAGGTGGTGCAGGGCTGGATAATCCGTGGCTACCACGTTGAAGGTGGAACGCTGGAGGCGGCGCGGCGTAAGGCGGAGAAGGCGCGAAGGGAGCGGCTGGCGGTGCGGCAGGTCGCGAAGCTCGGGATGGCGGGGGTGGACCTGAGCCAAGTCATGGTGACACGTGCGGATAGCATACGGGCCGGCAATTGCCCGGCGGGAACCGCATCGTTTATCAACCGTCATGCGGACGTGCTTGGTGGCAGGACCAGCATTCCCGCGGACCAACTCCTGCAGCTGGTTGACGACCAATACACACGGGCGGCAGTGCTGCGCGCGATTACCCGGATGCTGGCGGAAGGGCGGCTGCAGGGCGTTACGCTGACGGGGGAGGGCGCCGGCGGCGCGACGCCGGTGGCAGATACCGGCGTCGAAGAGGTGATGCAGTTGGCGGCGTAGGTCGCGCCAGGCCGCTCCAGTTACCTCACTGGAGCGGTGTACCCGTCATCAGGGCATCCGCCCGCTCTGGCAGCAACCCAACGAAACGCCCCTCGGCGCTATCCATACGCCGAAATGTCGCGTCGCCAAACGTCCGTCGCTTCTTGCTGTAGCCCTTCGGCTTGAGCGAGACCTGCGCCGCCCATATGCCATAGCGCGTCTCCAGGATAAAACTGACGACGTCGACCTTGCAGGGGCTGTTGCCAATCGAGCCATATCGGTCACGAATCTCTTCATGACGGCGAATCTTGTCTTTCGGCAGCACCCACGCTTCTATCACCGTAAAGACAAAATCGGCATCGAGCTGCGCAGCAGCCGCCTGAATCGCGAGCGCGGAGCGGTCCTTCGTGTCGTCATCCGCAGTGCCGACGGCCACGTGGAGAATCTGCCTGCTTGCGAAATTGCCAACAAAGGCAATGGGCGCAAGCGATTCCCCGGCTTCGACAAAGCTGCGAGCTTTCGCAATCAGCGGCTCGATGACCTCGCGGTATTTTTCGGGGATGTCCATGATGCGATTTTACGCGCTGGGCTGGCGGTGTTGGTGAGCCGCTGTCCACGCGTGCGGCGGCATTTAAAAACGCCGGAAGCTTGTAGGCAAAGAAATATTTTTCCGTTGAAGAATCATAGCGATGACCTTGTATTGAGTCTTAAATTGCGGCCATTCGTGCTCGCAATATAAATGCCACTCGCTGAACTAGATTCCAGGTCATTTTTCAACGAAG
>Ga0307377_10007911_pt1 | contig 10872 bp, 22 predicted proteins | sample TR3MG_FD_202535 | JGI IMG/M metagenome (GOLD analysis project Ga0307377, IMG submission 202535) | Soil microbial communities from Risofladan, Vaasa, Finland - TR-3 | ecosystem: Environmental > Terrestrial > Soil > Coastal area > Acid sulfate soil | place: Finland: Risofladan, Vaasa | collected... | reverse complement strand
AACGATCCGCAACGCCAATGACGCAACGATCGAATACGCCGGTTGCGCAACGATCGAACACGCAGGTCGCGCAACGATCCGCAACGCCGGTAGTGCAACGATCAAATATGCCGGTCGCGCAACGATCCGCAACGCCGGTAGTGCAACGATCGAATACGCCAATGACGCAACGATCGAATACGCAGGCCGCGCAACGATAACACAATGATCTACCGCGCCAGACTAAACCTCACGATTGACGACGCCTAACCGGGCACGAAACCAAGCACGAATTCCAAGAGGTGACACCATGAGAAGTTACAATCTGAGAATCGGGCAGGAAGAATTCGCGCAGCAACGCGCGTTTCTGGAGAGAACGTTGGATACGCTCGAACGGGGAAGGCCGGTCACGATTGATCCGGCCAGCAAAGACATATTGGCCGGTCTACAATCCCTCTGTGACGAGATTGCCGATCAAGACGCATAAGCGCAGAGGGCCAAGAAGGTGGGCTATGCCGAGTGGGAGCAATTGGCCGACAGTCGCATCATGTCGACGTGTGACGATTGTGTCATGGGGCCTAAAGATGGGGGCTGCGCGTTCTGTGGCTATGGGTCTTTCGATGGCTTCCCAACTACCTTAGCGCCGATCGACTGGGAACCTGATCGACTGGGAACCTGATCGCCGGCTCCCGGCGACCAGCCTCCCGGCTCCCGGCGTCCGGCCGGCCGGCGTCCGGCCGGCCGGCGTCAGGCGCCTAGGTGGAGGTGTGCGTCCAGGCGGAGGTGTGCGCCCGGCGACCGGCGACCGGCGACCGGCGACCGGCGACCGGCGACCGGCGACCGGCGACCGGCGACCGGCGACCGGCGACCGGCGACCGGCGACCGGTGCCTAGGTGGGGGTGTGCGCCCAGATGGAGGTGTGCGCCCGGCGGCCGGCGCCCAGATGGAGGTGTGCGCCCGGCGACCGGCGCCCAGATGGAGGTGTGCGCCCGGGTGGAGGTGTGCGCCCAGATGGAGGTGTGCGCCGGGTGGGGGTGTGCGCCCGTTCCGCCTGGAAGCGCTCCCGGTGTCCGGGTGGAGGTGTCCGGGTGGAGGTGTCCGGGTGGAGGTGTCCGGGTGGAGGTATGTGCCCGTTTCCACCTGGAAGCGCTCCCGGTGTCCGGGTGGAGGTGCGCGCCCGGGTGGAGGTGCGCCCGGGTGGAGGTGCGCGCCTATGGTTGGATTGTGACGATTGACCATCTGTGAGGTCTACGATGATTATGCGGATTTGGAATTGGTTTCGCGTCCAGGTGGGTGCGCCCATTTCCGCCTGGAAGCGCTCCCGGCGTCCGGCGTCCAGCCGGCCGGCGTCCGGCCGGCCGGCGTCCGGCCGGCCGGCGTCCGGCGTCCGGCGTCCGGCGTCCGGCGTCCGGCGTCCGGCGTCCGGCGTCCGGCGTCCGGCGTCCGGCGTCCGGTGTGCGCCCAGGTGGAGGTGTGCGCCCAGGCGGAGGTGTGCGCCCGGCGTCCGGTGTGCGCCCGTTTCCACCTGGAAGCGCTTCCGGCGTCCGGCGTCCGGCGTCCGGCGTCCGGCGTCCGGCGTCCGGCGTCCGGCGTCCGGTGTCCGGTGTCCGGCCCCCGGTGTCCGGCCCCCGGTGTCCGGCTCCCGGTGTCCGGCTCCCGCCCGATTCTACCGGTCGCACCGATTCTGACGATTCTACCGGTCGCACTGATTCTGACGATTCTACCGGTCGCACCGATTCTGACGATTCTAACGGGCGGGCCGGATATCTAACCGGACTCTAACCGGACTCTAACCGGACTCTAACCGGACTCTAACCGGGCACGAAAACTAACCGGGCTCTAACCGGGCATGAATCGGCCACAAATTCTTGGCCTAACATGGCCCGGAACCCGGCATGAATTCTCGGCCGATCTGTGGTTGTGTTGCATTTCGCCGTTTCATGCAACACAACGATCCTTGCCGCCCACGGGCCGAGACACAATGCTGCCAGGCGGCTTGCTCTCAGACGCCACAGGAGGCCCAGGGAAGCCAACAGGCATGAGACCCCAGGAGGCCTTCGGGCAACCACCTGGCCCAGCCAGTCGCGAGAATGGGGTCTCCAGGAGATGTTTGTGGCGTACCACCAGGTATGGGCGCCGGGTGCCGCCAGGTGCCGCCGGTCTCTTGCCCAAACGGCGTGATCGCCTGCGGTGATCCCCCGCGTGATCGCCGGTTGACCGCTGTCACGTCACAGGTACTAAGCCCCTGAGCAGGCATTGTTAGCACCAGCGTAGTTGACGATCAAGTCAAGAAGACGGCCGCCGGGTTGCTCACAGAGTCTACTCCCCGATGACCGACCACCGCGACTATCCCTCAGAGTGACGCCATGCTGCGTAGTATATATACTACGCAGCATGGTACTCATTTGGGCGGTCGGCGGCCGAGGCTGACCAAGCGCCGGTAACCCTAAGCGCCAAGCGCCGGTAACCCTAAGCGCCAAGCGCCGGTAACCCTAAGCGCCAAGCGCCGTGTAAACGCACTCGCTAGTGGCAGTTAGCTTATTCCCAGCCTTGCAAGACGGCCACCATCGCTTCATCTCGGGTCGCCGCCACGCCCTGTCCGGTTTCCCACTTGTGCCACTTCGACTTCCACCTCCACCAACCCCATCGCCCAGCCGCTCGACCAGATCATCGCCTGGTCGGATCAGCACCCGGTAGACGCTGCGTGGTCGCTTGGAGACCATCTTGCCCATCACGCACCAGTTTGCTTTCTTCCGGCAGTGTTCAGTTTCGGAGGAGTTCATTCATCGCCCCATAGAGTTCGTGGATTTTCTGTGCGGCAGCAGAGCATGGGTGAAGCAAGGGCTCGGCGCCAGGGGTGTTGGCGATCTCTGACGCCATCGCATCCAGGCGGACAATGCGACCCTTCCACCCCTCGATCGCTTCCTTCAGGTGGTTCCTCTGTTGCTCCCGCAAGCGCCCGACTTCACCCAGTATCTGGCGCAGGTCGGAGCCAACAAGAATCTTGTGCCAGTCATCCCGGTGGGCGATCTCGATCAGTTCTTCAAGGGGTCTCGGCAGCATGGTTTCTCCAACTACTAATTTGGTACTAATCTGTGTCAGATTGTAAACGTTTGCGAACGATCTCGTTCCAAACATCGGGCTGCCACGATTTCGGATGCCCGTTTCAGGTGATCTCTGAACTTGCTCATGTTACCGCCTTCCCGAACATGGCACCGATGCCACCGGCCTCCGGGCCTAATGTCGCCATGTCTAGGTCAAAGGTGACTCTGGTGTCGATCGTCATCACCCTGCCGATCTTTGCCTCAAATCGGTGGGTCTTCTTTGTCTTGCGTTCCTTCACTGTGCAGATCAATCTGTCCCCGGGTTTGAAGTGGATGAGGCCCGGTAGGCTGTTTCGCTGTTGTTCTTTCATCATGGGTCTCCTGGGAACCTTTTCATTACCTCCAGGGCGATGGTCAGTTCCATCTGGGAACAGAAGCTACCCGATGTCATGTAGGCATCAGGGAAGTGTTTGTGGATCGCAGGCATCACGATCGTCCGCCACTCATAATGACCACCACTGGCCACGATGTGCAGGTAGGTTTTCTTCCGGTGTGCAAGTTGCCGCCGGACGACTCGCACCTTGGCGCCTAGGGCTCGTAGGTCGTCAACTACTTTCACTGGCCACCCCCAATAGCTTTGGCATCCCACAGAGCAGGTTGGCGAAGTTGTGTTCGATTAACTTGGGATCGAGGAAGCTAATGAGCTTTGCGTGCAAGTCCTCGAAGGCTTCCTTCAAGCGGCGAAGGCCGGTTTCGTTCTCTGGGGTTGCAGGTATCAAGGCGTTCATCGATGTGCCCCGATCAAAGTGAAAGTCCTCTTTCTTTAGGCCGACTTCCAGGTCACCTTTGATCCAATCCCCGTTGTTCAGGAGGCGGGTGCAGTCTCGATACATCTTCTGCCCGTCTGCTGTTGTCCCGACTAGATACTTCCCCCATTCGAGTGTTGACTTGACTTCTCCTTTGACTTCTTCATCCATGGTGTCGTTGTCGTGACCGCGATCTGTCTCGACAGACCCACAGAACTGGACATAGAAGAAAGGCTCCGACGCGAACGTGACGATGTCCTTCAGCCACTTCTGTAGCTCCCGGCGTAGCTCGTCGATGTCACTGCCCGACTTCTCAAACTGGTGCACGCCATACGTGTACTCCGTGCTGAATGTGGTCGTCCCATCGGAATACTCCGGGGTGTGGATTCGCACGGGCACCGTTACCTTGCATCGGTTGACGGTGAAGTCCCACTTCTCGACGATCTTACCCTTGCGTGCCATCACGGTCTCCGGGGAAGGTCAACTCATACTCGTTCAGGTAGACCACATCGATGATCTGGCCACGCACACCATTGAGACGCAGGTCGATAAATTGACCCCCACGAAAGAGTGCTTGTTGTCGAGGAAGCTTGGCATCCTGGCAGCCGACCAACAACACGCAGGCCAACAGCAACCAGCCACACCTTGCCCAGTGCAAACGCCGCTTGATGCGTTGACGATTTCGGAACCACTTGATAACGTTCACGATCACCTCCAGGCTGCGACAATGCAGACGTACCAGATACCGTTCCGTCCTTGGGACATTGCGACTCCATACAGGGCAGGCTTCCCGTTGGCTGTCTTCCAGTGACTAGGACTCTGCCGCCAACACTTCCAGCAGTCAGCAGCCGCTTCCTCCATGGTTTGACCAGGCCACGACTCGGCGCAGATTTCGCTGGCTTCCTGGAGTCCCGTGATGCCAAAGATAGTGGTGGCTCGATGCTCGAAACCATTGTGGTCTTGATGCAATCGGCGAGCCATGCTTTTCGCATGCTGTTCTGCCACCATCGACAATCCTTGATCTTCCTTCCCGTACTTCACCAGGTTGAATTGCCGCCCCGCCTTGATCACCGGGTGGACCACCCGCGTAATTGTTGGCTCGACTAGGGGCTTTGCTTTGATAGGTTGGCAACCCAGCATCACTGCACAGGCCAGTCCGACCCAGGCGACCACACAGGCGACCCAGTTACTTCTGTTGTTCACGGTTCTTCTCCAGGGCTAGTGTGCGATCCGGACTACGCCTTGTTCCTTGCAGTGTGGACAACGGCAGGGGGGATCGGTGCGTTCTTCGGGGGCACCCGTCTTCGTACCATGCCATCGGTATCGATCCTCGGCACCCATCAGGCAGTAGGGCTCCACCCATGATCCGTCGACCATCTTTCCTTCGTCTCGGTTCAGTCGTTCGGTGCGATCGACAAACCGATCGAAACTCTGCAACACCTCTTGATCGGCTAGGCCAACGTCCCAGGTCCAATGTTGGAACCACTCGATGCACCACACTTCCCACCGCCGGAACGTCACGGTGACCTTCAGGTCGGCGAAGTTCAGGTCTGCGTGTTGGCCTCGGTACGTTGGCCACCACTCCTCTTCGACTTCGCGAGTCAGTTCGGAGATACAGCCATCGACCGCCTTGACCTTTGGCATCTTGTCCCACCCCGACCCGTTCCACAGCCGTCCTTCGGGCAACCCTTCAGTTTGCCATGCGGGGCGCTCCCTCATGTCGCCGTCTTTCTTGGTAACGTCTTGCGACCACTTCGCTTTGACGTGGAAGATCGGATAGACCTTCTCGCCGGGCAGCAGGTCATCGAGTAGTTCTTTACTTGGCTCGTTCATGCTTGCTCCCCGAAGACCGTGCCGATGCCATCCTTCAGTCCAAAGTCCCCTGGCTCAGCATCGAAGGTTACGATGGTGTCAATCTTCAATCGCCGGCCGATCTTGTCCACAAATCTGTGTCTCTTCCCGGTCTTGCGATCGGTGACCGTGCAATGGAGTTCGTCTCCAGGTTGAACGTCGACACTCGAATGGAAATGGTCTCGTTGTCGTTCTTTCATCCGATCTGTTCCTTGCAACGGTAGCCGGTCTCGGTGTTTAGTTGGTGGTAGATTCTTCGCATGCTCGACTCGCTCGTGTCCGGTCTGCGTCTTGATCCGCCTTGGCCTCCGCCGCTTTTAGCAGAGTATCCCACCCGCTTGTTGTTCTTCTGTCTTGGGGTCAAGGCCCTCGGCCTCTCGGGTAGCTTGCAGCAGGTCGCGGTACTCGTCCATCAGTTCAACAATGGTCCTGTCGCTACGCAACTCGGCGTCATCGGGCAGGGCCTCGATCTCCAGCTTGAGGGGCCCCAGTTCGTTCAGGCGACTTCGCACTCGCATCAGGTGATTGCGGAGGGATCGCAACTCGCCCCAACCTCCGTTGGTTCCACCGATGCAGCAGTTGATCCGGTAGCGGGTCTCTTCCAGCAGTGTCATCTTGTTCATCAATCGAACCTCAGGTGAAAACCGGTCTCAAAGAATCCTCCGTCCCAGTGGTCCAGGAGGCGCCCGTCATTTGATATCCCGACCCTCCGTCCGTTACAGTAGAGTTCCAGGTCACCGGCAAACATGCGCCCTTGGCGAACCTCTCGCAGGAACATCAGGATGATCGTCTCGCTCACGGTGATGATCGACTCGCCGATCAAGTCAGGCAAGAGGGCGAGTTGCTCGTCTTCGTGTAGGGGGATTATCAGGTCTCCAACACGACTCAGTTCGGGGAACCAAACATCTTTGTGAGTGGCGAAACTGTCTGTCAGTGCAAGACTGGTGCAGCCCTTGCCGCAAGAGTAGATTTGTGTCAGCATGCTGCTACCCTCGTATTGACAGTTCAGTCTCGCCTAGGGCTTGGGCCAGCGCGAAGACGGCCCCCACGGCGTTTCGATACTCACGGATGAAAGTGTAATCGTCAAAAGTATCCATCACGGCCTCTTTCGAGTCTGATAGAAACTTTGCCGCTTTGCGGAACTTCTCGACTTCGCTCAGTTTGATCTTCATGCTGCTTTTCCCTGTATCAAGATTGGGTCGGTAGCCAGCTTCCGGGCCCGCCGCTGCATGGTGGCCAGCTTGGCGGGGTGGATTTCGTAAATGCCATCAGCGTGGTCGTTCATGGTGTCGTTCCCTGTGGGTGATACTAAAGTATACACCACAAACGACATCGAGTCAAATGAAAATCTTAGGGTTTCCGCTGGATTCCGAAGTCTTTCGCTTTGATCTTCACCATTCGCCCATCCTTGTGATGCCAAACGATGCCCTCAATGTCACGTTCTTGGAACCATCTGACCAGTGCGTCGAAGGTTCGCGGGGCAGTATCATAACTGACCTGTCCATGGCGAATCAGTACATGGTGTGGCAATCTCTCGGGGTTACCTTGGACCTTTGGGCCACAGAGTTCGTAGGTTCCATCCGCTTGGTTGTCGAGCGCTTCTCGGAACCACTTGTCTTCGGGGCCGTCGCCGACAGGCACCCAGCCTTGCTGCTTGCCGGTGACCGTGTCCACATCACAAGCCGGCTCGAAGTTCTGTGGAGGCCGCTTGCCACGCTTGATTTCGTACCGCTTGTAGAGTTGCGAGTTGCACACAAGACAGCAGGTGCCGTCCCACTTGCGGGTAGCAACCCCTTCGCCGGCCAGGACCCACTCGGCACCAGGCACCACTTCATTGCGCACGCGGCGATCGCCGTCGTAGTCCCGTTGGAACAGGGAAATGATCTTTCTCATTTGTCTCCCAATCGCATTTGTTTTCGGTAGGCCACCAGTTTCCCCTTGGCGCCCGGGTCCCGCATGAACTTCAGCACTAGATGATTCAGCGCGATATCACACCGGGTACAGATCGGCCTCCACAGATTACCATCGGCACAGGCCGCCCATTGTTGGGTCGCCGGCCGCCCGCATCGGACACACTTCAGCCGTTCGATCCCAATGGCAGTATAGGGTTTCTTCCGCCCGTTTCTCACTCGGCGTACTCCGCTTGCTTCATTGCAATGAGGGCCAACCGCGCCTTAGCGGCTTTGACTTTTTCGACGGCTTGTTCCAGGTGTCGTTCTTCGCGTTGGGACATTGCCGCAAGCGCGGCCTCAGGCGAATCGGACAGCCGCCAATCATCCTGGGCGAACCGTCGCCCGTAGGACAGGGCCTTGTAGACGAGGTACGGGTAGTCTTCAGCGAGAATGTAGAGCTTCGCCGTCTTGTGGAACCTGGCTTCAATGACTTTCAGTTCGTCGCCGTCGTAGTTGAAACAGGCGACCCACTTCGTAACGTGTATGCTCATTGCATGACTCGTTTCAGTTGGTACTCCAAGTCGATTAGAGCCTGCTTGACTGTCCAAGGATCAAAGTAGTGGTGGTTCCATTTGCCTGAGTGCGGATTGCAGCAGGTGTCGGGGTGGGCTCGCTTCGCATCATCGAAGCGTGTAAACACGGTTCCGGAATCACCGCAGTCACCAACAACGCGCAAGCTGAGCTTGCCATACTTGGTTTCCATGGTCCATCGGTCGCCATCCGGGACCCCGCCAAACCTTTCAACCAGAGCGGTGGCGCCCTTCACGAAACGCTCTTGTTCTATTCTCTTCATGCTGCCAGCCTTTCGTGTTCGCGCTCACAGAGGTCACTGATGACTTCGGCGAGATTTTCACACCAGCAACCGGTCTCTTCGAGGACTCGCCCCTTGGTCGCTTGCCGCCGGCCGCCCCAGCAGGTAACCTTGTATTTGTCCAGCAGATATTCTTTGTCTTCGCGTTTCATGTCAGAATTCCTCGGGTGATTCGATGCGGACCACCTGGGGCTCCAGGTACTCCTCTCCGGGGCTCTCCAGGACGCCTTCCCCGAATTTCTGCACCAACCAGTGCTCGCCCGCCTCGAAGGATGGGAAGGGGCCACAGGCGCGGAATTCGTCGGGCCGTTCTTCGGAGCCACCACCACGGGTAATCACAATCCACTGTTCGTTTATTTCGGTATCCCTTTGCGTTGAAGGTCAGTTGGTCGTATCCTACCCTGGACGGGCTCCAGGGTGTGCGGGTCACCCCGCACACCCGGGCCCTCCAGTAGTTCTAGCGTTTCATGTCTCCGAAGTCCTCCACTGCATGGCCTCTGGCTGCGTCAGTTGCGTATGGCACGGCAGCCGTTCGTGCCCGATGTTGTTAGGGCTCGACTAGGCCCTTGGGTGGCACTTGGCATGGACGGCTTGTTTGCGTGCAGGTGAAACGTGTGTGTAGCGTTGGGTCGAGGTGACCGACTTGTGCCCCAGCAGTTCCTGGACGCTGCGAATGTCCGCGCCATGATCGAGAAGATGCGTGGCGAAACTATGACGTAGTGTGTGCGGGGTGGCGCCCGGACCGAGCTTCTTCAGGAGCTTTCGCACCGATCGATCCGACAGCCGGCCGCCCTGGTAGTTCAGGAACAGGGCACCCGGCTCTTCGCCGCGCTCGGCCAGGTAGGCTTGCAGCGCGGCCACGGCCGTCCGCCCGATCGGGCAGAGCCGCTCCCGGCCACCTTTGCCGAACACCCGAACATAGCCATCGTCCAGGTTGATGTTCTCCAGGTCCAACCCGACCAGTTCCGAAACACGCAGGCCGCCGGCATATATGATCTCCAGCATCGCGAGGTTACGTCCTGACACCTTGTCGAGCAGATTGTCGACTTCGCCTTCGGTCAGAACCTTGGGGAGAACTTGATCCAGCCGGGGCAGGTCGAGTTCTTTCGCCGGGTTGGACTTCGCCCATCCCTCTCGGAGGCCAAAACGGAAGTAGGTGCGGACGCAGGCGAGCTTCCGACCAATGGTCGAGGGGGCGTAGTTCGCACCATGTAGAGTTTCGAGCCATGCTCGCAGGTCGCCCATCGTCACGGTTGAGGCCGGCTTGTCGCCCAGGAATTCGGCCAGTTGTGCCAGGTCGTTACAGTAGGCCCGCACCGTTGTGTCGGGGCAGTTCCGCTCGACGACCAGGTAGCTGACAAAGTCTTCAATCCCCTGGCTGATCGTCAATTGCCCTGGCTGTGGGGCTTGGAAGACTCGTAGTGCGGTCATTGTTTGTTCCTCTGTGTTGCGTCTCTACTCAATCATACACCACAAACGTCTCCCTGTCAAATCTATTTCACAACAAAATTGACCAGCCGACCGGGGATCACGATTACCTTGATGACCGTCTTGCCGGCCAACAGCTTGGCGATCCTAGGGTCTTCCCGGGCGGTCTTTTCCATGAGAGCCTTGTAGGCCTCTGTGGACTTGTCTTCCGACATATTGCGCCTCATCAAAAGCACCCCTTGAAAATGCTCGACAGTACGACGAAGATCATAATCGCCAGTGGCCAGAACCAAGGGTCTTGCATAAGGCCACTGCAACCTGGCAGGATTTCTAGCTTTGTCTCTTCGGGCTCAGGCTCGGGCTCAGGCTCGGGCTCAGGCTCGGGCAACACAAAGCCGGCTTCCATCATCTTGATTAACTGATCGAGCTTCTCAGACCGGATGGCGTCCTTGATCTCGTATCGCACCCCAGGTTGAGGATCAGGCGCAGGGCGCTTCTCGTAGCCGATCGCATCGAACCATTCGTCGGGCACGTCAATCGGATCGACCAGGCCCCACCTCTTCAAACGGGCCACGCCATAGGCTTGCTCGTGAATGTCATGGATGTCCGTGCGGCCGAGCGTATTGGGGCCTTTGCCGACATAGGCAACGTTCGCGAAACCCACGGGGCATTCGTCGGTCACGCCATGGTAGCCGTCATTCTCGTCGCGATAGTAGGCAATCTTCATCGTGGTCTGTCCCCTGTACAGAAGGATCGTAAGTGTCCGTATTTCTCGAAGCGTTCGAGACCTCTCTGGTCGTCTTCGGCCTCTGCTTTGGTATCGTATGGCCCGCAGTCTTCACACTCCGGGATATTGGTGATCCACCAGCCATCACTTCGCTTGACAGACTTCATCGTCGGGCCTCACAGATCACATCTTCCAGCCGCTTGGCTTTGGGTGCCGGCTTAGCCACGTAGTAGTGGGCATAGGCTCCGGCTTCGTAGCTTGTGTTACGGTGTGC
>Ga0307377_10007910_pt1 | contig 10873 bp, 6 predicted proteins | sample TR3MG_FD_202535 | JGI IMG/M metagenome (GOLD analysis project Ga0307377, IMG submission 202535) | Soil microbial communities from Risofladan, Vaasa, Finland - TR-3 | ecosystem: Environmental > Terrestrial > Soil > Coastal area > Acid sulfate soil | place: Finland: Risofladan, Vaasa | collected... | reverse complement strand
CCCATCCAAAAACTCTCCGGTTTCTGTATTTATAGGGCGTCCATCAAGCATCTCTCGTGGAGGTTGAGTCGTTCCCCCGAATAAGTCGAAGCCGGCATCTTCTTCCTCATCGCTTTCTATTTCATCTACAACCATCGACTGATTACGCCAACTCTCTCCGAGGCGTATGTCCACACACCGTGGGTATTGTGGTGTCCACTCCCTAGCTTTCCGAACCAAGAAGTTCACACATTTCCAAGCGGTACCTTCGGCAAACTTCTGTACCAATTCTGGGCAACTATTGGCTGGAACGACCGAAAGGTAGAAGTACAGACCTTTATTCTGTTCGTCCTTTTCGGAATCGCCAACGGTAACCTTCTCTTCGTCACCGGTTGCGGAAGTCTTGGTCTTACCGGACAAAATCATTTCCCGACCGTTACGCTGATCGGCAAGAATGGTGTATCCTTGGTTAGAATGGAGTTCGTTAACTTTGTTAATACCGTAACTTGGGCCTGGATCGACTTCGCTAACCCGGTGAGGAGTGTGAAGAATATTAAAGTTGATCATTCCCTTGTCGTTAAGGTTTACGACCGAGATATCCAAACCTTGATCGGGCATATTCAACATGCCTTGGAAATAAGGTTCTGGTGCCTCTCCAGGACTTGGACGCTCAGTGAGCACGGAAAGAACTCCACGGTCAGGTGTTCCTAAAACCAACGCCGCCAACGGCGTACCAGTCTTTTTAGAAAAGAGCACCATTGTTGAACGAGCGTATTCTGCGATATAACCTTGGTACACGAAGCCGTCCTTCGGTTCCGACTTTGCTACCTGCTTAAAAAATCTTTGGTCTAAGTTTCTAATTATCATAATTTATTAATTATGGTAAACCAATCTCTAAATTCAATTTCTTCTTTTATCACATAGTTCAGCCAGTATGGAAGCATGACATCCTTCTGGATGACACCAGCATCCCAGAACCTTCCCCTTCAACTCACCCAACGCATCCTTAAGAGTCGGATGTGTTTCGATATATTCTCTGTACATTTCAAGACATCCGTCTCGTCCGTATTTCTTAACCGAGAACGGATTCTTCCACTTCGAACCTTTAGCACCTGTAACATAAAACTCCATGTTACGCCCAACGTAGATGTGGTTGCCCGCTCCCTTATCTAGCCAGTCCTGTAGGTTTGTATATTCAGGTCGTAAGTATTTTACTTTTACATTTACAACGGTTGTAGTCATTTTGGTTCGGAATACTAATCTATTTGAATATTCAATTTCTTCTTTTGTTTTTCCCTTTACCACCCTTTCTTTTGTTTTTCGATTGTTCCTTCTCCTCGACCGGTCTGTTTTCGCGTGGATCGGAACGACCCATCGCCATCATGAAATCACCGCTCGTGATTTTGTTGAGTTCGGCTACGAACGAATCAAAGTCTCCTGGAGAAACGCATATCGTCCATTTACACCCATCTTTGTCCCACTCTTCTCTAACGACTTCGGAGTTTTTGTACACGATTCCGCTACATTTCTTAGCGTACACGTGCTCTAAAAATATGGTACACTCCATACTAGACTTTATGAAAATCCATTTTCCCACCATTTTCTTAACTATCTGCTCAGCCTGTTTCTGAGGATTTTCCGCAGGATCCAAACGGACTTTCGCTTCGTCAACAATTCTTTCCAACCGGCTGACCGGGTGCGGATGACCTTTCTTCTCACTACTCGCATCGATATACGTCTTGTGAAGATAGTGTATAACAGCTCTACGATGACCTTCGAGATCCTCTTTTCTTTCGCTAGCACTAACTTGGAGTTCTCCTTCCGCGACTATTTTCTTAGCAGCCTCCATTTCGTCGGACGTTCCGAATACGGATACTAAATCGCTCGACTTCGCGACATTACCTTTCTTAAAATTTGTGAAGACCGCATCTACAGCCAATACATTATTCCATCCAAGCTTTCCATCCCTATACTTTCTCGCACTTCCAGGTTTCGTCGCAACCTCGAATACTTGTTTATTACCACTTTTATAGCGGACTAATTGTTGTGACATTTTATTTAAAACTGGGATCAGTTTTAAACTTCAATTTTTACTCACAGTCATCGCACTTTTTAATCCACAGGTAATATATCGCCACAGCTAACGATAGAACTGTAACTGCGATCCCGACCCAGAATACGATCTTCTTCGTCTGCTTATGTTTCTTTTTGCTACCAGCGGATCCGTAAGCAACTCCAGCTCCAACAAAGGCTAGAGGAACCGCTAAACAGGCTCCGCAGAAATTTTCCTTAGTTTCACTCATTTTTATTATAGATACAAAAAAAATATACACCGTAAATAAATGAATAATTTATGCTCAGTCATTACCTGTCTCGGGATTCTCATCAATCTGGGACTAATAATCTGGATTCTCGTAAAACAACGGAAATGTAGCTGTCAGAAACACAATAACAACGCAACTGCGACTGGGGGTTCAATATGTCAACAAGGGCCTAATTGTATGATTCCGTGCGCACAAAAGTACGGGTGGAACAATTGTCTGAACTGTTGTAATTATTAAAAACAATGTACAAATTGTAACCTCATTTTCATGAAAAGATACCTGCTGGCCAAAGACAATTTTCTTTACAAGAAATCCCCTTGGCCACTAATCCTCGAATTATGTCTTGAATTAGGCTCTTTCCCAGAAAACCTACTGGACCATCCTCAAGCCTACAATAGGTATCCCCAAAAACCTTAAAACAATTGTCCTTTGGAAAATCGGATGACGGGTCACCCCATCGAAAAATTTCGGTTAACCATGTTGTATTCCATGCAGAACTGTAAGTTTTATTCCAAGCCCATGGAAAAATGATATCAAGATCCTTCCACGTGTCCCACGCAGTCCCTTGAGATGTGTAGTCGACTAGCTTAGGAAATTTATAGTACTCATGAGCCCCTGCGCTGAACCAAAGACCGTGTCCTCCCCACGCAGAGTATAGAACCGGATGGTTGCCAACCATCTCGATACCGGGATCTCCCCATTTCTTAGTGGTGTTCCATGCGTGGTACGAGGCAACAACGGTAGTAGGTTTACCATTCGTAAAGTATATATGAGCATGCTCCAAATCTCCGATGTGGTCGTCAAACACAGTGTCTAGGATTTCCTTTCCACGATTGTACGGGTACAATGTAAAGTATGTGACGATCACACGGTGAGTTAACGGCTGTTCCAAAGCTAAAACAGGATCTGGTTCCCGAGGATCCGGTAAAACAATCGTGTAAACCGGTACAATAGTTGAATTTGGGTTTTGACCGTGGAAATAAGGCAGAACCTGAGATGGATCGCTAAGCTTCTCGTTAGAGATAAGCCAGTTTACACCGCTAATCGCTTCGACGTGTGTATAGTTTTGATAATATTCGACGCTACATGGGAAATACTCTTCTCCTTGGGCCATCCAAATCTTTGGAGCGTAAGTAGTTACGAAGGAATAATCTGCCCCAAGGGTTGTCGTCAATATACAAAGTAGTAATAAAAGTTTTATCATTTTATTACTTGACTTCAGTCTTTAGAAGTAGTTTCAATTTTATTTCCTTTCTTATAATAAAATGCGTTGCGAGTTTCTTAATTGTAAGCGAAAACTAAGTTTACTTTCTCTCATCTGTAAATGCGGCAAAACATTTTGTCGTAAACATCGGATCCCTTATCAGCACGAATGTACGTTCGATCACATCAATGAACACACGCAAAGATTAAAAAAGGTTTTGACTAGAGTCTCACCTCCTAAAAAATTATTACGTTTGTAATAATTTGTTTATATTAGTAACAGAGGTTTTTTCTTCCATTCCATCTCATCCACTGCGTGTATAATCTCATCTTTCGAGAACCGTGGAGAGAAATGGCACAACACGAGTTGCCCCTTAATCTTGTCATGGTGTTCCACCAACTCCTTCAAGTGAATATGTCCTCGTTCTTTACACGTTTTCTCATCAATCTCATCGTCGATGTACGTACATTCGGTGATCAACACCTCTGCTTCCAAAAACATAGGATGTTGCAACAGTCCTTCTATGGTCGTGTCCCCAGTGTACGCGAACAACGGTACTTCAACGTCATCTGTAATTTTTACTCCATCTTTTTTGAGTTGGCCAATCTCTTTTCCCGGAAGACCAATATATTCCTTCTTCAACTTACGCCTTATTTCCGTCAACACGTATCCAACAGAAGGAACCCGGTGAATGGTCGGTAGAGCGTGTATATACAAATCCTTCCCAACCTGTGTAACAGGTTTCGTTGATACATTTATGACGTCGGTCCCTCGCGGTAACCGAGGGGCTCCGCCATTTATTTTTGCCAAACTCGCGTATGCCTGTAACCAATCTTTTACACACGCCCCGGGTAACAAGATAGTCGCTGGGTCGAGTTCCTTTCTCTTCCTTAACATCGGTATAGAGTGTAACCGACCAATGTGATCACCATGTCCATGGGTTATACATATATGTCGACAGCCCATAAGCTTACCTATCATTTCCTCTGGAATAGTTCCACAGTCGAATGCAATCTTCCATCCGTGTAGGATTAGTATAGAACCGTGCGAGGCCCAACACTGTCCTGTAATAGTATATTTTCCAATTTGTAAAGTTGTCATCTCATTTTATACTATTCTGTGTATAAAATAATCAATTTTAATTATTCCTTTTCTTTCGTGGTTTAGGGATCTTCTCATTTTCCATAGCCTTTACCCAAGACTTGTATGCCTTTTCAAATACGTCCAGATCTTTTAACCATAGCTCCTTCTCTGTTGTTCCAGCCAGTTCGTCACGTCGTTCTATAGCCGATGCAACATCGTTCTTAAGTTTATTAATCTTCTCAGCCGTAATACTCCGAATCTGCATGCCGAATAGGTAACTGTATCCATGATCTGTTCCGTTATCCTCTTCTTCCTCGTCATCGTCTACAACCTTCTTCGTTTTTTTGAACACCTTGTCGTATTTCCGTTCCTCGAGTTCAGTCACCATTTCATCAGTTGGACGAGCATTTTTCTTCCCGTCTTCCTTCTTAAACAGCTTGATCTTACCCGCTATAACTTCTTCCATAAATCGTTTCTTATTGCCAAGTAATGTGACTTCCGCTTCAAGCTTACTCAATATATTAGCCTTCCGCTTTACGTAGTAATTATATCGAACACCACAGTAATAATCCAAGATCTCATCCACGCTGTTAAACTTACGTAGACCCTCCGGTGTGAACATGACCATGTTAGTAGTGTGAATGTATGATGTAAGCTTCAAATTACCTTCGTTACACGTAAAACCATCCTTAGATTCTGAAATCTCGAAGCGAATAGTTTTCGGTGTACAATAGTTTTTGTAACCACTAATCTGTTTCGATTCTTGCCAAACTTCTAATTTATCCCTGAAAGTATCTGTCCACATCCCGATAGGAAGTTCTTCTACCACCTTTTTCGTCCCCTTTTTAACAATACGCCCATGAGATATATACTTCCCGTCTTTCGCTTCAATCGTTCCAGTCCATTCTCTGTACCACGGAACAATCTCTGGAAGCAGTGACACACTTGCGTCTCCAGTTTTTTCGATCACTTTTCCATCGTTGTCTAACCAGATTTTCACGGCCGAGATCAAGTCCAGAGGATCGTAAGATGGTACACTGCACGACCACCCAGTTCCTATACCCGCACTGCATCCATTAATTAAAATCGTTGGCAGGATAGGAACGTAAAACTCAGGTTCAACTATTTTCCCGTCATCTTCTAGATGTTTTAGCAATTCGTCGTCTTCTGGATGATACAACAAACGAGTTAGCGCGTCCAATTTCGTATGAATGTACCTGGGAGGCGCGGAATCTTTTCCTCCACTGCTACGCGTCCCAAACTGACCATCGCGATAAAATAATGGTATATTATTACTACCAGGAAAAGATTGAGCCATCTTAATCAGTGTGTCGAAAAGATTTTGTTCTCCGTGATGGTAGCCCGAATTAAGAGCAACTTGTGCTCCAAATTGAGCAACCTTCATAACCTTCTTGTTGTGGTGAAATTTCTTAAGAAACGCTACGTATAAAATCTTTCGGTGACTTTCTTTCAGACCGTCTAATACGTGTGGAATACTTCGTTTACAGTCGTCCAGCGAGAATTTGATCATCTCGGTTTCCACAAAATCTGAGACGCTCAGTTTTAGGACTTCTTCGTCCTCTCCTGTCCACGCAAGTTTGATGTTCTCGGGATCGTAACCACTCAGCCATTCTTTCCGGGCATCAGCGTAATTTTTGTGAAAAACTTTGTTCATACTTGGCGCTGTATGTTCATCACTTTCAAACTCGACAAGCTTAACTCCGAAAGTCTCCAAAACTTCCTCGTCATTGGAACTTCCCAACCCCTTGTAATACTTCTGATTAATTTTCTTGTCGGGATGTTTCTTTCTGTACTTTGCAACGTATTTTTTGTACTCGCGTTCATCGTAAAATAACTTATCTCTCTTACCCAGGTATACACGTACGATCGGAGTTTGCATCGCAGTGACAAACGGATCTTCTCTTTCGAAGAGACTTGGATATAGAGTATGAATCGCATTCAACACCAGTCCAGAAATATGGATCCCATCACAGTTATGTACTACCAATCCTCCAATTCCGGCATTAACAAGGTGATTTCCGGTCTCTATGTCGTAAACGTATTTATCAGGGTAATCTACCTCTCGAATGCTTCTAACTTCGCCAGGATACATTCGCCGGAAAAATTTACTAATATGAACTGTGTACACATCTCCCTTATTATGTTTTATACTGGACGAATAACCCAGTTGTTCAGTGATGTAACAAAGACCTTGAGCACCTATTTGCCCTAGGATGTCAAACCCCATTGCGTTCTTATCACGTAAGAGTGCCCGAAAGCCGTCACCGTCGTAATACCCTTTAAAAAACTGCTCCTGTACGTCGAACGTACCGTTAAGAATTTCGGTAGGTACTTTTTTGTTCTTTCTAATTTTTGGATCGTAAAATCGCCCCCGCATTTTGAGAATGAAATCTTTCACTTTTTTACCTCCGTTAAGAATTAGGCGATAAGATCGAGAACGATTTTCATCCACAGCAACCTCAACCAGCGAAAAATCGTAACTGTACCTCTTTTCCAAGATACCTTTAACCTTTTCTAACAATGACTTATCACAGTTGGCAATAGACCAAGCATAATTTGTACGATATAAAGATTCAGACTTAGGTACGCTAGTTCTTGTAATATTTTTACGGGCATTCTCAAGTCGTTCTAACGTTTCTTTGTATGTTCGCTGTTCCTTTTTTGTCAGAACATCTTTTTTATCGAATTCTTCGATACGCTTTTCGTATTTTTCAACACACCTCCTCCATCGTTTTTGAGATCGTTGCGTTGCTATTTCCGTAGACCTCTCTCGATCTTTAGTGAAGGTATACACATCACAGGTTCCCTCTGCGAAAAAGAACCCCCAAACATACGCTTCTTCTGGATCCAGTGTACTACTTTCTTCTAAACCTAGTACGGGTTGACAAAAAGAATTTTCCTTTTCGATTGCTTTTAGTCTCATTTCTCGATTGGTCAGAGCTGTACTTTTATAGCATTGTAGTTCTTGGCATTTTTTCTTAAGTTCCTTGAATCCTTCTACTCCCGTGATCTCTGTTTTTGGGATTCGTCTAGTTCTAAGCAGACGGTCACCAACAGAAATATCTTTGGCTAATATTTCTTCCCCAGATTCCAATATAAACTTGTGATCTTCAGTACACTTAACCAGTCCACAGTACGTATTGATTTCTAGTATTTTCTTAGAAGTTTCTTTTTTCATCAAACCCAAAATTGGGGTCCAGCCCTTATGACTCCATATTTCGCACTGGTTCCAATCTTTTTCTAAATTCTCGACCGAAACAATGTCTAGCATACCGTCTCTTTTAATCAAAAAAGGCGTATCTGGAACAAAACAATCGGCATCGGTCACAAGCATTACTTTACCGTACCGCAGAGTTTTATAATTCTTCTCTTCTCTGTAATCAACGTTTTGACGCAAGTTCAGAGCTTTAATTACGTCTCCAATAACATTATTCTTAGCGATCATTGTTGCAGATGCGTTACGACAGTTCAGAACCTTACCCCGCAAAGGATAGATACCAAACCAGTCACGACCTTTCTTATCGAACGCTCCAACTTGGATACCACACACAGCATACGTTTTGGCACCAAGTCCCTCGACCAAAATCAAAGTACACTGATGGCCGTTTTTTCCTCCTTCATTGTTAGCTGCATCCAATCCAGCAATTACAGTATGACCCCGCTTTTTTCTCTCCACCTTCTTCAATACCACAAACTCCTTTGCTCGAATCATATCCTCCAAACGATCCATGACAGACCACTTACAGATCGCAGCTATGTGCGTTTTCTTCACGGAAGCAGGAACTGTTGGTTCCTCAAGCTTTGTTTTCGATTGACTATCAAACTTGGGGTTATTCACCGAAGCCAAAACAAACAACCTGAAACACTGCTTAACATCCTTAATAGAAATTTGCGGTTTCTTCGGTTTGTTCAATTTATCAACTAACGGCCTAAATAACTTTTCGCTCCACGAATCAACATGCGTTCCGCCTAGAGGAGTGCACACTCCGTTTGCGAACGACACGGTTTGATAATCGGAGGCTGGAGTTAATACAACTTCGCAATCTTTAGTCTTGATGTGTAAGATCTCTTCAATCTCATCCGAGGAAAATAACTTTGCGTAATCGACCAAATTTTGAACTGGGATCAACTCCCCATTCAAGTACACTGGAACCTTCGTAATCATAGCCATATCTATAATAAATTTTTTATATACGGACAAAACATCATCTGTATACCCATCGACACCGAATTGGTTAAAATCGGGAGTGTACACGACAGATGTGAAGCCCTTCTTTAATTTACTTGGTTTTATTACCGGTTCACCGGCCTTTTTCATATTATTTGTCCACGTTTGAGAAAATACTTTTTTCTTCGCTGGATCGAAACCTCGGACTTTGAACTTGTCAGAAAACACATTTGTCAACTTGATGCCGAGGCCATTACGGCCCGAAATATCGTATCGTTCTTCCTCATCATCGTAATTCGACGATGTTAGAAGGTGACCGAAAATCAGAGTGTGATTATAACAACCCTCCTCTTCGTGTAATTCGATTGGGATTACGAGTCCGTCGTTCCAAAAACTGGTCTCCCCAGTCTCTTCATCAATGTCTACACAAATCTTCGTTACTGGTTTCTTAGCTTTTTTACTACGTGCTACATTATCGATTACATTAGAAAGAGGTTCGATAAAGATACGCAGAATTGCCGGAGAGTATTTTACCTTTTTTCTCTCAACATGGTAATCGTCATCTACAACGACGAACTCTTCCATGTCACGAGAGCGTGTAGACCCACAATACATATCTGGGCGAGCCAATACATGACTCACCGGATCCATTTTACTATATTGTTGTTTCTTTACAGACATGTTTTATTTACCTTTGTGTTCGGCTTTTTAAATTCATTTTTAGAAGTAAAAATCAAGATGTTTAAAGAGGTTTCTTCCACATAAAAATGCCACAAAGCAAAGTTATTTCTATCGTGTCAGACGATGAACATGCTCGTCTTATGAATGAGTACAAAATTCATTTCGACAAAATAGAAGAGATCGTAAAACAAACAGGGGAGCTCTTAGAAGGAAACTGTATGTATCAGCACTGTACTTTTAATAAGTTACCAGAACTTATCAACAAGCAAAGGAATCTTATGACTCTTGCCAGAGTAACAAATAGAATTTTAGAAGTGGGGTTCAACGCAGGACACTCCGCTCTTTGTATGCTGATGGCCAATCCGTCTCTCTACATATACGCTATCGATATTTGCTGGCACAAGTACACGAAACTTTGCTACGATTATCTTAATAAAAACTTTCCTGGTCGGATTAAATTTGTTGCTAATCACTCAAATGCTGTGTTAGGTGTTTTAGAAGAACCTCCTTTCGATGTTTATCATATAGATGGCGGTCACGATCTAAATATCGCAAACACTGATTTTTTCCTGATTAAGCAGCATGCTAAAAACGGAGCAATCGTAATTTGGGACGATGTGGATCAACAACCTCTGCATCAGTTATGGGAAGGATACAAAAGGGATGGTTACGTTCAACCGTTCGATATATTGCCTACAACAGTCTACCCGCACGCGTTTGGTCTAATTAAAAATACCGATTATAAAATTGCAGCATGCAGTCTTGCAGTAGGAGATAATTACAAAAAAATAGTGCGTTATGGTCAAAAGGGGAAAAAACTCTACTGTGAAAAATACGGTTACGATTATTTTGATGATGAAGACGTGTACGACACATCTCGAGCACCCGCATGGTCAAAAGTCAATCTAATTTTGCGGTATCTTCGACATCCTAACGCGTACGACTACGTAGTCTGGCTTGACGCGGATACTCACATAATGAATCGCGATACCAGTCTACTACAATTAATTAAAGAACTATGCAAAGACAAAGATATCACCTTTGCACAAGACTGGAAAATGATTAACACGGGAGTTATGTTTATCAAAAACACACCGTGGAGTAGAGAATTCTTTACTACACTATACGAACAGACAGACTTTCTGAATAGTCACGACTGGGAACAGTCTGCTATAAAACATATGTATGATACTAATATTCTAGAGGCAAAAACTCATATCAACGTGTTACCTCTACACCTTCAAAATCGTATAAATTCATACTGGTTTAACTATAATTACGGAGATTTTCTCCTTCACTTCCCTGGCTGCTTTCGAGACGGTGTTTCAAACGGATTAGGGTCTAGTATGGATACTTATTGTCCTATTAAGAAAGACGGTGAATCGGATGAGAGTCATCTAAACAGAGTACATT
>Ga0307377_10007909_pt1 | contig 10874 bp, 2 predicted proteins | sample TR3MG_FD_202535 | JGI IMG/M metagenome (GOLD analysis project Ga0307377, IMG submission 202535) | Soil microbial communities from Risofladan, Vaasa, Finland - TR-3 | ecosystem: Environmental > Terrestrial > Soil > Coastal area > Acid sulfate soil | place: Finland: Risofladan, Vaasa | collected... | reverse complement strand
TAGATATAATTTATCAAACATTTCAGCAACAGATTCAATTTCCATTACATTATTTACAGAACCTAAACCAAAAACCTCTCTTAAGAAATTTAAAATTTTTCTAAAAATGCTATTTCTTTTTGGAGAATCTTTTTTTACTTTTGGATTCATAGCATATGTTCTAAAATCTTCTGCTAATATTTCTTCTATTTCAAAAAAAGATTTTCTACCACCAAGTTTTCTTCTTACTTCTTTATACAGAGCTTTTTTATCAGCATTAGTTAAAAATAATTGAGTAAAACCATGCCATGCTTCATGATATACATCTACCATAGAACCTTTATCTGCAATTTCAATAATACCTAAATTACCATTTAAAGTATTACCATATGCTGTAAATTTTGCAAAAGCATCAGAATTAACAATATTTGCTATTTGCTTAAAACTTATATATTTATTTAATTGAGAATTTTTCCACCATAGTAATGCATCATCAATTTGTTCTTGAGAAACATCAGAAGATAAAGTACCTTTTCTAAACAAAGCTGTTATTGCAGTATCTGTATCTGTATCATTTATTTTAGAAATTTCTTTATTTAAATCATCTATTTCTTCATCTAAAGTTTTTTCACTAACAGGAGTATCAGAAGTTTCAGGAGTATCAAAAGTTTCTGTTTCAGCTACGTAACCAATTAACTTATCTCCAATTTTTACTTCAATAACGTCAGTAAAAACTTTACCATTAAATTCAGTTTCTTCAATTAAGTTTAATGAAGCAACACTATTAACATCATCATTAGTTATATTGTTATCTTTATTATAAAATTGAACAAATTGATTATTAAAATTATTTAATTTTAAAGACCAACTACTTCCTGTAATAAAACCTATTGTTCCGGTAAGTTCTTTACCACTTTTTAAAAGTTTAACTAATGCATCTTTAGTTTTTTTAATTCCATACACAGGAGGTGTATCTTCTGTTTCTGATACTAAACTTTCAAAGAAGTCTTCAGGAGAACTTTCACTATCTTTTATTTCAGATAACTCTTTAGATTCTTTACTAGGTAGTGAAAATAAAATATATCTATTAAATTTTTTCTTTTCTGTAATTACATTTAAACCAATTGTAGTATTTGGTAAAGTTTTTAATAATGCTATATAATCAAAAGTTTCTTCAAAAATTACTTTATTGACCATATCATAATCATCATATTCATTTTTATCTAATAATGCTTTATTATAAGTCATTTTTGCAGAAAAGTATTTACCTTTTTTTGTGCCGGAAGCATTCATCAAGGAATCATAAATAATTTTTGCTGCACCAGGAGAATCTAAAGTAACATCCTGAAACTCACTGAGACCTTCTTGATAAGTTGTAGGTGAATAAGAATAAATAAGTTGTTTTGTATCTTTTAAATATTCTAATTTATGTTTTCTATTTTTTTCTGATGCTTTATCTGATAAAAATTGACTAACAAACTTATACTTTTTTTCATTAGATATATTTTTATTTGTTAGTATATCTGCAATTTTTGCAGCTATATCAGAAGTAAGATTTGGTCTATCAATAGTATACAGTTCACCTTTAATTTGAATTTCAGAAAAACCTTTTTCTACATCAGCACGTTCTGAAGTTACAGGACTTATGCTTCTTATAGCTGCATCATCATCTTCTAATAATTCTGTTACATTAGATAATGATAAACTTAATGGTGCTTTAGGAGCAATACCATCACTTATACCTTCAATATCAAGTAAAATGTTGTCTGTAGATTTAATAAGTTTTTGTTTAAAATCATATAAATCTTTAAAATCTTTTTGTTGTTCTAAAGTAGCTTCTTCAACAGTAATGCCACGGGCATTTGCAATTTCTTCAGGAGTTGCAATTTGATTGTTCTTATCATAAATGTCAGTTACTCTGTATATATCTGCATCATTCTTTTTTACATCTCTTAAAAACTGATAAACTATTGTACCACCAGAAGCTTGATCAGAAATATTTCCATCTTTATCAAAGTATATATAACCATCTTTATCAGATATTATCATTAAAAAAATATTATCTGGAGTAGTTACATATGATTGTGCACTTCCTTGATTTTTTATAGCATAAGCACGTTTAAGTAAGTCCTTTGTAGTTTTATCTAATAACCCTGGTTTAACTTCTGAAAGTTTTACAGGCATTAATTTTAAAGTTCTATTTTGATATTTAAAATTTTCAAAATCAGATGCACTCTCTAATTCTTTTTTTATAGCAGCTAAAGTTTTAAAGATTGTTATTTTTCCAGGATCTTGAGTTTCAAAATCAGTTTTTTTATTAGGATCTTGAGTTACAAATTCTTCTAAAGATGTAGTATATACAGAATAAGGTTGATAATTTGTATCAGCTGTTTCAATTTTATCAGAAGAAACTTCTTCAACATCAAATGCATCATTAGCATTTTTATTAATTAGTTCTTTCTTAACTTCTAAGCTTTCTGAAGGATTAAAATATTCAATAACATTATTTAAACCCGTATCAATATTTTTAAAAGTATCAATTATATCTAATAGTGAATCAGTTTTTATTCTAAAACTTTGAATTTCTTTTCTATTAGTAGCTATACTACGTATTATTTCAGGAACTTGTTGCAAAAATTTAGATGCTGTATCAACATCTTTCTTTTTACTTATTTTTTCAAATAATTCTTTCATATACTCTTCAGAAGAAAAATCAACTCCTTTGTCACGCATATGAACGTAAACATTAGCATATAAGTTCTCAATTTGTGATTGAGATAGTGAACAAGTTATACTCATAATTTAACAATCTAAGTTATCTAATAAATCTTTATCTGTATCTTTTATTTTTTTACTTGAGACACCCTCAATAATTTTATCTGTTTGTTTTTTATTAACTAAAAATGCATCTAAAACATCATTAGTTTCATTAACATAATCTTTTACTTCATCATTTAAAGTTTCTTTTGATGATTCAGTTAAATTTTCAATTGTTTCTTTTAAATCAAATTTATTTGCTATATCATCAAAAGAAAGAGAAATTAATTCTTCAGACCCAAGAGGTTTTATAGTAACTACTTTATTGTTATCATCTACTTTAGTAACTACAAATGTAAAATTAGCACTAAAATTTGATTTATTAGGAGTAATTATATCAACTTTAGATACAATTTGAGATTCTTTCTCTAATTTTTTAATATCAATTTTAATATCATTTAAATTTTCAAATGAGTTTACCTTACTTCTCATTAAACTTGACATTTCAGCAACATCATCTACAATCATATTCTGAATATTTGGCTGAAAAACATTTATAAGAAAAATTTCATATTCTTTTTTATTGGTAACTTTTTCTAAATCAATTTTTAATTTTTCAACAGTATATCTATTTGGATCATCTGTATTTATAGTTTTTTGACCTGATTCTACTGCAGGAGATTCTACATCATCACTTGATTCAGCATTTTCAGGAACCACATTTGTTTCTATAGCAGCTAGTTCTGTATTAACAAAATTATATAAATCTTCAGGTTGTGTTTTTATAAGATGATTAATCCATTTAGCTTTAGTAAGTACAGGTTTTACTAATGCTCCACCTATTTTTAATAATTTAAGTATCTCATGTTGTTGACCATCTTTAGTGACTACAAAATATGTAGAACCTTTATCATTAGCAACAACCTCAGTATAAGGTAATCCAATCTTATCTAATTCTGCTTTTATTTGTGAAACTACTTCTTCAGAAGTTTGTTCCATTTTACCTGAAGCATCTGTTGTTATATTAATAGTTACAGATTGTTTTTCAATTTCCTGCATTCTATTTTTAACAGTTTGAGCATCAGCTTTCTTAGCTTTTATATCTGTAATAGTAGTAGTAGTTGTTTCTACTTTAGTATTAGGGAATTTTGTATTCATTAATTTTCCAAAATCTCTAATTAAAATTGTTAAATTATTTATTTCTTCAATTTCTTTTTCTGTTTTTTCAGTTATTTTATTTAATTTATTTAAATCAGCTTTAAATTTATTAATCATAGTTGTAATAGCACGTTTTGTTTCATATTGTTGAGTATTTAATTCATTGCCTTTATATACAAAATCAAAATCTTCAATGGTTCCAGTTTCTTTTGTTATTTCATCAAGATTTTTATTTTTATTATGTTCATCAATTAAATTCTTTGCAGAAACACTTGTTTTCAAAAATAAATTAAAAAGATTAATTTCTTCTTCTTCACTCAAATTACTAAATTCTTCATTTGATAAACTATTTAAAGAGTTTATTTCAAATAATTTGTAAATTTTATTATATAAATCTTTTTCATTTATAAGACTTTCATATGTATTTACAATAATAGTTTTATCTCTAATTGTTTTATCAGTTTCTTTAATAACATCTTCTGCAGATTTTACTTTTTCAGAAATTTCTTTTAACTCATCAGCTCTTCTAAATAATTCATAATATGCATCATATTCTGCAGTATCTTTAAGTATTACAGATTTAGTTTTATTATTAAAGAATTCAGATGGTTTAGTTCCATTTTTTTGCCATTCAATAAAATCATCCATACTTACATATATACCCTCTGATGCTAATGCATTTAACAAAGAATTTTCTTCTATTTTATGTATTTGATCAATAACTATATTTTTATAATAACTTTTTCTATTTTTATATAGTTTTTCCATCCATTTTGAATTTTTTAAAACTACATCATAAAAATTAGAAGGATCACTAAACATATCTATATTTTTAGCTAACACTCTTGATTCTTTTTTTAATTTATAAAAATCAAGAAGTTGCTCAAATGCAGAATCTAATTCTGTATTAAAAACATTACCATCTACTGAGTCTGCTAGTATACGTAAATAATCATCATGTTTATCTTTTAAATCTTTTATAATAGATAATTCTGTATCAGAATCATTTTCTTTTCCATAAAGTTCAGACATTCTTTTTTGAATATCTTTTGCTGTAAGTTCTTTATCTTTATCTTTATTTCTGGATAATTCTTCCTTAACTTCATCAGTATATTCAGCTCTATTATAAAATTTATTAAACTTATCATAAGCAGTTTTATACTCATTTAAAGATTTAATTTGATTCTGTAATGTTTTTATTTTTTTATTATCACTTTCTTTATTTAATGAACTACTTAAGCCTGACTTTAATGTTGATAAATCCATATTTAAAGCACTAATATTATCAACTAAATCATCTGGTTGAAATAATGCTGTAATAGAAGAATTATTTACTTGACCTAATGCACTATTTCTTAAATATGTTTGTTTAATTTGTTTACTTCTTACTGCAACATCTTTAAATGATTCATTTACATATACAAGATTTTTTACAGCTAAGTTCCAAGCATTTTCTAAAACAACAGCTTCTAAGAAATCTGGACTTTTTGGATCAGGTAATGTATTTTTATTTATTGGATTTGGAAAATTATCTTTAGCTATTTCAAATGCTTTTTTAACTGACTCTACTTTAGTAATTGTTTTTTCAATCTTACTTCTATATCTTTCAGATTCATTTATATCATCAAATTTTAATTCTTCTTGTAATTCTTCATTTGTTAAATCTCTTAATGATTCTAATTTTTGTATAAAAAAATCTGTTGAACCATTCTGCATGTGATAATCAATTTGACTTACCATTGCTTCAAACTCAATATCTTTAGATTGTTTTGTATTAGCATTTTCTTTTATTAAAGATAATGTATCTTGAGAACCAGCATTTACATACCTATTAGATAATAGTTCTTTAATACTAATATTATCATTTAATTTTTCAATTAATTCAGTTGTTACTTTTTCTTTTGTTTCTTTCCATTCTTTAAAACCTTCTTTATCATAAATTCTATTATAGTTATTAAAAAGAAATTTAGCAGAAGTATTTAAACCTCCACCTAACGTACCCATAAAAAAACCTGAACCAAAAGTTTCTAATCCTTGCATAGAAAATTCATTACGAATTTCTTTATCATAAACACTGTAAGGAGTATTAAACATTTGATCAGTACGAGCCTTAGTAAAAAGACTTGACTTCATAAAAGGAGAATTATAAGCTTCAGTATAAAATTTTTCATTTGCTCTTGAAATAATTTCTTGAGCATTTTCTTGAAAACCTTCTGAAAAATTAGCTTTAAAATAATTAATAGTTTTACCTAATGATTTAAATCCTGGATTCTTAATCCAACTTTTTCCTAAATTTTTTAAATTATTTGCTTCATATAAAAATTTTTTGGAAGCTTTATCATAAAGAACTCTACCAACTTTACCATATGATTTACTAGACACATCCATTATTTCTTTAGTAGATGTTTTAACAAAGTTTCTTATACCTCCTTTATTTAGTAAATTACCAAAAGTCATTTTATTTGTAAAATAAATTAATGGCATATTCAAACCTAATGTTTCTAAACCAGCTTTTTTTGATGCAAGAAGCATTTCTTCTTGTTCTTTATTAGTAGGTTCTCTATCAAGATTTTTATTATAAAAGTCATTATATTTATTTTCATAAACACTATTTTGAACCATACCTGCTTCTAATCTTGATTCAGAAAGAGCAGCATTAAGACTTCTTACATCTTGGTAAAATCCACCAGCAGTTTTAAATGATTTAGCTAAACTTGTTAAATTATCAGCTTTAGCCATTTGATAGGCACGTGTAGCATTTCCTGCAACATTAAAAAAATCACCAGTAGGAGTATGTACTGCTTTCCAAAAATTCTTTGCATTATTTCCTTTATTTAATGCAGAAACTGTACTAGCTGTATTTTCTACTCCTTTAGCAAATTTTAAACCTTTTCCTGCTCTATATACATTTTTAGCATTATTTGCAGTAGCAGTTAAAAAACTCATACCACCTGTAAGAGGAGCTAACACACCTCCTACAACTTCTTCTGCTAAAATTTCAGACATTATACCTGCAGTATATCCAAAATTCATAAAAAGATTATTAAAAAAAGCTCCTGGTCCTTTTTTTGAAGACATTCCAATAGCAGATGCTTCTTCATAAATTCTAGCATCTTCTAAATCACCACTGGTAAAATCACCATCTAGCATTTTAGCTAAACTTTTAGGACCTGATACAAAACCTCTTGTAAATAAAGGAACAAAAGATTCAGTCAACATGTGTTTGAAATTCTGCCAACCTGAAGTATTTTCATTCCAATTAGCTTCATTATTTACCATAGGATTAAATCCTATTTTTTTATAAGTATCTGCTCCGTAACTATAATATTTTTTAAAAAAAGCATTACTTTTTGGACCAGCATCATAAGAATAAATTTTTCCATAATTTTTCTTTTGAACTGTACTAGATACTCCTGAAATATAATTACGATATTTAGCAGCTTTTTCTTGAATGCTTAATCCTTTTGTATTTGCTCCCTGTCTTCCAGGTGTCTTTCCAACAACATGTTTTCTTACAGATGCAACTTGACTATGCAAACCTTTAGGCATAAGTGGCATAATTATTCTTGGAGGCTTTGGTAAACTTGGTGGATTTGGTTTATCAAATTGTATATTATCACCTTCAAATGCAGAAAAACTTTTTGCATCTAAATTTGGAGAATCAATAGATCCATATCCTGCACTTAAAGAATTTAAAGGATCAAAACCTTCTTCAGTTTCCAAACTCGATAGACTCATAATCATTAAAATTAACTTTATTATCATTTCTAGCATCTGGAAAAAGCTCATTAATAAGCTTATCTTTAACTTCTATTAGACCAGTACCATAAGTACCATTTGTTTCATGAAAAGGTACAGGTACATTTTTTCCTTTTACTGGATCAAATAAAGATATAGTTCCATTTATATTATAATCTGATATACCAAGAGAACCTGGTGTAATTGTAAATGTATTATTTGGGTCTAACATATCTTTATAAACATATGGATTGTCATTACTTATTGCATCTACAAATGCTTTTGGTCTATATGATTCCATAACTTTGGAATTTAAATTTTCCTGAGCAGTAAAATAAGTTATACCATGTTGTTTTATATCTTGTGCTTCTTCTAGTGAAAAATAACCACTTTTGGTTCTATTTCCTTTAGCATTTAATGTTTCTGTATTTTTATCAATATAAGCATCAGGCAACATAAAAGTATAAGCACCTATACCATTTCTTTCTGCAGCTTGAAAGAAAGATCTTACATCAAGACCAGTTAATCCTGTTTCATTTGGATTTTTAAAATCAGCTCTTAATTTATTTAAAAAGTTTGCACCTTTTGTTATACGCACTAGATCAGGATCCTCTTTATCATAGTCAGCACCAAAAGCTCCTGTTGTAGAAAATTTATCTTTAGGATTTGTCTTAGAAAACTTTTGTAAATCAGAAAATATGTTATCTAAAGTTTTCATACCATAGTCACTATATGGATTTATAGTAGTTTCATTAGCATACTCTATATTTGAACCAGTTCCTTTACCCATAAAAGTTTCATCTTTTGCTATTTCATCTGCTCTTTTTGCTAGTACAGCATATTCTCCATAATTTAGATCATCATAAACACTTGCAAAAGGATTTATTGCATCTAAAGCACGTTGACCTAATCCTCTTACATCTTTTTGGACTATACCATATTCACGTAAAACATTATTAAAATCTTTTTCACTTCTTTTATAACCATTTTCATCAAAATAATACTCCATATGAGGATATGCTCCTTTAGTAGCTTTTACAATTTTTGCTGCTATATTTATTCTTTCTTTCTTTATATAATTACTTGCAAATTCATATTCATCATATTTTTGTGAATTTAAGAAAAAGTCATCAGCTTTTTTATTACCATAAAGACTTGACAATTGAGAATTTTCAGCAATAAAATTTTTAAATTTTTCAGACATTTCATTTAATTCTTTTCCTCCACGAGATGCCATAAATGTATAAGCACCTTTCTTATTATCTTCTTCAATTCTAGCCTTATATACATCAAAATTAATAGGTTTTTTCTCTGAACCTAAAATTATTCCAGCTTCATATTTACTTAACGTTCCAGCTTCTATTAAATTTTGCATTAGATCTATAGTGCTTGTTAAAATTGCTTGCTGATCTTTATTCATGGTTTTTGCTCTTTTTTGGAGCTCTTCATATTGATTTAATGGACCAGTTGCACTTTGACCATCAGTAGTAATTTTTTTGTTTTGATCTGCATCATTTCTTACAACAACTTTATTAATTATATTTCCATTTTCATCTTTTACTAAATTTCCTTCTTTATCTCTTACCTGCATCATATATGCTTGACCAGTTTTTAATAAATATGAATCATATTCACCTTGTCTTTTAATATTAGCAGCATCTATTGTAGATTTAGCAAGTGTACGTGCAGCACGTTGTGTACCAGCATTTCTTTGACTAACTAATGAACTATCATATCCATATTTTACTTTAGCCATAGCATATGGATCAGTTTTAACATCAAATTTTTGTCCTCTTAAAGCAAAAGTTTGAGCAAATTGATCAAGATCTTTATTTAATAAAAGTGATGCCATACCATTATCAACTTTATATCTTAAAGATTTTAAGTCTTTATATGGATTAACAAAGTCTGTTGTAGTAATAGCAGTACTATTACCATTGTTTAAAAATTCAACATTTTTTTTTGATAATGCTAAATTTTTATCATTTATATCTTTATTTATTTTATATTGTTCTAATGCTAATTTTGCATCAGGACCTGCTGTACCATTTTTAACTTGTTTTTCAACATCAAGCATTCTAGCATCATATGCTTTATTTTTTTCTTCTTCAATTTTATAATTATATAAAACTTTTGATTTTAATATAGTAAAGCTATCTTGCAAATATTTATTTTCTGCTTTTATTTTATCACCTCCAAATTGAGATGCATTAGCTTCAGCATATGTTTTTCTATCAACATATGCTTGTGCTTTATATTTTTCTATTACTGCAGGATCATTACCAAGAGATGCTTCAAATAACTTACTTAAAGGTTCAACTAATTTTGCACCATTTGTTGTAGTAATAATGTATCCATTTTTCCATTCAGGTGCAAATTGTACATTTCCAAAGTTTTTTGCAATTTTTTCTGCAATTCCATAAGTATCTACATTTTTTACATAGTTATCAATTTCAAAAGAAGCAGCCTCTTCATCAGATGCTTCTTTAAATTCTTGCAATTCAAATTTAATTTTAGCAATTCCTGTAGGCCAATATTTTTTTTCAATATTTTCATTAAATGAATTTTGATAACCTTCTCCAGATGCTATTTGCATTTTAGCTTTTTTAGTTAAAGCCATATCTCTCATTAATCCAGAATCTTCATAAAAAGGTTTAAATACTTGAGAAGCTTGATTAACATTTTGTTCTAAAGATAAATCTAATTGAGATACTCTTTTTAAATTAAACTCAATGTCTTTTAAATATGTGTCTCTTTTTTTAATATTAGGTTCTCTTGTTAAATCAGCATTATAGTATTCACTATACATATTGTTTAAAGCCTTCCAATTACTATCATATTGAGACTGTTTAGTCTGCATAATATTTTGATAGAAATTGTAGTCAGGCTCAAAAGGCTGAAATTGAGGAATGTAATCTGTGACACCTTGAATGTACGTTGCCATAATTTATCTTTGTATATATTGTAAATATATTAAAATTTTATAAGTTTAATAAACTTTAAAAATTTAGTTGGTTAATAATTTGGATAAACTGTATATACATATCCACCATTTTCAAAGGATTCACCACCATATTGTGCTGCATGGTACTTCATATAAAGTTCCATACATGCTGTCATTCCTTTATCACCTTTATATCCTTGAAGTTCACAATGGGCAAGTGCAGCTTCATATGCATCTTTTCTTTTTGTAGTATCAAGTTTTTTATCAGTAGGAGTATATGTTACTCTTCCACCAACAC
>Ga0307377_10007908_pt1 | contig 10876 bp, 6 predicted proteins | sample TR3MG_FD_202535 | JGI IMG/M metagenome (GOLD analysis project Ga0307377, IMG submission 202535) | Soil microbial communities from Risofladan, Vaasa, Finland - TR-3 | ecosystem: Environmental > Terrestrial > Soil > Coastal area > Acid sulfate soil | place: Finland: Risofladan, Vaasa | collected... | reverse complement strand
ACCAATAAAACCGACAAAGAGAAAGAAATAAACCATGTAAACAGAATTCTCAGAAACATATGTAACCTTCTTAAAATTATTATGTTATATTAATAACCAATAATAGACAAATGGTTTTAGAACCTGCCAAAAATAGAATATTTCTCAGTATTACAATAAATTGATGAATAAAGAAATAATTCAGGATTATTGGTTTCCATTTTTCTCTCAATGTGAAGCACAGGTTGGCCCTTTTTTAGATTAAGAAACAGGCTAATCTTCTGAGAAGCAGGAATAGCCTTAATCCTCTGATCGCCTCCTTTTATCTCTATCCGATAATGATCTCTCAATATCTGTAAGAGTGAACGGTTTGCAAACTGCCTTGATGTGATTCTTGGAAGGTTAATATTGGTTATATAACTGATATCGTAGAATATAGGGGCATCCTCAAGAAGTCTTACTCTTTCAATATAAATACAACCCGATTCCTTTTCAAGCTCGGAAAGTGGAAACATGAAGTCATCCGGCCATGGCTTAAGAACAGGCTCCATAACAATCTTTGTTTTCAGGTTCCGGTCACCCACAGCAGTTGTTGTTCCGGAAACGGAAAGTATACCTATCTCTCTCGGAAGTTGATGTACAATACTGCCCTTTCCCTGGTGTTTCCTGATATACCCATCATGTGCAAGTGTACTTAGAGAGTGTCGCACGGTCGGACGCGTCATACCATATAACTGGCATAACTCGTTTTCTGATGGTAACAGATCACCCTCCTTATAAACACCTTCAGTAATATGTTTCCTGAGAACCTCATAAAGCCTCCTGTACTGTGGTATGGTTTTATTACTTTCCATTTTATAATTTTCAACTTTCATCACATGCCTGCCGGTAAAATCTTTAATATTTGACTCACATGATGTATTGAGTACCTAAAATTTACGTAAATATATTTATTTTTACTTGTAAATACAAGTTATATAAACTATTTTTGTATTCATTGATATATAGCAATATCCACGTATAAGTAATGCTTTTTAGCTTACTTATGATAACAAGTTGATCATCAAGTTGGAAGCCGGAAGATTTAATCAGGAAGTAAAAAAGCTTATTATTAAAAACAACATTACAATTTTAAAAAATATACAACTGAAAAAAATAATCAGAAATGGCGACAGCAGTAATAATGCCAAAGCAGGGTCAATCAGTAGAAACCTGTATTATAACTAAATGGTTCAAGAAAAAGGGAGATAATATATCAAAAGGTGATATTTTATTATCATATGAGACAGATAAAGCCGCCTTCGATCTTGAATCACCAGTAGAAGGGATTCTACTTGATATGTTTTTTGGTGATGGAGATGAAGTGCCTGTGCTTGTTAATGTAGCAGTAATAGGAAATAGCGGAGAAGCGACAGATTCATTTAATCCAAAACTAACAACTATCACCATTGCTGCCACCCCATCTGAATCTGAATCAGAAGCAGTTACAGTCAAATCAACATCTATTAAATCCAGAATCTCTGATTCATCAGTGGATTCAAAAATACGGATTTCTCCAAGAGCAAGGCGTCTTGCAATAGATAAAAAAGTTAATTACATTGATTTGAAAGGATCAGGCCCTAATGGAAGGATTATATCCCAAGATATAGAAAAAGTAATATCAGGTGCTATTTACCCTAAAAAGCAGGACAAGAGAGATGGAGCTGAATTTACGGAAAAACCCTTAAGCAACGTTCGTAAGCTTATTGCAAAAGCTATGTATGCTTCATTAATGAACTCTGCTCAGGTAACACATCATATGAGTGCAGATGTACGCCACCTTCTTGAAGCAAGAGAAAAAAATAAAATTGAAGTCTCTTCTGATGAAACAAAACAGGATATCACATTGAACGATATGATATGCTGGTGTGTAATAAGAGCTCTGGAAAAATTTCCGGATGCTAACAGCCATTTTCTTGAAGACCATTTAAGAAATTTCAAAAAGGTGCATTTAGGTGTTGCAGTTGACACTCCTCGTGGATTAATGGTCCCCACTGTTATAAATGCAAGTGATATGGATCTGGTTGAATTATCCAGGGAACTGAAAGCAGTTGCAGATGCCTGCAGACAAGGAAGTATCAATCCTGAACTTATTCAAAGCACATCAGCAACTTTTACAGTTTCAAATCTGGGTAATTATGGTGTTGAGATGTTCACACCTGTAATCAATCTCCCGCAGGCAGGAATCCTTGGTGTTTGCACCATTATTAACCGCCCTGCCAACCTTGGAAAAAACGTATTCGGGTTTGTCCCATATATCGGGTTATCCTTAACTTACGATCACAGGGCTATTGATGGTGGCCCAGCAACCCTGTTCCTGAAAGAGATCAAAGATCAGATCGAGGGATTTAGATACTGGGAATAAGCCTGAGAGAAGAAGAGACTGAGGGACGAAGAGACTGAGAGACAATAAGACATTAAAAAAATAAAAATATGCCAAAGAGTCAAAACATCAATCCAAAGGTTGTACGCAAACCACAGTTCATTGAATTTGGTAAAATTCCTGTAAACCAGTACAATAAAACCATTGAAGAGGAAAAAACAATATTCAGCAATGAAGAATTTCTAAGGATTTACCACGACATGGTCGTCATAAGGGAATTCGAGTCTATGTTAAACATGATAAAAACTACCAATGAATATAATGGTATCGCCTATAACCATCCGGGACCGGCACACCTATCCATTGGGCAGGAGGCGTCAGCTGTTGGCATGGCCTTTAATCTTGGTGTTGATGATTATATATTCGGTTCGCACAGAAGTCATGGTGAGATACTTGCCAAGGGATTGACAGCAATTCATCGTCTTGATGAAGACACTCTTTATTCAATAATGAAAAATTACTTTGAAGGTTCTGCATTGAGAGTAATTGAAAAAGGGTTCCAGGGCAATATAAAAGAGCTGGCTATTAATTTTTTACTTTATGGTGCTTTAACAGAAATATTTGCACGTGAAAATGGATTCAATAAAGGATTAGGTGGATCTATGCATGCTTTTTTTACACCATTCGGTATCTATCCGAATAATGCAATTGTAGGAGGTTCGGGTGACATATCTGTAGGTGCAGCTCTGTATAAGAAAATAAACAGGAAACCAGGTATTGTGGTTTGTAACATTGGTGATGCTTCAATGGGTTGCGGCCCAGTCTGGGAAGGTATATGCTTTGCCACAATGGACCAATATAAAACTCTTTGGGAGGGAGAATACAATGGTGGATTACCTTTGATATTCAACTTTGTAAACAACTTATACGGTATGGGTGGACAGACAATGGGTGAAACCATGGGGTATAATATCCTGGCACGAATAGGTGCCGGCGTCAATGAGGAAATGATGCATGCAGAGCGTATTGACGGTTATAATCCACTGGCAGTGATTGATGCTTTCAAACGTAAAATGCAGATATTGAAAGAAAAGAAGGGTCCTGTTTTACTCGATACCCTGACCTACAGGATAAGCGGACACTCTCCATCAGATGCCTCTTCATATAGATCGAAAGAGGAGGTCGAAGCATGGCAGAAGGAAGACTCAATAATCTCCTATGGAAAATCGCTGGTATCAGCTGGCATAGCAAATCAAGACCATCTTGTGGAAATAGGTAACGATACTAAAGATCTATTATCTCAGATGCTTAAACTTAGTATTGATGATAAGTTATCACCCAGAATAAATATGCAAAAAGATCCTGACTCTATTGGAAGGATGATGTTCTCAAATGGATCTTATGACAGAATGGAAGAGGGTAAACCTGAGGTGCTTCAGTCTATGGAAGATAATCCACGTGTCAAGTCACTCAAAAACAAAGAAAGATACTACCTTGACAAAGAAGGGAAACCAGTATCAAAAGCCAGGTTATTCCAGTTCCGTGACGGAATATTCGAAGCTATTATCGATCGCTTCTACAAAGATCCTACGCTTGCTGCATGGGGTGAAGAAAACCGCGACTGGGGTGGTGCATTCGCTGTATACCGGGGATTAACAGAAGCACTCCCCTATAACAGGCTTTTCAACTCACCAATTTCTGAAGGTGCAATTGTGGGTACCGCTATTGGATATGGTATGTGTGGCGGTCGGGTTATTGCTGAGATCATGTATTGCGATTTTCTGGGTCGAACAGGTGATGAAGTATTCAACCAGCTACCAAAATGGCAGGCAATGAGTGGAAAAATACTTAAGATGCCAGTAATTGTCAGGGTTTCTGTCGGATCAAAATATGGAGCTCAACATTCACAGGATTGGTCCTCACTTACAGCTCATATTCCCGGACTTAAGGTTGTTTTTCCAGCCACACCATATGATGCCAAAGGCCTAATGAACAAAGCATTACAGGGGACAGATCCTGTAATTTTCTTTGAAAGTCAACGCATCTATGACTTCGGAGAAATGTTTCATAAAGAAGGGGTGCCTGTGGGATATTACGAAATACCTTTTGGAGAACCGGATATTAAAAAACAGGGAGATGACATTACACTTCTTTCAATTGGGGCAACATTATATACAGCAATTAAGGTATCTGATTTGCTTTTTGAGAAATATGGTCTTAGTGCAGAGGTTATAGATGCCAGGTCGCTAGTTCCTTTTAATTATGAACCTGTAATTCAATCTGTAAAAAAAACCGGAAGAATAGTCCTTACCAGTGATGCCACCTCACGTGGATCATTTCTTAAGGAGATGGCTCAGACAATAACAGAACTTGCGTTCGACCATTTGGATGCACCCCCTGTTGTGGTCGGCTCCCGAAACTGGATAACTCCTGCTTATGAAATGGAGGAGTATTTCTTCCCTCAACCTGACTGGATACTTGATGCTATACATGAACGTATTATTCCTCTCAGAGGACATCAAAACAAACATGATTCTACAACTGAAAAGGTTATCAGACTGAATAAAACCGGAGTTTAAATTGTCAGTTATAAAAATGCTGGAATGTAAAATTAGTTCAGAATTTTTTCGCAATTTTGAAGCTTATTTTACTTATATTTCATTGTCTTAAACGCATAAAAATGATGATTATGCATAAGAGAGTATTTATGGTTGTTCTCTTCTCCTTCCTCTCGTATTTTGCTTATAATCAGGAACGTAATCTGGATATATATTTAAGTGAAGGCCTTAAGAACAGTCCATTACTTAACGATTACAAAAACCAGGTAAATGCTGCAATAGCAGACAGCCTGTTGATCAGGGCCGCTAAAAAGCCTTTTATTGAAGCCAAATCATTTCTACAATACTCTCCTATCTATGGTAATTTTGGATACGATGAAGTTATTACCGATGGCGGGAACTATATGGCAGTAGTGGGAGTTTCACAGAACATATTCAACAAAAGGCAAATAAACAATAAATTTCAGGCAGTCGACCTTCAGAAACAATCCGTCAATACTGCTTCAAAGATATCAACAACGGAATTAGTAAGGATAATTACTTCTCAATATCTTTCAGCTTATGCCGGGTACGATGATTATTTATTCAATGAACAATTCCTCTCCCTTTTCTATTTGGAGAATGAAATTGTAAAAGAATTTGTTGAAAGTGGTATTTGTAAACAAACCGATTATCTCTCTTTGTTAGTGGAGACTCAGTCTCAGGAAATACTGGTTAACCAGCTTAAAAATCAGTACAGGAAAGAACTGATGTTTCTTAACATGCTTTGTGGATTAAATGACTCCTCGTCATATAAACTAACTGAACCACAAATCGATATCATGGGTATTCCTGAGATTGAAAAGACTCCATCTTATATTCAATTTAAAATTGACAGCGTAAAGATTGAAAACGAAAAAATTGCAGTCGATTTAAGATATAATCCAAAGCTAAGCTGGTTTGCTGATGCGGGGATTTTATCAAGCGACCCGTTTAACTTTTATAAACACGTTGGTTATAGTGCAGGTATCAGTCTGAATATCCCAATTTACGACGGAAAACAAAAGGAACTTGAAAAACAGAAACTGCAATTTGATGAAAACAGCAGACAGGGATATGAAAATAATTTCCGTATCCGATATTCCCAACAATACCAACAGCTAAATGAAGAGCTTAGATCGCTGAATGACCTGTCTGAGAGGATGAATAAGCAGCTTAAGACCTGTGATCTGCTGGTAAAAACCCTTAAACAACAGCTTGAATCTGGTATTATCCAGATGACTGAATATATAAATGCAATCAAGAACTTTAAAACTACGAGCAGAAACCTGAACCTTATAAATATTCAGAAACTTCAGGTTATTAACGAAATGAACTTCCTTGTGACTCAATAAAAAGTACCCTTATGCCAGCTAGATTCAGAACTCAACATTGTTTTATTATGATTACAGGTATAATATCAATATTGATCTCATGTAATCATGCAGTAGAAAATTCTACAGAAGTTATTAAGGCAATAACTCCGGTGACCACTGTTCCAGTAAAATATAAACAGGTCACTTCAACTGTTGATCTGCCTGCAATTTCGATGTTCATGAATAAAAGTATTATAAGAACAACTACAACCGGAGTAATTGAGAAAATATCTGTTGGTCCTGGTGATTATGTTTCAAACGGACAACAGGTTTTCACAGTAAGAACTCGCGAAGCAATGGCTATGGGCAAGAGTCAGCAGGGTGACAGCAGCCTGACTTTTAAGGGATTGATAAATATTACTTCACATAAGGAGGGTGTTATTAGTTCTGTGTCATTTCAAAAAGGGGACTTTGTTCAGGAGGGAGACGAGCTTGCAGTAGTGTCGGAACAAAACAGTCTGGTTTTTATTCTTGAGGTTCCATATGAATTTGACCGGTATATTGAAAGTAACAGGAATTGTATTATTACGCTTCCGGACTCAAGAAAAATAAAAGGAATCATAACAGGTAAATTACCTGAAATGGATATGCAATCTCAAACCATAGGATATATAGTCAGGCCTTCTATCACAAACCGGTTACCGGCAAACCTTATTGGGAAAGTAAGTCTTGTGAAATCGACTACTGATAATGCATTGGTCTTACCTAAGAATGCTGTATTGGGAGATGAAACACAAACAGAATTCTGGGTTATGAAACTAATCAATGACAGCACTGCAATTAAGGTTGAAATAAAAAAAGGTTTTGAAAATAGTGAAGAAGTAGAGATCACTGATCCGAAATTCCTTCAAACAGATAAAATAATACTTACGGGCAATTATGGACTAACAGATACTGCCAGGATAGAAGTAATGAAGTAGCAAGAATATGAAAAACTATTTCCTTTCATTTAAGAATCCTATATCCGTAATTATTGCCACAATTATTGTTGGAGGAATATTCATTTATGGGCAGATACAGGTTTCATTGTTCCCGGAGATCACATTTCCAAAACTTAAGATCATTGCTGATAATGGGGAACAACCTGTTGATAAGATGATGGTTACAGTTACGCGGCCTATTGAAGATGCCATCAAAAGGATACCAGACCTGAAGATTCTAAGAAGTGCAACCAGCAGGGGAACATGTGAAATATCTGCTTTTCTGAACTGGGGGGCTGATATAGATGTAAATCAGCAAATGCTGGAATCAAGAATATCACAGATCAAAAACCAGCTTCCTGCAGATGTGAATATACAGGTTGAAAAAATGAATCCTTCAATTCTGCCAGTAATTGGATTTACTGTAGAAAGCGATACAAGGACACCAATCGAACTCAACCTCATTGCAACATATAGTATTAAACCATTTTTATCACAGATTGATGGTGTTGCTCAGGTTGGCATAATAGGAGGAAAGACCAAGGAGTACTGGATTGAGCTTGATCAACTTAAAATGAGCACATTTTCAATAACACCGGAAATTATAAGTGACAAGCTCAGTAAGAATCACTTCATAACATCCAATGGCTTATTATCTGATTACCGTAGGTTGTACCTGAACATCACTGATGCGGGTCTTTATAACCTATCAGATATAGAAAATGTAGTACTTAAAAATGATAATAAAAGGGTTATAAAACTCAAAGATGTTGCAGCTGTCAATGTGAAAGAGAGAACAGAATATACCAGGATAAATGCCAATGGTCGTCAGGGGCTGCTCGTGGCAATTCTGAAACAACCCAATGCAAATCTGATAAGAATTTCAAAGGAAGTTGCATCGAAGAAAAAAGAGCTTGAAAAAATACTTCCTCCTGATGTGCGTGTTTCTTTATATTACGACCAGGCAGATTTTGTAAACAAAGCAATTAAAAGTGTAAATGACAGTCTTTGGCTGGGGCTTTTGCTCGCAATACTGGTTGCTGTATTGTTTCTCCGCTCCTTCAGGGCAAGTTCAACAATTCTTGTCACCATCCCGGTCACAATATTTCTCACAATAATTGTATTGTACAGCATCGGCTATACACTGAATATCATGACTTTTGGAGCTATTGCTGCTGCAATTGGATTAATAATCGATGATGCTGTAGTTGTAGTGGAACAGATACACAGGACGCACGAGGAGTTTCCCGACAGACATTCAGATCAACTTGTACACCAGGCAATAAGCTATCTTTTACCTTCAATGATCGGATCATCAATTAGCACAATAGTGATATTTGTCCCTTTTATGATGCTGGGAGGGGTTGCTGGAGCCTACTTCAATGTGCTTACCAATACAATGATAATCACCCTGATATGTTCGTTTGTTGTAACATGGATTGCATTACCGGTAATTTATCTTTGGTTTTCAAAGGTAAGATCCCTATTTCCTGAACGACAAAAGGATAAAATCAAACTAACAAGAACCAGAAACTGGGTCAGCTATTTCTTAAGAAGACCTGGTATAAGTATAACGGTTATTCTTATCCTTCTCGCCTCAATAATATACATTGTTCCTCGGCTGGAAACAGGTTTTCTACCTGAAATGGATGAAGGATCAATAGTCCTTGATTATAAATCTCCTCCCGGCACATCGCTTGAGGAGACTGACAGAATACTCATTGAAGTGGAAAAAATAATTGTCAGCATTCCGGAGGTTGAAACCTATTCACGAAGAACCGGTGCAGAAATGGGATTTTTTATCACCGAGGCTAACGATGGAGATTACCTGATACAGCTTAAAGATGACAGACAGAGAAGCACTGAAGAGGTTATTGATGATATCAGAAAAAGAGTTGAAGCTACTCAGCCTTCTCTCGAAATCGACTTCGGACAGGTCATAGGAGATATGCTTGGAGACCTGATGGCATCAGTACAACCCATTGAAATAAAGATATTTGGCAGCGACCAAAGTACATTGAATAATTTGGCAGAGGAGGTTGCAAGTGAAATTGAAAATATTGAAGGTATTGAAGATGTCTTTGATGGTAAAATAATAGCAGGCCCATCAATCGATATCATACCTGACCAGCAAAAGCTAGCACAATTCAATATCTCCCCCGAATCCTTTCAGTATCAGCTTCAGACTATGATTGAGGGTAATATTGTTGGCAGCATCCCGGAAAAGGAACAGATGACTGATATTAGAATGATATACCCTAACAGTACAAAAAACAGTCTTGAAAACATTAGAAACCAGTTTATTTTCCTTCCGGATGGTAAGCTGAAACCACTTGCTGGTTTTGCATCTTTCAGGTTAAAAGAGGGAGTTGCCCAGCTTAACAGAGACAACCTCAAATCTGTCTCTATTGTCACGGCAAGGCTTAACAAAAGGGATCTTGGAAGCGCTATAAAAGATATCCAAAGGATAATTGAAACTAATATCTTCCTACCCCCCGGTTATAACATTGAATATGGAGGGGAATATGCTGACCAGCAAAAATCTTTTAATGAACTTCTGTTAATTCTTATTTTATCGAGCCTGCTTGTTTTTGCACTTATGCTGTTCCTATATAAAGATTTCAAGGCTTCATTATCAATTCTTTTCATAGCTGTCCTTGGGATATCGGGTAGTCTTATAGCATTATTCCTTACAAATACTCCTCTGAATGTTGGCAGCTATACTGGTTTGATAATGATTGTTGGGATAATTGGTGAAAATGCAATATTTACTTTTCAGCAATATACTACGAACCGTCAGAAAGGGTCCGTGGACGAATCATTAGTATTTGCAATATCAACCAGGTTAAGACCAAAACTAATGACTGCACTTGGTGCCATAATAGCTTTAATGCCTCTTGCTATTGGAATCGGAACAGGCTCGCAGATGCATCAGCCGCTGGCAATTGCTGTAATTGGAGGTTTTGTAATTGCCCTTCCACTCCTGCTGATCATCTTTCCAACCTTATTGCATCTTTTATATAGAAATGAAGATAAAAAAGCTATTGCGATTTAAATTAAAAGACAAAAAGAACAAAATCATAGGTATCTTTGCAAAATTAATATTTAAGTATGGATAGTATTATTGAGAAAATTAAATCAAAAGCCGGATTCATAATTGATATGGATGGTGTTATATATCACGGTAACAGGATACTCCCGGGCGTAATAGATTTTGTTAAATGGCTTGAAGAATCAGGTAAAAAATACCTCTTTCTTACCAATTCAAGTGAAAGAACACCTAAGGAACTGCACGAAAAACTAAAGAGGTTGGGAATAAATGCTGATGAGAGTCATTTTTATACCAGTGCACTGGCTACAGCCAGTTTCCTCGCTAATCAGAAACCTGACGGAAGTGCTTATATAATTGGAGATGCAGGACTTATACATGCTTTATACAGTGTTGGTTATACCGTTAATAATGTCAATCCTGATTATGTTGTTGTTGGTGATACAAATGGTTATAATTTTGAAAAGATATCATTAGCTGTTAACCTTGTCATAAAAGGAGCAAAACTTATTGGCACCAATCCCGATGTCAGTGGGCCTATTGAAACAGGTATTGCTCCATCTACAAAAGCTCTTATAGCACCTATAGAAATAGCAACAGGGAAAAAAGCCTAT
>Ga0307377_10007906_pt1 | contig 10879 bp, 23 predicted proteins | sample TR3MG_FD_202535 | JGI IMG/M metagenome (GOLD analysis project Ga0307377, IMG submission 202535) | Soil microbial communities from Risofladan, Vaasa, Finland - TR-3 | ecosystem: Environmental > Terrestrial > Soil > Coastal area > Acid sulfate soil | place: Finland: Risofladan, Vaasa | collected... | reverse complement strand
ATTTAGCTTTAACTGAAAAGGGATATAAGATAATCGAATGTGGTTGTATAAATAGTGCAGGGTTTTATAGAGCTGATATGCAAAAGTTATTAATCGCAATAGAAGAAAAGATGTAATGTTAGGAAAAAAATCAAATAATCCGTATGAACAAGGATATATTTACGCACCATATATCATTGTGAATAAACCTACTATAATCGAAGGTGATGTAGCTAAACATTGGTTAAGACAATGGGAAATAAGAAGAAGAAATGAAAAACTTAAAAAAATATTAGATAATATAAATGAGTGTCATTAGTCCAAATACGTTTACTCGTAAATTCGTTATACCTGTTGATGGAATATCACCAGAAAGAGCTAGAAAACTACTCAGAGGACTTATGAAGAACTATAAGTCCGATGAAGAACTAAGAAAATTAAGATTAATTGATAGACAGACTAAAATAGAAAAAATAAAAGGTATTATAGATGAATAAGGTAGTTAAAAAGTGGACCCCAATATTAAAAATAGTTTCTATTGATGAAGATTATTGGGAAGATATTGCTAAATATTGTGAAAGATTTGTAGATAGGGATATTAAAGAAAATGTAAATTTTATGCCAATGTCATTAAAAGTTTTTAGTCAATTAGATTTGTCAAGGGTTTTATTTACAGATGACCAAGATATTTGTGAAAAATTGTCTATTAGTATTAGTGTTGCACAAGATCAAATAATTGATCTTAAACACCAATTGGGGATAGATGTTATAGCTCATGTAGAAAGTTCTGCGATAAATGAACTTTCAAATTTTATGAATGAAAAGATTAAGAAAACTGGTGGAATTGTTATAAATGAAGCAGTGTCGTTTTTCGGATTAGTAGAAAATAACATAATAATTGAATCTTATGTTTTACCTTATGATGTTTATAGATATAAGAAATTAGCTAAATTAACAAAAATTATAAATGACAGTATTTGATAAAATATCAAAATCGTTTTTAGATGTATATTGTGCAATAGGTGTTCATAATTGGATTATTAAACCAGAAAGGTTTACTGCAACATTCAAAGATAGAAACAGAACTATTGAAATTAATAGACATTATCGTATTTGTTCTAATTGTTTAAAGTGTCAACATAGTGGGGCTGGAATACAAAGAAACAAATGGTTTAATGAAGATGAAAAGGAAACTAATAGACGACCAATTGCTAGGAGTTTGAAATTGAAAAAATTGAAGAATAAAATAGGGTGAACAATAAAAGAAAAAATTGAAAAAATAATAAATAATGTTAGGGAAAGATTTTAGATATGATAAAGTTGTTGATTTAATTGAAAAAATTGGATATAAACAAAGGGTAGGGAATTATTATGTTATTAGGGAAAAAGATGGATATATAAATATAAGTTATGGGGAAGAATGGAAAACAAAAAAAATAATAATTTGTTTTCATAAAAATTATTCTGAACCTGCATATGGTAGAAGGGAAATAGATATATCAAAAACATTTTATGATTTTGAATCTTTTTCTGAATATATATCTGAATACCATAATGATCTATTTTTTAAACATAAATTAATAAAAATAAAAGAAAGAATAAATGAAACTTAATAAAAACGAATCAAAAACTGAAACAATACTATTCCATATTATGAAATTGTTTATAATTGGTGTAATTGTATCACTATTATTACTTGTATTTGGTGTATTGTAAAAATAAAATAAAATAAAATGGAATTTAACGAATATCAAAAAAAAGCAATAGAAACAGCTTTCTATACCGGGGATGGTTTACAATATTGTACATTTGGGTTGTGTGGTGAAGCTGGTGAATTTGCTGAACATATAAAGAAAATGTTAAGGGATGATGAAGGAATACTAACAGAAGAAAAAAGAAAATCTTTAATTGGTGAACTTGGTGATGTTCTTTGGTATATAAGTTTGTTAGCTAAAGAATTAGATACTGATTTAGAATCAGTTGTACAATATAATTTGGAAAAAATTAAATCCCGTAAAGAAAGGGGAACACAAAAAGGAAGTGGTGATGATAGATAAAATGTATAATATTGATACGAATTTAAGAAAACTTAAAATAAAAGTTACCCAAGAAATGATAGATGATTTAAAAAATATGAATGGGTTAGATTATGATATAGAAAAAATATTAGAAGAATTATTGAGAAGAGAACAAATAAAATTAAGAAATAAGAAAATACAAAAAATAATCGGTGGGGTTTGATATGAGTGGTAGGATATATGATTTGGGTAAATATGCGTATTGTAAAAAGTGTGGTTCAGAAATGTTTACATCAACTCATAGAAATCATTGGGGACCATTGTGTAAAAATAAACTTTGTGATGGGGGATTAATGGATGCTTTTTATGTTATGGATAAAATGGAATTTAGATACCAAAAGTTAAAACAAATATTAAAAAATTATGAAAAAAACTAAAGAACAAACAGAAAATTGTCTTACATCGGATTTACAAGGTATGTTATATGAAATGGAAGCCCAAACATTATATCAAGCTGAGTTATTTCGTTTTTTCGCTGATGTTTTATTAGCTGCTAATGTTGATTCCGAAATCGTAGTTAATGTATTAGAAAGACCACAATTCGGTAATTTAGCAAAAGAAATAGCGCGTAGTATTAAAGTTGATGAAGGTTGGTAATTAATCCCAAAAAGGATCAAGTTCGGTAGATATAATAGTTTCCACTTCTGTTTCTTCTACTAAAATTACTCTATGTAATTTCTCTTCTGAAAATTCAACTTGCTTTTCTGATAGTTCACTTCCTACATATTCCATTCCGAATTCAAGAGCTCCATTAGCAGTTGTACCAACACCCATAAACGGGTCATACACCAATCCACCTTCTGTTCCGTAAATATCCATTAATTTCAATACTAATTCAGTAGAAAAGGTTGCTTTATTTAATTTATTAGAACCGTCATTATTTTTAGCATCCACGAAATTATAAACGTTTTCATAATTAGCTTGTCCTGTTTTTTCAATAACAGACTTGACCTTCTTATTTGCATTAAAAGTCTTTAATTCATTTTTCCTAACAAATACAAAAACATATTCGATTATTCGGGTTAATTTATTCTTACTTCTGTTATTGGGAATTGCGTGACCTTTCTTCCATATTACACAGTCTGCAGTTGTGAAATTACTACGCCTTATTATATCGGATACTACCAACCACATTAGATGTGTGTTTTCGGATGAATAAGACATATTATATAATACGGCTCCGTTTTTCTTTAATACTTTATCGAAACCTTCAAATATTTTAAGTGTCCATTCAATATAATCTTCATCTGATAATTTATCATCGTATGTATCATAACGTCTGTTATAATCATCAGTTACCCCCACTCGACTTGTATTGTACGGTGGTGATGTTAATATTAAATCGACTTTATCTTGTAACTCTTCTCTTTCCATTGTCACAAGACAATCTTCATTAAAGATAGTATTCATTCTTTATAAAATTTAAAGGTTTAAATTTATATAGGGTAAATTATTTAATTTGTTTATTGAATTCGTTGAAAGATTCATATACGAATTTCTTTGGTGTGTACATATTAGTAACAATTGGTTCGAAACATTGATCAAAGAAATAATCAGGCTCATTTTTACCGTGAAGTTTCCAAGTTCCAGACCACCAAAGATTTTTTACTGAGGTGCTCATATTTAATGCAATAAATTTACTAGTTATAACACAAGAATCGCCACCTTTAAAATGTTCAATTGTTTCAGGGCTTGGTCGTAATACATTTGATGATCTGTCCTTATCTGGGAAATAATGAAGTTTCATTATATCGATAAAAATATCTAACCAATTTTTCTTTAAACGAACTTTGTCACCTATTTTAATAGTAGGTAATTCTATACTTTCTTTTTGGCATAATTCCCACACCTTTTCATTCGTATCTGGATAATGAACCATTAAATTAATATACTTTTCTATTATATATTAATAAAATCAATTGGATTGTCAGCATCCCAAAATTTTACATACACATACATTGATTCTTCTTCGATCACATCTGATAGATCAATTTCTTCAAATTCAGAACCCCATTCGTCTATACATTTAGTATCAATAACAGATTTTAGATCAATTAATTCTGTATCTTTTAATTCTCTATCTACATCTACATCAATGATAAATGAACTATTGGTTTTGTCGTAAGTTTCAAGATTTATTGAATTAACTGTATATTTACCGTTATATCCTCTGAGTAAGGATTTATTATTAAAATCATCTTGTGTAACATTAAATATTTTTTGAACATCTTTACTATTCAAAGAAGATAATTTTAATTCTCTATTAAATTTGTCTGCTATTTCTTGTAAGTTTTCATCTATTACGGATTGTAATATATCAACTTTATTTATACCGAAAGAATCTTCTTCTTCTTCCATAAAACTTTCTTCGGCTTCTAATTTGTATTCGTATTCATCAATGATATTTTGTAAATCTACATCGTACTTGCTTTGTAAATAAATTAAATCATCTATGTTTTGAATTTGTAATTCGTTGTGGTCTATTATAAAAGACACTTTAATTGGTAGGAGTAGTTTATATTTCATATGTCAAAGGTTAAATTGTTATTTTTGACTATATATTATAAAGTTTTATCCAAAAGTTTGTTTTTTATGGAATTTATTTTAATATTTCTTTCTTTAATGTGTTTGTTCTTTGTTATTTGGTTCTTTGAATCAATGTATTCTTGCATTGTGCAATTACATTTCCACACTTTACCTAATACAGAAACAGGGTAACTACAATCACCTTGCCAATTTTCCCATAAACATCTTCCTGAATAACACATAATTTTATTTATTTTCCCAAATTGCTTCAGTTGTAGTGTGTATTGAACCTTTCATTTTCTTTAGTGGTTGAAAGTCTAACCAATCAGCTTTAGTATTTTCACAAACAATAATTTGCCCATTCCTTGATTTACACCATTCTCCTAATTCAGTATAATCCATATTTTTATTACCATGTCTATAATATTGTCCACCGTATTGATATGGAGGATCAATAAACCAAGTTGCCTCTTCGTTTTTTAAATCGTGATAATCACCTTGTATAATTTCCCAATGTTTAATTTTGTGTAAGTTATCTGCTATTTGTAATTTAACTCTATTCCACACATTAAATTTCATTGTTGTTTTCTTAGGTTGAGCTGAACCGCCATTAATATTAAATCCAATTAACCATTTTTCTTCCTGTGTAAGATATTCGTGGTCATCTATTTTATCCTTATAATTCATTTCAGGTAAAGAAAGAATTTGTTCTTTTGTAGTATTTTGTAAATAATGCCACGTTTTAATGACAATATCATACTTATCTAAAAGTAATACGTCTTTCTCCCAATTGTCACCGTAAAGTGAATATACTGCTGTTCCTGCAAATGGTTCTATTATTTTATCGTGAATAGGATTATTATAATAATCTATTACTTTTGTTTTTCTTCCGTAATACGACCACATATTGAATTCATTTTTCTTTTTCTTTGTTCAATTATACTGTTATTTATAATTATATCACGGGCTAAATTAGATATATTATATGGATTAGTATCTACTGATTTATTCCTAAATATTCTTCCATCTTTGAATTCAACAGTTAACGTGGTGCCCCCGTTTATACATCTAGATTTTACAGTCTTTACATTATGATATTTTGCAAATTCTTCTGTTATCATATCTTCTTTTTAAGTTTCTTTAGTTTTAGTTTTCTATCATTACTTATAATAACATTGTGAGTAATATTGTCTATATTGCGTGTTTCTATAATATTTAATTTAATTTTATGTTTCTTTCTACTGTTGTAATTTATTGTAACAATTGATGGTTTACCACATCTTATGTTATAATCAATTGATCTTATATCGTATTTTTCTAATTCTTTTCCGTACATGACATTATTTTATTTAACTTCTGCAATCTGAGATATTGTTTCTTTGTAATAAAGTTTTTACATTTTTTTACTTTTTCAGTACCCATCATCCATAGAGATACATTTGGGGATAATTTACAATTTATATTAACTTCCCAATGACCTGATATATCTTGATACATGCAATACACACAGTTATACCCTTTCGATAATGCTTCACCATATTCCATATTATTTCAATAGTTTTTGTATTTTAAGGCTTCTTAATACTTCAAGTGGTGGTGTTCTATCATTGAGAATTTCAACTATTTTGACACATTTGACACCGGGGGTATATATAAAATCATAATAAACAGTAGATAGTTTATTGTATGCTTCGCTGTATGTATTAAATACTTCGGGATAATCACCCATTACACCGTATTGGTCTATGTATCGAACAATATTAAAAAATTCTTTCGTAGAAACAAGATTCATTTGAATATGATTATCATATGTGTTACTTGATGTTATTGTAGATTTTGTATCAAACTCTTGTTCAATTGTTACTTCTATTACGTATTTCTTATATAGCATCTCTATTTATATAAATTGAATAATCTTTTTTGATTGGTACATACGTTTCATCTTTAAATAATTTAGATGAAATAATATAATCCGCAGTTGATCTATTACAAGCAGTTGGTATATTATATAATACCGATAATCTTAATAATGCCTTCACATCAACATCGTGTGGTTGGATACTCATTGGGTCCCAAAGAAATATCAATAGATCAATTTCGTCTGCTGAAATTCTCGCTCCCAATTCTTGATCTCCACCAAGAGGACCACTTTTTAACAGCTCCATTTCTGGATAATACCCTAACTCTTCCAATAATTTGTGAATTAACTTTCCTGTTGTTCCTGTACATACTAATTTGTGTTTACTTAATTTTTTAGCATTGAAGCTTACCCATTGGAGTAAATCTTCTTTCCTATTATCGTGGGCTACTAACCCAATTGATTTCCTCATTTTATTATTTTTGTAACTTTTTTATACGATACACGTACACAAGACCATATATTATAAAAATCGAAAAATGTTGATATTTTTTAAACTATTTCATATAAAAAGCGTATATTGCATAAATAATAAGTTAAATTTTAAACATTTTAATATGAAGAAAAGAATAAAGTGGGTATTATGTTTAATACTTTTGCTTCTCCTGTTTGTGCCACAAAATATACATAGTCAAGTAGATACAACAGGACACCTCCAAATTTTAACGGGATATTACAATGATTTGTATTCACAACCATATAGCAGGAATTTCAATGTGTTCTACGGTGGGTTTGGGTATAAATCGCCTAATACATCAATATTTGGGAAGGTAAATTATGGGATGACATCAAAAATACTTGATGGAGAATATCTGGAACCAAAATCTTATGGGTTACAGTACGAATTAGACTATTACCAAAGATTAACGAAATCAACTACAAGTTGGTGGAATTACGCTTATAGTAATAGTACTATCTTTCCCGATCATAGATTTATGATGCGAGTATGGCAAAAACTTCCAGCTGCATTTTTAGTATCGGGTGGTATGAGTTATTATAATTTTTATGGTAATCATACACACTTTCTAAATTTTGGATTGGAAAAATATGTTGGTAAATACTGGTTTGAATATAAAATATTTGTACCTCTGTATCAACCAAATGTTGCTACTTCACACTTCTTATCAGCAAGAAGATTCTTTAAAGACATTAATTATCTACAACTAACAGTTGGTTATGGTCCAAGTGATGATGATCCTTGGGATGCTGATAATTATAAATTATTAAATGCTTACAGAGCTGGTATATTATATGTTACTAACGTAGGTGACAGATTTAGAATTAGGGCTGGTGTGAATTATATGTACGAGAATTATAATGAGAATGATTGGAGAAATAGATACTCCTTAGCAGTAGGTTTAACATTTAATATAAATTAATATGAATAGAATAAGAATAGTAGTGATATTATTAGCGTTATTGTTCGCTAGTAGTTTTTTCGTTCAAACGAAAACATTCAAACGTATTGCAAATAAGAGTGACATCGAATTTGTGAAATACGATACTGAAAACAATTGGTTGAAGATACACGAATTCTGGGGATTAGAAATGAGATTTGTTGATATGTTAGTTGTTATATCAATGTCTCTTATATCCACCATGATAATTCTTTTGGTGTTTATTCTTATAAAAAGGAATAAAAGGGATAATAGAGAAGAATTGAAAGAACATTTATTAGAGCAGTATCAAGATTTGATATTAAAATACTTGGCTGCTAAAACCGTAAACATGGATGGTTTCAAGAAAATAGCAAGGAATAGATTCAGTAGAGAAATACTAATAAAACAAATTATTGATGTTAGTCTTAATCTACCACCAGCTGCTAAAATGAAATTAAACAAATTGTATTTTTTCTTAGGATTGTTAAAGGATACTTTGGGAAAAGTAGATAGTGTAAAATGGCACAGAAAGGTGCAAGGGTTCAAAGAACTATCGTCATTAAATATTAAGAATTATAATAAGAAGATTGAAAAATGTATTAATTCAAAAAATGATACATTAAGAATTGAATCTCATATTGCATTAGTAAAATTGTCTGATGATTCAGAACCGTTTTCATTCTTGGATAATTTGGATTACCATTTTTCGGTATGGGAACAAATTACACTACATCAATTGATGATAGAAAATGAAATGAATGTACCTAATTTTGGTAAATGGGTTGATTCTAAAAATGTGGATGTTGTTATGTTCTGTCTAAGAATGATTAGGGAATATAACCAAGTAAATAACTATGATGAATTAGATAGAGCTATCTTACACGAAAACGAAAAGGTAAGAAGAACAGCAATTGAAGTAATTGGTGATTTGGAATTGTTCTCACTATTTAGTGTATTGAAGAAAAGATATAAACACGAAACGTATGAAAATTCATTGGAAATTATTAAAACAATGGGTAAACGACCTGTTAAGTCTGTGATGAATTTCTTGCAAAACGTTGTAGACTCCGAAGATGATTCGAATCTTCAAATAGAAGCTGTTAGGTCCATGAATAACATGGAAGGTGATGGTAAGGTAAGATTAGAGAAGATGATGAAATCCGATTATAAGGATTATAACATTATCATTAAACATGTTCTAGATAATAGAATTAATTAAAAACTAAAAAATAAATATTATGTGGTTCTTTATAAATTTAGTGTTCATTTTCACATTGATAATAATAGTACTTTATGTACTGTTGGGTATATTCTCGTCATTGGCGTTAAGAACATATTTGAGAAAAAATAGTTATGTAGACTATAATATGGTAGCTGATTCACCATTATCACCATCAGTATCAATTATAGCACCAGCCTTCAATGAAGAAAAAAGCATTGTTAATAATGTGAAAACATTGTTGGCATTACATTATCGTAATTATGAAGTGATGGTGGTGAATGATGGTTCTACTGATAATACCTTTGAATTAATTAAAGAAAATTTTGATTTAGTAAAGGTGGATTACTTCTTTAGTTATCGTATTAAATGTGCTGAAATAAGGGGGATTTATAAATCCACCAACCCGGCTTTTAGAAGATTAACTGTTGTTGATAAAGAAAACGCAGGTAATAAATCCGATGCTATTAATGCGGGGTTAAATATCTGTAAAAATGATTTGTTGGTAACTATTGATGCTGACTCTATTATTGAACCCGATGCTTTATCTAAGTTGGTTAAACCATTCTTGGAAGAAAAAGATAAAAAGGTTATCGGTACGGGTGGTGTAATTCGTGTACTTAATTCATGTGAAGTAGAGAACGGTAAAGTAAAACAAGTTAATCTTCCTAAAAAGTTCCTACCTCGTCTACAAGTATTGGAATATACGCGAGCTTTCTTACTTGGACGTATGGCTTGGAGTAAATTAGACGGTTTAATGTTGATTTCAGGAGCAATGGGGATGTTTGACCGTGAAACCATGATCAAGGTAGGTGGATACGATTCGTCCGTTATTGGGGAGGATATGGAGGTTGTGCTACGTATGAGAAAATACATGGCTGACCAAAAGAAGAAATATATTGTTACATATATCCCTGATCCGTTGTGTTGGACAGAAGTGCCAGAAGATTTGAAGTCACTTCAACAACAAAGAACTCGTTGGACAAGGGGTTTAATTGATTCTTTGGTGAAGCACAAAGATATATTTTTTAATAGTAAATATGGAAAATTGGGTATGTTAGGTTATCCGTTTTGGTTTATCTTCGAGTGGTTAGCTCCACTTGCAGCTTTTTCGGGAATACTATATACTATCTTTTTAATCATAGTTGGGTCTATGAATTGGTCATTCTTCTTATTATTGACTGCATTTATTTATTCATTCTCTATTGCATTATCAACATGGTCAGTATTGTTTGAAGAAATTACTTTTCATAAATATAGAAGGAAACGTGATGTAGTAAGATTGGTATTAACATCGTTTATAGAACCATTTATGTATATTATTTTAGCTTGGTTCTCTGTAAAGGGAAATATTCAACACATATTCAAAAAAGGTGGTTGGGGTACAATTAAACGAAACGGAAACAAATAAACAGAAAAAAGGGGGATAAAATTTATCCCCCTTTTTTATTTAACAACTTATCTAATTTTATCTTTATTCGTTCTTCCTTAGTAGACAAACAAGATTTAATCCATTTCATAAATTCTTTGTAATCTTCACCATACATAATAACATTTGGTTTATCAAAATCATCACAGGTAGCAAAACTCATACCCTTGTTATATATTTCTATTGTTACTTCTGGATATAAATTATTAAATGCACTATCACTCTTAGTAGTATGTGTCAAAAACTCTAAATTATGTTCAGCTCCCCAATTATTATCAAGTAAGTTAAACCCGTTAACAGATAGTTTTAAGGGTTGTAAAACACCTTCATCATCCCAACGAGTTCCGTCAT
>Ga0307377_10007904_pt1 | contig 10881 bp, 7 predicted proteins | sample TR3MG_FD_202535 | JGI IMG/M metagenome (GOLD analysis project Ga0307377, IMG submission 202535) | Soil microbial communities from Risofladan, Vaasa, Finland - TR-3 | ecosystem: Environmental > Terrestrial > Soil > Coastal area > Acid sulfate soil | place: Finland: Risofladan, Vaasa | collected... | reverse complement strand
ACCGACGGGCGTTGAGCTTGCGGGAGCTATTTGCGACATTGCACAGCTTTACATGAAGCATGACTTTCGCCATATCGACCCCGCCAAATCTCGCGTGCTGCTGCTGGAAGGTTCGCCGCGGGTGCTGTTGTCTTACCCGCCGGATTTGTCGGAAAAAGCGGAGGCGTCGCTGGTCAAACTGGGCGTCGAGGTCCAAACGCACACGCAGGTGACTGCGATTGGGCCGGGCTGGGTAGAGGCCAAGAGCGAGAACGGCAGCAGGCGGATTGAGGCCGTCGTGACGCTGTGGGCCGCGGGCGTGGAGGCCTCGCCGCTAGGCAAGATGCTCGGCAAGCCACCGACGGTGAATTTTGACCGGCGCGGGTGCGTGATGGTGAATGACCGGCTCAATCCGCCGGGTTTGGCGGAGGTTTTTGTGCTTGGCGACCTGGCGCATCTGGAGCAGGATGGGAAGCAGATTCCCGGCGTGGCGCAGCCGGCGATGCAGATGGGCGACCACGTGGCCAGAATGGTGGCTGCCGACCTGAAAGGTACTGAGCGGCCAGCATTTAGCTATTTCGACAAGGGCGACATGGCTACGATTGGGCGCATGGAGGCTGTCGCCAAGGTGGAATGGCCGTTCAAGGCGCATTTGAGCGGTGTTGCTGCCTGGTTTACGTGGCTGACGGTTCACATTTTCTTTCTGATCGGGTTTCGCAATCGGATTTCGGTGTTTGCGGCGTGGATCTGGACTTATTTCACGTTTACGCGAGGCGCAAGGTTGATTACGGGGGATCAGCGGCTACCGGGATGGAAGGAGCGGGTCGAGGAGGGGCTAGAGAGCAAATGAAGATTACTCGCTCATAAACGATGAAGTCGAGACCTCGGGGCAGCGCGAGTGTTTAGAGCCGGCTACGCACTGCCAGAAAGCGGCATGGGCTCAGCGCCGTCAGTTCTCCCGCTCCGCCACACGGTGCGCTTGAAAAGCTTCGAACCCGACTGGTGCTCTCCATCACAGACAAGTTCTCACTGCATCCTAGAATTCGCCTTAATGAGTCGTTGTCATTAATCGGTGCGTCGCAACGCACCTCGGATGGCACGGCAGGATGAAGGGAGCTTATGATGAACATCGAGAAAGTGTTCGCCGTCACGCGACGGCGGTGGATTGGCGCGTTCACCCAGTACGCTCTTGTTCCAGAGGCAAGGGCCGCGCTCCAGAAAGCTGGCGGGGCTGTTGAATCCACGGCCTGTTCATCTTCCGGCTGGCTAAAGAGCGCGCAAAAGCGCGCAGGCATTCTGACGGCAGTGCTGGCCTGCACACTTACAATGCTGACGGGCTGCCGGGGCGTTTCTGAGGACGAGCAGGCGTCTCACGAAATCAGTCCACAACAACTTTTCATGTTTTCTCCTCTGACTGATCCCGCCCCTGCGACAGGTGTTGCCGTGTTGCGCGTGAATCTGGGCCGGAGGCTTTATTACGACCGCCATCTTTCTGAGAACGCATCTATCTCCTGCAATAGCTGCCACGATCTGGCTAACTACGGCGTGGACCCCGGCAAGGCTGTTTCAACAGGACACAACAAGCTGCCCGGAGGAAGAAACTCACCGACCGTTTATAACGCGGGACTTCAGTTTGTTCAGTTCTGGGATGGCCGCGCCGCGACTCTGGCCGCCCAAGCGTCAGGACCGATGATGAACCCCGTGGAGATGGGCATGTCGGGGCCGGATGCGGTACTGGCCTATATCCATTCAAATCCTGCTTACATGCGGCAGTTCAAGGAAGCGTATCCAGCGCTCAAGGATCCAGTTGTGATGGATAACGTGACCGATGCCATCGCGGCCTTCGAGGATGGGCTGCTCACCCCAGCCCGCTGGGACAAGTACCTGGCTGGCAACGTGAATGCGTTGTCTAACGAAGAAAAGAAGGGCCTGCGCGTTTACCTGGACGCGGGCTGCGCCGCCTGCCACGCCGGAAAGGGCCTCGGTGGTAATTCCTATCAGAAACTGGGCGTTTATCGCGACTGGCCCGATCAACAGAAAGACCCTGGCCGCTTCACACTCACGAGCGAGGCGCGAGATCGGATGTACTTTAAAGTGCCGCTCCTGCGCAATGTTGACCGGACCGGCCCTTGGTTCCACGATGGCCATGTGCAGACCATTCAAGAAGCGGTGCGGCTCATGGGAGAGTACCAAACCGGGCGCAAACTTAGCGATGCCGACGTTAACTTAATCGTGAGTTTTCTGCATTCGCTTACGGGTGATATTCCGCAGCAATACATCCAGGCACCTTCCGACACGGCGTCAGCGCCCGAAGCTGGGGACCGGCACGGACGGTGGCATAAGATTCATCACGCAATGCAGTCATCTGCTCAGGAGGGAGAGTAGCCATGCGCTGGATTATCTGGATTTGTGGACTTCTTATTGTTGGACTGCTGGCGATGCAGTTCCGGCGACCCAACTACGATCTTGCCCCGGTGAATGCTACCGCCACGTTCGACGCGCGCGTCCATCCCGGCAGTGGGATCGGCAACACGCTGCATCAATCTTGTTACAGTTGCCATTCCGCGCAGGGCGAGATTCCATGGTACGGACATGTGTGGCCTGCTTCCGAACTGATGCAGAACGACGTTCGTGCCGGCCGCGCGCGACTCGACTTCTCCAACTGGAGCAATCTGAGTCCGGAGATGTCTCGCATACGCCTGCTCGACGCTTGCCGTGCGATGCGCGAATCTGAGATGCCGCTCTGGTACTACCGCCCGATGCATCCGGGTTCCGCACCGAAACCGGCTGAAGTGGATGCATTCTGTGCGTGGGCGCAGTCTCAGCCATCCGGCCAAGAGGTCGCGTTCTTGCGCTGAAGGCGAGAAGGATGCCGGGGTGCGGCTATCGTCCGTACTCCGGCATCCTTCCTTTTACCAACCCAGGTCTGGCCAGAGGGGAAGACCCTGCCCATACAGAAACTTAAGACAGTCGGGTAAACTAATAGAGCTATGTTTGATCTGGGATTCATCAGGGCTAACCTGCAACTTGTTGAAGAAAAACTGCGTGCGCGCGGGGCTGACCCTGCGACGCTGCTGGGCGACTTTCGCGCTCTGGACCAGAGCAGGCGCGAGGCGATTACGACCGCGGAGCGGCTGAAGGCGCGACGCAATGAACTGAGCCAGCAGGTGGGCGCGCTGAAGAAGGCTGGGCAGGACGCGTCGGCGGTGATGGAAGAGACGCGTTTGCTGAAAGACAATCTGGAGGAGCTGGACAAGACGGCTGCCACCCTGGACGAGCAGATGCGGCTGTCGCTGGCGAGCATTCCCAACCTGACGCGCGACGAGGTTCCAACGGGCACATCGGAGACGGACAACGTCACGGTGAAAACGTGGGGCGAGAAGCCGGTTCTAGATTTTGAACCGAAGCCTCACTGGGAGATTGGCGAAGCGCTCGGCATTCTGGATCTGGAGCGGGCGGCAAAGCTGAGCGGCGCGCGGTTTGCAGTTTATATGGGCGCGGGGGCGAGGCTGGAGCGAGCGCTGATCGGGTTCATGCTTGACCTGCATACGACGAAACATGGATACACGGAAGTGCTACCGCCGTTCATGGTGAACTCGAAGTCGCTGTTCGGGACCGGTCAGCTGCCAAAGTTTGCCGAGGATCTGTTTCGCTGCTCGGACACGGACGCCGAGGCTGCGGCGCGCGGCGAATTCAAGGACAACGACCACTGGCTGATCCCGACGGCGGAAGTTCCCGTGACCAATCTTTATCGCGACGAGATTCTGGACGAATCGCGGCTGCCGATTTGCCTGACGGCGTACACGCCGTGTTTCCGGGCCGAGGCTGGGGCGGCGGGCAAGGATACGCGCGGGATTATTCGGCAGTACCAGTTTCAGAAGGTGGAGCTGGTGAAGTTTACGCGGCCGGAAGAGTCGGACGCGGAGCATGAAAAGCTGACGCGCAACGCAGAGGAGATTCTGGAGGCGCTGAAGCTGCCTTACAGACGGGTTCTTTTGTGTACGGGCGATACGGGCTTCTCTGCCGCGAAGACGTTCGATCTGGAAGTTTGGCTGCCGGGGCAGCAGTTGTACCGAGAGATTTCGTCCTGTTCGAACTTCGAGGGCTTTCAGGCGCGACGAGCGAATATTCGCTACCGGGCGGCAGCCGGACCGGGCGCCAAGGCGAAGCCGGAGTTTGTGCATACGCTGAATGGCAGCGGGTTGGCCGTGGGCCGCACCTGGCTGGCGGTTCTTGAGAACTATCAGCAGGCGGATGGTTCGGTGCTGATTCCTGAGGTTCTGAAGCCCTACATGGGCGGGCTGGACCGGATTACGAAGGAGATGTAATGGAACCTTTAAGCCCAGGTGAGCTGGGAGCGCCGCCCAAACGCGGCGTCAAAGAGATTTTGAAGAGCTATTTTTTCTGGACCTACCCGCGCGGGTGTTTCCACTACGACGTGATGGTGACTCTGATTCTTGTGTTTATTTTTGTGTCGCCACACTTGTGGAACTACGGCGACAAGCCGTCTTCGAGCGCCAGCCTTCGGCATCCGATTCAACTGACCGGCGATGGCAATCAAGGAATGATCGTGACGGTGCAGGCTTCCGATATCAATGTGCCCGCAGGCGAATCTGACGCGACAGTGAAGAAAGCGTTGCGCCAGGCGATTTTGCCGGTTACCGGCGATGCAGTCGTGGTGGAGCGGTGGGAAACGATCACCGATGCACAGGGAAATCTTGCGTGGAAAATCTGGGCACACCGGTAGACGTACTTTTTCTGCTCCCGCAGGCGCCGAGACGCATCTAACAGGACAAGGAATCTATGCACTTGAGAAAACTGATTTTTGCCGTGGCCATTCTCCTGGCACTGCTTCCGGCGCGTGCGGCCCGGGCGGCGGAGAATCTGGAAGGCGTGCTGCACAGGCTCGATACAGCAGCCGCCAACTTCCACACTGCCTCGACGGATTTCGAGTTCGACACGATCACGACGCAGCCTTTTTATGACAGAGACGTGCAGAAAGGCACGGCCTACTACAGGCGCGATGGCAAGGTGTTCCAGATGTCAGCGCACATTGAAGTAGTGAACGGGAGGGCTGTACCGAAGGTTGTGGTGCTTTCAGGCGGCGAGGTGAGACTGTACGAGAAGCTGGTTGACCAGGTAACGACTCTTAAAAAGTTCAGCCAATATCAGAGCTGGTTCATGCTGGGCTTTGGGGCCAGCGGCAAGGAACTGGAAGAGAAGTGGAACATCAAGTATCTTGGCACCGAGAAGATGGACGGCATCACGACTGAAAAGCTGGAGATGGTGGCCAAGGATCCGACGGTGAGGAAGAATATTCCCAAGGTCACGTTGTGGATGGATGCCGACCGCGGCGTAAGCGTGCAGCAGGCCTTTGACCAGGGGCAGGGCCAAACGCGGATTTGCCATTACAACAACATCAAGGTGAATCAAACTTTGCCTAGTGATGCTTTCACCCTCAAGACCGACAAGCAGACCCGGTTTGTGAACCAGTAGAGCGCGATGCCGCCGAGCACAAACAGTATGGGGAAGAACTCGAGGGTATAGCGGGTCTCCGGCGCTTCAACGGTAAGCAGCATGGCGCAGCGCAGCAGGATGTAGGCCAGCATGGCCTTCCAGAAGCGCGGACGCAGCATGAAGCCAACGGCTGCCAGCAGCAGGTAGAGCGCGTTCAAGGCAGCATAGCCCCAACTGAAGAGAGTCTCGTCATTGTGATGCGCATAGGCCCACCAGTCGAGATCGATGTTGAGGTTTTCGACACGCGGTCGGAAGACCATATCTGCCAAGCGACCCAGAGGGAGCCAGACGTAGTAGCGGATCGGATGGGCGGTGATGCGCTGCTGGGCTAGAGAGGCAAAGCGGGCGTCGATATCGGGCGTGATGTTGTGACCTTGAGTGTTGTAGTCGTCGGCGAGCGCGGCGGTTTCGGTAAACTGTGCGGACGAATCGAAGGCTCGCGCGGGTAGTTTGCCGATGTCCAGGGGGCCGTCTGGAACATTCCAGTAAATGTCGTAGGTGGAACTGAAGTCGAGGCACCAGGTTTTGACCCAGCGCACCCAGCCTTTCTGCGCAACCTCGCCCGGGTCGATGGCCGAACGCGGTGCTAAGGGTTGGAATACGTGGAAGACCTGCCAGTTGCGCCACGTCCAAGCGGTAAACGGGGCGAGGGCGAGCAGGAGACAGACGACGGCGATCCTCGTGAGTTTCCTGAGCGGCACAGCGCCGTGATGGTTGCCGCGCGGGAGTGCGATCAGCATTGCCGGAGCAAGGGCTACGGCGACGAGTGCGCCGTCAGGACGCAGCAGCGCCGCAAAGGTGACGGCAAACGTGAACCAGAGCGCACTTGCCCAGCCGGGCCGGTCGTGAAAGCGGGCCATAGCCCAGAGGGCGAGCGCAAGGGCGAAAAGGGTCGGAGCTTCGGCGAGTGGAACGACCGCATAGGAGGCTGTGAAGGGACAAAGAGCGGCGAGCCAGAGGGTGGCATGCCATGCACCGCGCTTGAGTTGCGGCGGGGCGATGCGGGCCGCGAATTGAGCCAGCAGAAGGCAGCCGAGGAGTTCGAGAGCAATCTGAACGAGGACTGCGGCAAAGTAATTCTCCATGCCGAAGAGCTTGAAGTTGAGGGCCAGAAAGAGCGGGTAGCCCGGCAGTCGGATGAGGGTTGGTACCGGTGCGCCGCCGCCTCGATTCAATTCATAACGGCCGCGCAGCAGGGTTTTCGCGAGGCCGCCGTAGATCAGGGAGTCGCCGTTGACGAGAAACAGCGATTGGAGCATCCAGAGCCGGAGGACGAGACCGGCCGCCAATGCCGCAGCGGCGTTGGCGGCCCTCCCCCAATGGAAGGATATCCGGTGCGGCGGTGCGAATTGACTGTGGTGCGTGGCTTCCATACGATTTGTACTGTGCAGCGTCGAACTTAATAGCGGATCGTAGACGCGGAAAATTGAAGAGAACAAATGCCTGATCACCAGATATTTTACGACCCGCTACGCAAACGCTGGAAACGGCTTCGGCGCATCCTGGATGTCGTCGCCGTAATTTCCACGCTGCTGCTGGCGGTATTCATCTTCAACGTGTTCCGCAATCAGCAGATGCCCGAGTTGCTGCTGCCTACGCCCAAGCACAATTACAAGGCCGTACCGGATCGATCGGTCTACGTACGCGGGGGCAGGAACGTGCGCCCGGCACGGCGCAAGACCGACCGCAAGCCGTCCGATATTCCATTCAATAGCGGTGAAGGGTTGCGCGCGGCCTACTACGTGCAGGACGATGCGGCCAGCTACTCATCGTTCAAGGAGCACGTCCACCAGATCGACTTGCTGTTTGCGCAGTGGTTCCACGTGACGGCGCCATCGGGCAGACTGATGGCGATGACGTGGGACAACCTGCACGAATATCCCGTGGTTGACGGGTCCACGGTGCACGACCCGGACGCTATGAGCCGGATCAAGCATGTCATCCAGTCTGCCAAAGAAGGCACGGAAGTGATTCCGCATCTGAATAACTACAATCCGCGCACGCAGAGCTGGGACTCGGGCGTAGGAGGTGTTCTGCAGGACGAGGACAAGCGCGCGGCGCTGCGTCAGCAGATTCTGCGATTCTTTACCGCGTATCCGGGTTATCCCGGACTTTCGCTGGATATCGAGAGTTTGGACGAAAATGCAGAGCCGGGTTATCTGATCTTTATTCAGGAACTGTACGCGAGCATGCATCCGCGCAATCTGCGGCTTTATGTGAATGTGTCTGCTTCGACACCGAACAACGAACTGAAACAGATTGCCGCCAACTCCGACGCTATTGTGCTGATGAACTACGACGAGCACGAAAGTGACAGCGATCCGGGCCCGGTTGCCAGCCAGAACTGGTTTGTGGCCAACCTGCAGCGCGTACTCAAAATTGTGCCCAAGCAGAAGATCATCTGCGCGGTGGGCAACTACGGCTACGATTGGACGCTGTCGATTCCTAACCCGAAGGACCGCAGACATCCAAAGCCTCAGGTGCTGGATACGGAAGACCTTTCAGTTTCGGACGCATGGCAGCGAGCCTCGGACGCCGATGCGGACCTCGATCTAGACTACGACTCCCTCAATCCTCACTTCGAGTACATCGACGAAGACAACAACCAGCGCCACGTGGTTTGGTTCTTGGATGGCGTTTCGCTGCTGGATGAGATGCGCGCCGCGCGGGGACTGGGATTGCAGACCTTCGCTCTGTGGCGCCTTGGCGAGGAGGATAGCTCGCTTTGGAGTATCTGGGATAAGCCCAGCTCACCCGATTCGCTGCAGGCGCTCGGCTCCGTACAGCCGGGGCACGATGTGGACAGCGAGGGCGAAGGAGACATTCTTCGCGTGACTGGGCTGCCGCAGCCGGGCAAGCGAACGGTCACCGTGGACACTGACGAGCCTGACCCACGCAAGAAGCTCATCGTGGATGAGCACATGGATGTGTACCCGCGCAGCTACACGATCGATCAGTACGGCTACCATCCGAAGGAGGTTGCGCTCTCGTTCGACGACGGGCCCGATCCCAAGTGGACGCCGAAGATTCTTGACATCCTGAAGCAGAAGGGCGTCAAGGGAACCTTCATGCTGATCGGCGCGGGCGCCGCGGAGCACGTGGGCGTGATGCAGCGGATCTTCCGCGAAGGGAACGAGATCGGCAACCACACGTGGACTCATCCGGACATCAGCGAAATTTCTCCACGGCAGCTGGACCTGGAGGTGAAGCTCACCGGCCGATTGTTCGCGAGCAAGTTGGGCGTACAGCCGCTCTACTTCCGACCGCCGTACGACATCGACGAGGAACCGGACACTGACGACCAGGCCGCGCCTGTGGTCAGCATTCAGCGCGATGGTTATACGATCATCGGCAACAAGATTGACACGGACGACTGGAACGAGCACCCGCGCAAGACACCCGCCGAGATTGTGCAATCGGTGCTGGCTCAATTGCAAACGATGAAGACCAAGCCTCAGTTCCGGGGGTCCATCATCCTGATGCACGACGGCGGCGGCAATCGTCAGGCGACGGTGGATGCGCTGCCCGTGCTGATTGACGCGCTGCGGGCCCACGGGTACACGATTGTGCCGGTCTCTGCGCTGATGGGCAAGACGACGGCCGAGGTCATGCCTCCACTGACCTTCTGGCAGCGCGTGCGGGCTCTCCCCGATTCGATCGCCTTCTCTGCCGTGGACATCATTGGCAACTTCATTGTGACGGTCTTTTTCCTGGGCGACGTGCTGATGAGCGCGCGGCTGATTATCGTAGGACTATTTGCCGTGATCGACCGATTCCGCAAGCCTTTCCACAAGGCCTCGCCTGGATATAATCCGCGGGTCGCGGTGCTGATTCCTGCGTATAACGAAGAGACTGTGATTGTGCGGACGATACGATCAGTGCTCAATTCCGACTACAAGAATCTTCACGTGATCGTGATCGACGACGGCTCGTCGGACATCACCGCTGAAGTGGCACGTCAAGCGTATGCATCTGAAATTGCCGCCGGACAGGTCCAGGTGTTCACCAAGGAGAATGCGGGCAAGGCAGCCGCGCTCAACTATGCCCTTGAGCGCTTGAGCGAGGAGATCTACGTTGGCATCGATGCCGATACGGTCATTGCCACCGACGCGATCTCGAAGCTGATTCCGCATTTCGAAGACCCAAAGATTGGCGCCATGGCCGGCAACGCGAAGGTGGGCAATCGCGTAAATCTTTGGACGCGGTGGCAGGCGTTGGAATACATCACGAGCCAGAACTTTGAGCGGCGCGCACTGGACCTGTTCCATGTTGTAACCGTGGTTCCGGGAGCGATCGGCGCATGGCGGACCGCCGCGGTGAAGGCCGGCGGCGGCTATCCACTGAACACAGTGGCCGAAGACGCCGATCTGACCATGAACATTCTCGAACAGGGCTGGAAGGTCGATTACGAAGACCGCTCCCTGGCGTTCACCGAGGCGCCCATCGACGCGAAGGGCCTGATGCGCCAGCGTTTCCGTTGGTCGTTTGGAACGCTGCAGGCAATCTGGAAACATCGCGCAGCGTTTGTTCGCAACAAGGCGATGGGCCTGTTCGCACTACCGAACATTCTCATCTTCCAGATGCTGCTGCCACTGGTTTCCCCGTTCATCGACCTGATGTTCGTAGCCGGCGTGATCAACTTCTTCGTGGATCGCTACTACCACCCAGAAGCAGCTTCGTCGGCAAGCTTTGAGAGGCTCGTGGTGTACTTCCTCGGCTTCCTGGTCATCGACTTCATTACATCGTCGGCTGCGTTTTCGCTGGAGCGGCGTCACCCGGCCAACAAGGGCGACGGGTGGCTTCTGTTCCACATCTGGCTACAGCGCTTTGCATACAGGCAGGTGTTCTCGATCGTCCTGTTCAAGACGCTGAAGCGGGCTATCGATGGCAAGCCCTTCAACTGGGACAAGATCGAGCGCACTGCTCAAATGAGCAAGACAACTGAGGAGCTGACGGAGACGGTTGGCCGTTAGAGAGAGCGCGGCCCGTATGACGCGACGTGCTGAGGGCAGAATCGACACCAGAACCAGAGCCGTGGATGTTACAACTGGTTGCTAGAAATAGTCGTCGTCGTCAATGTCAGGGCCTGGCGGCGTGAATGCAACGTCGACAACGATGGCGGCGGGCACTGGTTCTTCATCTTCAATGGCCGGGAAGAAACGATACATGCTGACGGCAGCCAAGGCGCTCTGGTCGGCGCCGGGGCTCAGCGATTTGAGGACTTGCAGATTCTGCGGCAAGCCGTGCGCATCAACCACGAGAGATATTTTGCAGATTCCGCCGATTGCGGCTCCCTCGCCCTTCGGCGTGTAGTGCGCCGGCTCGGAAGAGAGGATCACCGGCGCGCTCCTGACAGCTCCGAAATACTCCGGGCGGCGCACCTTG
>Ga0307377_10007903_pt1 | contig 10881 bp, 13 predicted proteins | sample TR3MG_FD_202535 | JGI IMG/M metagenome (GOLD analysis project Ga0307377, IMG submission 202535) | Soil microbial communities from Risofladan, Vaasa, Finland - TR-3 | ecosystem: Environmental > Terrestrial > Soil > Coastal area > Acid sulfate soil | place: Finland: Risofladan, Vaasa | collected... | reverse complement strand
TTTCATTGCAGGATTCGATGGTAACGCGATGTCGCCGCTTGCCGGGGTCCATCACTACACCTCGCAAACGCGGTATGGCCAGAGCATTGCCTCAACGCTAAACTGCATGTTCCGCTCAATGCCCGCAGAGCCAGCTAGTCGATTTTCATAGAAGTGGGTAGTCAGTAGGCGTATTGCCAGCAAGATGGATTCAGGAACCGATAGTCCGCTATCGCCATAACCAGCCTTGTACTCGATGGTGACGGATTCCATGTCGCCGCGCGTCGAAGGCCACCATTCGCCGTATATGGGCGCAACCCGCCCGACTATCGCGCTAGAATCGAGCGTATAGAGCGCCGGATCGAGTAGTTGAGATGTGCCTGCGGTATCTATGTAGTTGATTGTGCTAACTGTTTGGGCGGGGGGGCGCGGCAATGCAATGTGCGACGGCGGGAACGCATCGAGTGTAAGAATATAGGTCGCCGTAATGAATTGCCGATTCGTGAAGGCTTCGGCCCATTGCCGCGCCGCTACCCCATAGGATGTGATGATCGTGTCTTCGAGCGTGTGATCAACCCGTAGGTGTTCACGTAGCGCATTGATATCCAACGGCTCGACCGCGGGGGCCGTATGGAGTACTAGCCCCATACTAACCCATCACGATCATAATATCGATCGTCTGGGCGCCAGTGCCCAACAGGTCGATTTCTTTATCGCCAGCCGCGATATCGGGGCTGGCGTCGTTGCCGTACAGGGTGACTTCTTGGCCCGCAGACAATGTAACCGAGAAGGCCGCGCCAGACAGATCGTATCCATTGGCCGCGCCTACGCTAATTGTGATCGGGTTGGCGTTAGTCGCTGTAGCTTTAGCCTTAAGCAGCTGCACCTTGAGGCCGGTCCCATTTACAACAGAGCCGTTCGTGCCAACTAGTGTGGTTAGGTCGATGGTGGCTGTGTTACCAGACAGCGCCTGGGTGAATGCGGCCATTGTGCTAGCGGGGGGCGTGCTGGCAGCATTCAGCGTCAGCGACGTGTTGAACACATCATGGGTTACAATTTTCTTCGCTGCCAGCGCCGACGGGATAGCCCCCGGCAACGTTTCGGCGACGGTTACGGTGCTCGCATATGTTACGGATACGGCCATTACGTGATCTCCTTATGTAGGCGGGGTCTACCGCGTTTTCGCGGCGCATGTGATAACACCGCAGTCTCCTGTTCAACGATTGCGGTTTCGTGGGTACTGTCCGGTTCAAATGGTTTTGTATATGCCTTTACATATCCACGCAGGAGTAGCCAGTTACGCAATATGGCGGCGGGTTCGATTACGTTCCCCACCACATAGCTTTGCCATGCGCGAATAAATTCAACCTGTTGCGGCATTTGTATCCTCCTTTCCAGAAACATGAAGCGCACGAGTGCCTGGGGGCATACCGTTCGCATGATAGTCGGACATGAACTGATGGATTGGGCGCATATTCTCGTCGGGCCATGTGGCCATCAACTGTATATGTCCGATAGGTACATGGTTGGCTAGGTATAGTGCGTTGCCGGTATCGGCCCACTTTTCCCAGAAATAGATATCGTCATCGAGCCGACCCTCGCCCCATTCGCCGTCCTTATTGGGTTGTGCCCAGAACCAGGGATGTGCCATCTTTTGTAGGCTGGCAACACGGAATATTGTTAGCCCAAAATGGGCATGACGGATGCGGCAGAGTTGAGGTTTAAACTCGCTGACTAGCCATTCTTCTTTGACCTTGCCCTCAACCGTATCCCAAATCATCGGAATGTCACCGTCCCGTTTCATCTGTATCGGCGCGATCGCGTCCGCTTCGGGATACGTTTCCATCAGGAAACACAGAGCGTCGAAGGCTTCTGGCTGAAACACGGTGTCATAGTCAAGCGTGACAACATACTTGGCTTTGCTGCGCACTATATCCATCATCCCGCGTTCTAGGCATTGGCCCCAGTACGCACCAACGACTTTGATAATACTGAGTCCTCGCTGTGATAGCGGTGCCATACAGAAGAAATTGTCTGTAAACCCCAGGCGCGGCATAGAGATGACCGCCACGATATCGGATGCCGACAATTGAACTGTGATCGCCTCTGCGGCACGAGTACCGCCGGGCTTATACCCGAGCAGGTTCAGGCTCACTGGATGGCATGATGTATCAAGACCATCACTTGTCCATGGGGCGATATCGACTAGACCGGCCCATTCCATCAGCAATTGAAGTCGTGATTCGTTCCACACTGATTTGTGATAATCATTGTCATCCGTCTGTCCGCCCATCAAATAAGATGGCCACATAGGATCGAATGAATCCTCCCCTTGCATCTCGATGATTTTAGCCATATCCGGCACCGCAATTTTCAATATGCCGCCGGGCCGTAGCGCACGAACCCATTCCGCTAGAACGGGTTTGACTTCGGCCCATCCGAAATGTTCCAAAATGTGCGACGCCCGAATTTCTGCCACTACACCATCGCCATAGGATAGTGGGTATGCCTTCACCCCAGACTTCAGATCAATGGGGATAAACCCCGCCAGGTTGGTGTCGCCTGCGCCAATGTTAAGTCGAATCTCCCCTATATTATTTATCTCAGGAGATGGTTCTAATGCCATGATTCTTTTCTCTATACATTTCTCTTCACTAAATAGATCCTCAAGGTCGATGCGTTCCCCTTTAGTACATTCACGATTTTCCGACTCAGCCCGCTTTATAAGAGAGTCAATACGATGCAATATCTCCGCCCGCTCTTCTCTGAGTTCAATAATGTTCTCCTCCATCCCGTTCCCCTCCATCATTCTGTATATCCCGCTAGTTTCATTGCGTTCCCGTGGTGTTGCCAGAACAATCGCTGCAACCGTTCCGGCATTTCGTCGCGCCATGATCCACTGATTCCACGCCGGAACATCCAGGGACATCCCTGTTGTAGCTGACTAAATGACTGCACATCGGCTTGTTTATCCTCTGTGAACCTTGGATTGCGGGGTATCCCCAACCCATCAAGTATGACCGCCACGGTGCTTAGGACTAATTCTAGTGGTTGTTCACAGATATCTGAGTAGCGGAGAATGCGTGGCTTCGGTATGCGTGTCAACCAGCCGATTGTATGGGCGCCCCAATGGTAGAACCGATTCCCCGGCCCCTCCATTGGTATCTCGCCGATAATCAACTGCTCCAGCATGTCTTCAAATGTCGTTGGCTTGTTTTCACCAACCGTACCCACCGCCAACTCATAATGGGCCTGGCTAACTAGCGCGTCCCGACCGTCCCGTACCAGATAGATAGCCGTCAAATATTCCCCGCCCGGTCTTTCAAACGAGTCCATGACCGGGGCGTGCTCGTGGTGCTTCACTAGCGCAATTGTGCGTTGGCCCTGCGCCCATGGCTCATTGCTGCGGAGAATGCCCGGCATTGGGGCTTCGGGATATAGCGATTGGGTCGTGATCGATGGCGCAAGCGCCTCAATGAGATGGCGTAGGTACGTCACGCCCGACCTCGGATAACTCGCCAATACAATGTCCATGTAACCCCCGTCCCCAGGGGGCCGACGCCGTTCTGCATCGGCCCCCATCCTTATTCAACTGTGGTTGTCGGTTACACCCAGACTACCTGGGCCGCACCCGCGAGTGCGTCCGTGGTCGGTGTCGATTCTGCACGATGCAGGATCGCCACAAACGAGGCGGTAGAGTAGGCGGCGGCACTGGCCTGCACTAACAGATGCAGGTATCGCTCTTTCTTGGTCAGATCGACGTGAAATTCGACGATGCACGGAACTGCCGTAAGGTTATGTGCGGGGATCACAAACTGGGCGCTAGTCGCCGTGGCATTCGTGGTTCCGGTTGCACCGTCGATAGCCGTCACATTCGTGATGTCCGTCGTGGGTGAATGGCCCAGCACCATCGAGGTCCACTTGGCGCTGGAATCCGTGGCTGCGGCGGCGTGATGGATTGCCAAGATAGTCGCCTTGGCAAATCCTTTTGTATCAACATAGTGATTAGTCGTTGCGTTCGTCACAATGACGCCCAACGTACCGAAGCTAACCACCTTAGTATTCTGCATATGATCCATGGTGTTGCTCCTTTCTGTTAGGCACCAATGAGTGCGACAATCGGACCAGCGTCCGTGGCGTCGCCCAAATCGTGTATGTTGATGTCGATGCGTTCAGATGCCAAGAGGGCGATCTGGTCCTCAGCAAACTTGTACTCTGTGCTAACACGGAGTGTGAAGCCGGTGCGTTCACCGAGCGAAGACGCCAGACTCATATCGCCAAACAGCAACATGGCCAGATTGACAAGAGTTCCAACAGACGTAGGCATTGCCGGGGATACCACAATGGGATAGCCCAGGAATCGCGGCTCTACCGGACCCGCCAAGGTCTGAACGGTATTTCCGCCAGCGAACGCCTGGAGATGAGTGAATACAACGTCTTGTGCCACGGGGCTGGCATACCATTTCGCATTCGGGCGTGCATATGCCGGGCATTTGCTCATCAGTGTGGTAAGGTCAACGGTGTCGACTTCCGAAAACAGGTCATGGCCCGTTACTGCGTTGACCGCACTAACGGTATGCGTGCCGTCGATGACCTTGGCAAGAACGCCCATGATGGACCCGTAAGTGGCCGTACCATCACCAGCAAAAGCGCATTCGTCCTCTTTCTTGGCAAACGCCCATGCCATATCTCTCGCTACCCAGTCGGCTAGATCGATAATAGCATCGTCTGCTAATTCGCGCGACAGCAATATCAGGCTCGACAGTTTTTTGGCAACCAGGTTGACCTGATTCCAAGTCGGCGTTGATTCCTGTGCCGCAACGGCTTCGGCAGTAAAATAGGCCGTGCTACGACCGGTACTACGCGGTATGGTCATCACGTCCCGGCCCATCGGCACAATGCGAGTGGATTGACGGAACGCCCCATATGTGTTACGCAAATCTATGACAGCGCTCGCCAGTTCATCGGGAACCAGCGCGCCGCCGAGGATATTCACGCCCTCGGACATGGCGCGTTGTTCGAGTCCTAGTCCTTGTTCAACGCAGAACCGGCGCGCGGCATGGTCGCCGAAGAAATTCGCGCGAATCCATTGGCCGGCACGAAACGCATTCTCTTCGGCGCGTGGGCCCTGGAATGCCTCTAGGCGCCCATAGCGAGGGCCCGTGGTGATTTGTGCGCGTTCGGGTTTTACGGTCGAGTTCGCGGGCGGTTCGGGGGTCGATCGGCGTGTTTCCACCGCGTGCAACCCCTCCATACGCCGCTCAACATCCGCAACTGCGGCGAAATGCGCGTCAAGCGATTTGATCTCTCGATCAATTTGTTCCGACTCCGCAAAGTAGGCATCGATAGTGGACTGTTCTTCTTTACTAAGCTCGCGGTCCTCTTTCTGCGCTTTCTTTACGATGTCTTCAGCGGATCGCATTTTGTGCGCCCGCTCTTCTTTCAATACATTGATATCTTTCATTGAGATCCTTGTGATAGACATGGATGTGTCTATGTGTCGTTCAGGTGGGCAACCCAACTGTGCGATCTGTATGGTGGAGATAGTTAGGAGGGCATCCCTCAAACTATCCTATGAAGCGATTACGCCCATAGCGTAACCGCGATAAGGCTATGATTGTGCGTTATGAAAGTTGCGAAGGCGCTGTTCGGCCTTGGCCCGGTTCGGCGCATCCACAATAGGGGGTTTGGCGGCTTGTGCATTTTGGAGAATGCGCTTGCGAACCTCCACCGTTGTCTGAACATAGGCGGGTCCATCAACCGGGGCAACGTCGTAAAGAGTTAGTTTCGTCAATATGCGCGTCGGGGGCGTGCTGTCCATCACCCAGTATTCGCCATCCTCGCGCACCATGAATGCGAACGAACTTTGTGTTATGTACTTATCCCGAATGAGGCTAACGATATCGCGGCCAGCAGACGTGTCGGGCGGTATGATCTCGTACCACAGGCCCATCTTATCACTTCCAAGCCTGAGTGTATCGTTTGTGGTTCGCCCGATAGTGGTCAATCCGCCCTCGTGCTGTATCCGTGCGCTCACGTCTGGTTTTTCAGTCAGCGCCTCGTCGAACGCGCCGGGCTTAATCATTTCGCGGTAGCCACCAAGTTCTTCCGACAGAACGTCGTACACGGCGGCATACCCAAATATTGTAGGCAGTTCGGTATCGCCGCGCTTCCGTAGCTCCGGCACGAATACTGCAAATCCACGTTCCATAGAAGCGGCCATTGTCATAATCCTTATATAGTACGTTGGGCCGTGCCCAAGAACAGATGATCAAATGCCATATCGGCCAGCGCATCGGTCTCAGCATCAAACGCCACGCCTATGGATAGATATGTTACCGCAGCCGAATTCCACCCCGTACCGACTACCGTGGTTTGACATGCGGCAAGATTCTTCGTCAAAATTGCCCACACGCCAGCCGTCAATTCCGTATCAGGTATCCGCCATTCGTTATAGTTTGATACGTCCGTACCCAACCGGATGAATGCGTATGTGATGGTTGCTACACTACTGACAAAAATGGCCGTCTCAAATTCGTCATGGGCAACGAACCGCGACAGGTCCATTGAGGTTAGGGTACATTGCAGACCGGCAAATATCGTGTTGGCCGCACCGTCTACCTTGTCGAATACCAGCGCGTGAGTGCCGAGGATGTGACCGTCCTGCACGCCATGGTTTAATGTGTCATTGCCCAGTACGGTCCATCCGGCGATGGCATTGAACTCGCCGACCCATTCGCGGTCTTGCACAAGGGCCACATGGGGAATCCATCCATGACCCACTGGTCGTATACCGGATGTGGTTATTAGAGTTGGAATGTTGGCCATTACTTTGTCTCCACTAGGGTTTGGGATGTATCGTTTGTAAGAGTTGTACTTTGCCAGTCATGTAATATTGATGACACAAACGGGGCTACCCGGTCTTGGCCCCAATGGGTTATCGCCTCGGTAACGCCTTCCCTCCGTATGCGCGATATCGAGATTGCGGTATATGCGCGGGCCACCGGGGTTAGCAGGTCCACGGAATCATCCATCGACAATACTTGTCGCATGGTTCCCAGCGTGGGCGATAGAATAATCTCGATGCGTTTTCGCAGATCGTCATAGAATGGTTCTAACCAATTGAGGTTGGGTTCCGCTGCATGTTTCTGGAGTCGGTCGATTTCTAGTCGCAGGATGCGTGAGAATTGATCCATGAGTAACGATTCAAATGCGGCTATGATCCGAACTCTATCCGTCGGCGATTGGGCCGGTGGCTCGTCTTGGTCAGGTTCCTCGTCGGGCGGTGGAATGTCAGGCGGGGCATTGGGCGGGGGTTCTGTCGGCCACGGTAGGTTAGTTGGGTGTAGATTGCCCTGGACATAATGGGTATCACCACCACCGTCCTCAATTGGCGGCTCGTCCTCCTTTTCGAGAATGTCATTATCCGAGTAAACGCCGATATTGAACATCGAGGTATAGTAGGAGGCGCGGGCTGTGGAGTCGCCGCGCAATAGGCCATTCACATTATGCTTTGCATACAATTGCCTGGCGCTTGGCCCATTACCCAATAGCTTACGTTTGATCTCTTGTTCCCACCGGATCAACCACGGCATGAGACAATCAACGACATATTCCGTGTTCTGGTGTTCTATATTCGAGTAGGTCGCCCGTAATAGGTGCATCAGTTTATGGGGCGGGATGCGAAACCAACGCGCAACGTCCTCAATGTGGAACTGTAGCGTTTCGAGTAATTGGCTCTTTTCTGGATCAACGCTGATCGGGATATATTTCAGGCCGGCTTCGACGATTATCGGCCTATATGGTTCCCGCTTGTGCCGATCCTCAAAGGATTCCCGAAGCCGCTCCCTGGCCTCTGGTGTCATAATGCCGGGGTATTCGAGAATGCCCGATGTGATCGCGGAGTTACCGAAAAATGCTGCCGAAAACCTTTGCGCGGCGAGAGCGCTACCAAGGCTTTCCTTCGCCACGCGCGCCATTACATAGCCGGTTATTCCATCGAGGCCAAGCCCGTGAATGTGAAATATCTGATCCTGTGTAAACATAACCGACGTGCCGGTTACGCCACGATGCTCAAACAATACATTACCCTGTGGTTCAACCCATACAGTAACATTTGATGGGTTTAGGACGTGCATAACGGCTGGTACGCCCGCCCCATTGCGCCGAATTTCGGCAAATGCGCCGTGATAACCTAAAGCATGTGCGGTTAATGTTTGGCGAAACGTAAATCCGACCATTTCGGGGTTCGGCGCATCGAGCAACTGAGCTACGGGATGTTCACGCAACTCTTCACGTCCGCGCGGACGTAGTGCCCTATAAATACCCAAGGGTAATTTAGCCACATCTTCAGATATGTTTCGGCGGGCGGCAAAATAGGCGGAGAACGCAAGGGCGGTTTCGGGCGTTACGGTTTCGCCGGATGCCGTCCTATTGCTTTCCGTCAACCAATTGAAAAACCATCCGGACTTATCCTTGAGCGTCCCGCCGCGCCGCTCCAATGATGGCAGCATGGTGCCCAGTATACTCATTCACGGCTCCATAGTATTAGATCAATCCAGATCATTAAACCGACCAATAGGGGCGCTGCGGGCCAATAAATAGCCCATGCGCCTATGCCAACCAGCAGAAGTGGCAATAGTCCAAGCAGGATACGGGCCGGGGCTACCCATCGAGGTCTATTCGGTTGGTCCGCCATTCACTTGCTCCATAATCCATTGGTAGGTTGGGGCCAAACCATCTAAGAGCGTGTACTTGCCCGACCAGCCGAGTGATCGCAGTTTGGCGTTCGAGAACTTACGGGACTGGACGCCAACGGGACCAGATATGTGATTAAGTGTGAGTCTCTTGTTTGCAACCTTTGCAACCAATCTGGCCAGCGCATTGACCGTGACCCGTTGCTTGGTTCCGATGTTTATGGGCTTGCCCGACGCTTGTTCCTTCGGCGCCTGCATGATAGCCTCAATTCCATCGAGTAAATCCTCGATATATATGAAATTGCGCACCGCAGACCCGTCACCCCACACATCAATTGAGCCACCATCCTCAGCCATAGCCACTTTCCGGCATAATGCAGCCGGAGCTTTCTCGCGGCCACCGTACCATGTACCTAGTGGCCCGTAACAGTTCTGGAACCGACCTATCCGAATGTCAAATAGGCCATTGGAGTTCCGCGCATAAGTCAGCGCCACTCGTTCGGCATACAGCTTTTCCCAGCCGTACTCGTTGTCGGGCATAGCGGGATATGCGCCGTCCTCTTTGATCTCCTTGGCGTCATTCGGCATGTCGGGGTAGACGCAGGCGGAAGAGGAGAAGAAATAACGGGGAACGCGCGCGATAGAGGCCGCATCGACCATGTTGACGTTGATCAGGGTGTTATTATGTACGATTTGACGTTCCGCAGGCCCGATAAACCCCATTCCGCCCATATCTGCGGCTAACTGGTACACTGCGTCCACTGACACCCCATGCGAGCGTACCGCCATCGTGCAACTGAGCCGTTCGCGCAAATCCAACAGTTCAAATTCGTCCGCAATGCTCGACTCGAATTCGGGATACTTCAGATCAACCCCGCGCACCCAATGGCCCTGCGCCTTCAACCGCTTAACCAGGTGGTGGCCGATGAAGCCGCCCGCGCCACATACCGTAATGCGCTGTGATTGTTCAGGCATAGCGCCCCTAGTCCTCATTCGCCATGGCCCGACCTATCGCCATAATAGTCGCCGTCAGGCCGTTCCAACCAAGCGTAGCGCTATTTAAGGGCACCCATGGCTTCATATTGCCCGCCACATCCGTTACGATGGTGATATTGGCTGCCATTTGCTCTAAAATCGGATTGTTGCCATGTTCCAACTTTCCGCTCAGCACTAATTCCTCAAACCGTTTGCTCGGCGCAGCCATTGAGAGGAACCCTTGCCCGAAGGGGATTATCTTGATCCCGTCCTCGTTGAATAACTGAATGGCCATCTGGTCGCCCTGGAACGCACGGTCTATTGCAAGCTCTTGAATACCATACTCCCTGGATAGTCCTTGAACATCGGCCCGCACCCGCGTATAATCAGTCACATTACCCGCCGTTTCGGTCATAAACCCCCATTTAATCCAGTCCATATGCTTTTGCGAATATATGCGCGAACCGTGCAGCATTGATTGCGATTGCCAAAACTGGGGAACCCAGAAAAACGGCAAAACGAGCCATTTAGGTGCCATTAGTTTAGGAAATACTAGGACAAGGGTCGGAAAGTCGTTTGTGCAACCCAAACTGAAACCGCTATAGCATTGTTGCTCCTTAGCCTCTTCTAATATCCAGCGCCGCCATTCCACGCTCTTTCTGACAGAACTACATGCGCCCCAATGTTTCATCGCGCCCCATCTCTCGCCTCTCTCTGCTACCATTCCAGTATCCCCCTTTCATCATAAGGATTCCGAATATACGCCGAATTCTCCATTGCGCGGCCTATTGCCATGATAGTTGCCACTATTCCATCGATTTTTAGCGGTGAATCCATTGTTGGCTTACACGGCTTGATTGTTCCTGCCGGGTTGAACTCAACCTCAGCGTTACTGGCCATCCATCTCAATATTGGGTTAGCCCCATGTTCCAGCATCCCGCCTATAACGAGTTCCTCAAACCGTTTGCTCGGCGCAGCCATCGAGAGGAACCCTTGCCCGAAGGGGATTACCTTGATCCCGTCCTCGTTGAATAACTGAATGGCCATCTGGTCGCCTTGGAACGCACGGTCTATTGCAAGCTCTTGAATACCATATTCCTTTGATAGTCCCTGAATATCGGCCTTGACCCGCGTATAATCGGTCACATTCCCCGTTGTTTCAATCATAAACCCCCATTCAATCCAGTCTACATACTTGATTCCGTGCCGATTCTGTTTGATCTGACTCGTA
>Ga0307377_10007902_pt1 | contig 10881 bp, 10 predicted proteins | sample TR3MG_FD_202535 | JGI IMG/M metagenome (GOLD analysis project Ga0307377, IMG submission 202535) | Soil microbial communities from Risofladan, Vaasa, Finland - TR-3 | ecosystem: Environmental > Terrestrial > Soil > Coastal area > Acid sulfate soil | place: Finland: Risofladan, Vaasa | collected... | reverse complement strand
CGAGACCTATGCAGCCGCGACCGCGACCGACATGATCGTCACGACCCAGGGCGGTTTCTGGGAGAACGGCGTCGAGCTCGACTACCTGACCGACTACAACCTGACCGTGACGAATAACCAGGAGCCGCTCAAGGTCCTGTTTCAGCGTCCGGCCTACGGGATCCAGAACGGCCGCTTCACGGCCGAGGGCTCGATGACCGCGCTCCTGCCCGACGGGACCTTGTTCGCCAAGTACCTCAACGAGACCGCGACCGATCACCTGATCCACCTGACCGAGGCCGGCTCGAGCTACTGGTTCCGGCTTCCGTCGGTTCGCTACACCCAGGCCGATAAGGCCGTCGCCGGGGAGGGCGCGATCCTCCCGAGCTACACGATCTCGGCCGGCTACGAGGGCGTAGCAGCGACGACCGTCCAGTTCTATAAGTCGGTTTAATGACGGCCAAGGACAAGGGCAAGGAAGCCAGTAAACTCGACAGGGAGCTCCTCGAGAAGGGGAGCAAGCTGACGCTCAAAACAGTCGACGGAAAAGACTCCGACGACTGGGTCGTCGTGTTCTCGAGATGGGCGGATTCCGTCCGCTTCGAGCTCGACGACACTGAGCGCGAGGGTCTGCAACTGATGGCCCGGACCGGCAAGATCAGCGCCAAGGATCGGGGCGACCTGATCCGGCGCTGTCATGTTCGCATGGTCGCCGGCTGGGGCGGTCCCGGCTTCGACGATCTGGAGTTCACCCAGGACAACGTCGAGGCCTGGATCCGCGACAACCCGCAACACGCCGAAGCGATCGACGCCCGCTCTGGAGCTGATCGTTTTTTTACCTATGCCAGCAGCAGCTCCTCGACTGGATCCGCTACGAGAAAAGGCTCAACCTGAGAGCCCCGAACTCGAAGCGGACTTATAAAGAGATGCTCATCGGTGCATGGAAGCGGACCGGCAAGATCCCGCAACAACTCGCGGACCATCCTCCCGAACCGGAGCACCTGGCCTATTTATGGCGCTGGTTTAATGAAATACCTAGCCCCCTGACCTGGAGCGAGATCCGCGCCTGGTCGGAGCTCTCCGGTCATCGGCCGGAGCGCTGGGAGGGCGTGCTTATGATCCGAATCGACGCTCTTATGAGGACCTGATTCATGGCTAATGAAACCGGCACGATCACCGTAAGAGCGGACACGCGCCAGGTCGACAAGGGGACCCAGTCGCTCCGGAAAATGGGCGAGCAGTCGGGCCGCACCGAGAAGCAGGTCAACAAGGTCGAGAAGGCGAGCGGCCGGCTGGGCCGAACCCTCGGCCGCCTGGCCGGCGCGATCTCGGTCGGCCTGTTCGCTCGCAAGGTCATCCAGAACACCCGCGAGCAGGAGGCAGCGGTCGCCCAGCTTAACGCGACCCTAAAGTCAACCGGGCGCTATAGCGACGAGACCAGCCAGGCCCTCCAGAACCAGGCGGCGGCCCTGCAACGACTCACGACCTACGGCGACGAGTCGATCATCACCATGCAGTCCCAGCTCCTCACCTTTAAGGAGCTCGGCTCGGACGTGTTCCCGAGGGCCACGGCTGCGGTCCTGGACATGAGCGCCAAGATGGGGACCGACCTGACCGGGGCGGTCGTCCAGGTCGGCAAGGCTCTGAACAGCCCGATCGAAGGGATCACCGCGCTGACGCGGGTCGGCGTCACGTTCTCCGACCAGCAAAAGGATCAGATCAAGACCCTGCAAAAGTCGGGCGACATCCTGGGCGCTCAGGAGATCATTCTCAAGGAGCTCGAGAGCCAGTTCAAGGGATCCGCCGAGGCCGCTCGGAACACCTTCGGAGGAGCGCTCTCGGCCGTCTCAAACGCCTTTAATGATCTACTCGAGGGCAAGGGCGGAACCATCGGCGGGACGACTGAGGCGCTCAACCAACTCGAGGAGACCCTTGCCTCCCCTCAGATGCAAGCCTCGTTTCAATACCTGATCGGAGCGGTCGCCACGACCGTCGAATGGCTCGCCAAGGGGACCAGGGGCTTCGTCGAGTTCGGGACCGGGATCGGCGAGTTTTTTGGACGCCTGGCGGCTGGACCGACTGGGTCGCTCGCGGGGATTAACCAGGAGATCAAGGACCTCAACCAGGAGCTCAACACCGGCGGGACCTCGAACACGCCGCTCGAGCGCGTCATGAACTTATTCACCGGGCCGCCCTCCGAGGAGCGCCGGCGCGAGATCGAGGCCGAGATCGCGAAGCTTCAGGATCTCCGGAGCTATTACGAGGATCCGATCGACGCGGCCGATCCAAAAGCAAAAAACAAAGCAGCGGCGGGCGCTCCGATCCCCCTGGCAGACGTCGAGGATCCGGACTCCCTGATCATCACGCTCGACAATACTAAGCTCAAGGAGCACGTCGCCAAGCTCCAGGCCGAGCTCGTGAGCGATCTCCGCAAGATGGGCCGGGAGGCGAGCCGCGAACTGAGCGACGCCCTGGCCGATACCTCGGCCGAACTCGGCGGGCCGGCAGCCGAGGCGAACCTGGCCTACGCCAGATCGCTCGAGGAGATCGACAACTGGGAGAAGGCGCTGGTCGTCTCGAACCAGCTCACCGCCGACAAACAGGTCGAACTGAATCAGCTCCGGGAGAACGCGGCCGCGCTTAACGCCCAGGAGATCGCCGACATCGAGGCGAAGATCGCGGCTAAGGAGGCCGAGCTCACGCCGACCGAGCGGCTGATCGAGTCCCTCCAGCTTGAGCTCGACCTGATGAAACTCGGCGCGAACGAGCGCGAGCGCGAGATCGTCCAGCGCCAGCTCGCCGGCGAGGCGACCGCCGGGCAACTCGAACAGATCGACGCCTTGATCATGAAACGCCAGGAGGCCCAGCGCTCGATCGAGACTATGGACGAGATCCGGGGCGCGACTCAGGGGCTCCTGATGGATCTCACCGACGGGACCGGCACGGTCGGCGACGCCTTCGACAATATGTTCGACCGGATCAAACAGCGGGCGCTCCAGATGGCGACCGAGAAGATCATCGAGTCTATTTTCGGCGCGTTCGGAACAGCCGGCGGCGGGATGGGCGGCGGAGGCGGCGGGACCGGCGGGATCTTCGCGAGCCTGATCGGCGGCCTGTTCGGCGGCGGCCGGGCTCAGGGCGGGACGGTCCTGCCCGAGCGGATCTACCGGGTCAACGAAAAAGGCCCGGAGATGTTCACCGCCGGCGGCCGGGAGTATCTTATGCCGGGCAAACAGGCCGGCCAGGTGACCCCGATCAACTACACCGCCGGAGCGACCGAGGCGATCGGAGCGCCTGGAGCACCTGGAGCACCTGGAGCACCTGGAGCACCTGGAGCACCTGGAGCACCTGGAGCGCCTGGAGCGCCTGGGGAGAGCGCGGCGAGCGGGTCGGTCGTCGGCCTGTTCGGCGGCAACCGAGCCCAGGGCGGGATGGTCATGCCCGACCGGATCTATCGCGTGAACGAGGACGGCCCGGAGATGCTCACCGTCGGCGGCCGGGATTACCTGATGGCCGGCAACCAGGCCGGCCGGGTCACGCCGTCCAACAACACGACCAACAACAACAACAGCCAGAAGCAGACCTTTAACATCAATCTCCCGCCGACGATCGCCAGGCGCACGGCTGAGCAGGTCGCGTTCGAGGTCTCACGGCGCAACAAAAGAGCAGTAGCGAGGAACACATGAGCGACTTTATAGACGAACGTCTCCTCGAATGGGTCTCCTACGGCTTCGAGGGCGGGCCGACCTTCCTGACCGTCTCGGCCGAGCTCGTCTCTGGCTGGGACCAGCGCAACGCGGAGCGGCTGCGACCGCGCCACCGCTTCACCGCTCCCTATGATTCCGTAAAAAAGGAGTTTCACGACATCCTCAAGGCCGCCTATATCGCGTGCCTGGGACCCGAGGCGAGCTTCCGCTTCAAGGACTGGGCCGACTATAAGCTCGAGGACGTGATCGTCGGAGATTCCGACGGCACGACCGACCAACTGGTCCAGATCGTCAAGCCCTACACCTTCGGGACCCGAACGATCAATCGGCCGATTATCAAGCCATGCGACTCGACGATCTACAACCAGGCGAACGGCTACGTCGAGGACGCGCCGGCCCTGGTCATCACCGCCGACGACGTTCCGATCACGCCGAGCGCGATCGACTACACGACCGGGATCATCACGATCACCGAGGCCGCCGGCCAGGTCCTCCGGGTCACTTGTGACTATGACGTCCCGGTCCACTTCGAGAACGACTCGCTGAACTTCACGATCGTCGAGTTCCAGGCGCACACCTCACAGATCGCATTGATCGAGGACTTCCGCGCATGAGATCCGTCCCGCTCGCGCTGAACAATCACATCAAGGGCGGCCGGACAACGCTCTGTTACTTGCTCAAGATCCAGGCTAAGGACGGGACGATTATCGCGCTCACCAGCCTCGACCAGAACATCAAGTTCGACGACGGCGGCGGCGAGCTAACCTACCAGGCCGCGCTCGGCTATGAGGCCTCCCCGAGGGAGTACCGGGCCGGCCTGGAGGTAGACAACTCCTCGGGCCGGATCCTAATCGTCGACGGCTCCGACTTTACCCTACCCAATATCCGCGCCGGCGTCCTGGATTATGCGAAGTTCTGGGTCTATCGGATCAACTACCTGAGCCCCTCTTATGGCTATTGGCTGGTCCAGCACGGCACGACCGGAGCGGTCAAGGCGGTCGACGGCCTGGTCGGCCTGGTCGAGCTACGCGGAATGTCGCAACAGCTCAAGCAGTCGTTCGTCGAGCTCTACTCGATCACATGCCGGGCCGAGTTCGGCTCCGTCGGGCGCTTCGGCTGCAACTTCGACACGACCTCGATCTGGGACACCGCGAACACGATCGCCTCAGTTTCGAGCGAGGAGCCGACGCGGATCTTCACGGCCTCGGCCGCCCTATCTGCTACCGGACCGAACGGCGCTCTCGACTTTGTTCCCGGCGTCGTCAAGTTCACCGCCGGGCTCAATTCTGGGCTCACCGTCGAGATCGAGGAGATCGTCGGGAACGAGATCAAGCTCCTATTCGACACGCCTTACGACATCGACCCGAGCGACACCTTCGACGCCCGGCCCGACTGCGGCAAGCGCTGGGAGGAGGACTGTAAGCAGCGATTTGATAATGTCGCCTGGTTCCGGGGCGAGCCGTACATCGTCGCCGGCGACGAGGCGAGCCAGGTAACCCCCGGCGGATCCGGGTCGGTATTCTCAACGGGCGGGATTATCCAGCCCGAGCCCCCGCCATGAGACGGCCGCACGAGATCGCGCTGGACTACGTCCAGGCGCGGACCAAGTTCCTACACCAGGGCCGCTCAATTCATGGGCTCGACTGCGCCGGGCTGATCTTTTTGGTCGCTCGCGAGATGGGGATCCAGGTCAAGGATCCGGGCGTCTACAGTCGCGAGCCGGCGAACGACATGCTCCGGGTCTGGTTGAACATGAACGGCTGCGAGGAGCTGGACCAGGGGCCCGACGTCGACTTGATCGTCCTCATGCAACTCCGGGGCCAGGCTGAGGCCGGTCACATCGGAATCATCGCGCCACACCCGGAAGGCCTGGGTCTGGTTCATAGTTACTTTTCGGCCAGGCGGGTCGTCTATCAACACCTGGACGCGACACGTCGGGACGAGATTCGTGGAGTATTTCAATGGCCCGACAAGGACTAGCCCTCGCCGGCGGCGTGATCGGGGGGTACTTCGGCGGCCCGGTCGGGGCCCAGATCGGTTTCGCAATCGGTTCCGCGATCGGCGGGATGGTCGACCCGGAGAAAATACCCGGCCCGAAGCTCGGCGAGATCCCGTTCCAGACCGGCCGCGACGGCGTTCCGATCCCGGTCGGCTGGGGTATCTGTCACACCGCCGGCAACATAATGCAAAAGAACGCGATCCAGGAGATCGAAAAGGAGGAGAAGGGCGGAAAGGGCGGCGGGCCGGTTATTATATCGACGCACTACTATCGGACCTTCGCGATCGGAATCATGAGGTCGATCACTGGACCGATCGCCGGGATCCTGCGGATCTGGGAGAACGACAAGCTCGTCTACGATAAGAGAGCGACCCCAGCGATCGCGATCGCAGACACAAACGCCTTCGCGGCCGGGATCCGGATCTACTTCGGCGACGACGCCCAGACCCCGGACCCGGATCTCGAGGCCGAATGGGGCGTCGGCAACTGCCCCTACTATCGCGGACTGCCCTACATTGTTTTTGTCGACAAGGATCTGACCGACTTCGCCGGGGCGATCCCCCAGTATCGGTTCGAGATCCAGACCGGGGCCGACTTGTCGGTCACCAGTCGGCCCTACCCGATCGAGCAGATCGACGGCTTCCAGGATAACTTCGGGACCGACAAGGTCCGCAAGTTCGACGTCCCGATCGAGGGCTGGGACACGACCGCGAGCCTGAACTCCGTCGGCATCGCCGCGCTCCGCGAGCTCTACACCTACGAGCTCGAGGGCTGGGACAACACCGACACCCTCACCTCGATCCTCAACGACCCGGTCCTGGTCGAATACACGGCCGAGACCGAGGGCTGGGACAACACCGACGTCCCGGTCTCGATCACCCTGGACCCTCGTCTCATCGAGTACGACTATGACCTCGAGGGCTGGGATGTTACCTCAACATTGACAGGAATCACGCTGACATGAGCTACATAAACCTCCTGAAAACCCGCGAACTAAGCCTCGGCAAGCTGAACCACAAGATGAGCGGACACATAAAAATTGATAAGTTCCGGGGCCGCGAGGTTCCGGGGACCGGGACGCCGGACAAGGTTCTGATCCTGCACTACATGACCGACCAGGTCGTGTTCGAGGCGGGCGACTTTTCGACGGCGGAAAGCAAGCGCCAGGAGCTCCAGGCCGAGCTCGAGCATGGCTGGCGGAACAACCAGGGGACGCTCAAGGGCTGCCCGCGCTACGGGATCGAGCTCGAGCCCGGCAAGCCGAACGACATGATCGAGGTCTCCGGCTCCCGCCGGCTGGTCGCCTCCTTTTTCGAGGAGCCGTTCCCGAACCTGATCACGACCAACGGGCGCGAGCTACGCGGGACGCTGACCACAACATACGCGAACGCCTACTGCCAGATCGGGACGGGAACCGCGACCGAGGCTCCGGGCGACACCGCGCTCGGCACTTATGACCGGACCTACGACTCCATCGTAACGTCTGTAACCGGCGCACAACCCTCGGCCCCCTACTACGGATGGCAAAGAATAGTGTATCGCTTCAACCCGCCGGGAACGAACGACAACTACGCCGAGATCGGCTTCGCTCCGGCCTCCGTGGGCAACTTATTCAGCCGGGCCCGGATCAAGAACGCCGGCGTCCCGACCACGATCGCGGTCGACGCGGACGAATGGCTCGACGTGACCTATGAGCTCCGCCAGTATCCGGATCACCTGACCGTCACCAGCACGACGGTCGACGGTTATGATGTCGACATCCTCGCGTCGCTAGTAAACAGCACCTTTACCGGGATCGTTCAACCAGCTCGAGGATCACGCTATCCGACCGGAGGTCATACCGCACTCGAGTCTTTTGGGCCTCTGGCGACTCTCGGCCTGGTCACCGCGAAGCCGGGCGGCGACCTGAACAAGTACGAGGGAGACAACGCTTTTCCGAGCTATGTCCCGTCATCCTATGAACAGGACGTCGTGTATAGCTGTTCGATCTCTCAGTCGAACTTTACCGGCGGAATCGGCTGTATATATTTCGGCGGCACACCGTTCCCGAGCTACCAGGTCAAGTTCGATCCACCGATCCCGAAAACGGCGAGCGACGTGCTTGACATCGGCTGGACTTTCGCCTGGGCCATTGCGACGATCCCATAGGATAAATCATGGCGCTCCCCGGAGATGTAGCATCAACCAGTCCGCACGTCGCGAACTTCCTGGCCCCTTATGATCGGTTTAAAGACCTGTTCACCGACTACGAGATGGGCGGGATCGCGCTCAATGACGGCAGCCAGGGGACCGAGGTCCAGGTCTGGAAGCTGACCTACGAGAGCGACGCGCTCAGCCCGACCTATGGCGACTTTGTCCTGACCCCGGAGAGCTACGGCTCGCCGACCGTGATCTTCAACATCCCGGACGTCAAGGAGATCGGCCTGGCCTTTAATCAGAACATGGACCCCTTTATCACCTATCTGCTCAAGGACGGGGCCTGTAAATACTACTATTACGACTCCCTCGCGACGGCGATGGTCACCGCCGTCCTCCCGGCCGGATCCAGGAGCCCGGCTTGTTGTCTCGATGATCATCACTGGATGCAAACCGGGACCAGCGACACGATCCTCGGCTATATCCGATCGGGGACCGTTTACTATCGGCAACAGCGCGACCGCTTCCTGACCGAGCGGGCCCTCGGGACCGGCGTCGGCGACGCCCGGCTCTACCGGGTCGGGATGCAGGACAACTTTAGGCTCAAGTTCGAGGTCGGGGCCGGATCCGGCAACCGGCTCTCTCAGATCGTCGGCGATTGTTGCATCGAGGCGGGGATCGGGGCCGGCCAGCTCGAGCTCGACGAGCTCTATCCGACCCTGGTCCGGGGTTTTTGGACCTCTCAGCCCCAGGCGGCGGCGGATCTGGTCCGGGGCCTCCAGCGGATCTACTTCTTCGACTTTCCAGAATACGACGAGAAGCTCTGGGGCCTCATGCGCGGCCGGGATCCGGTCGCCTGGATCCCTCACGACGACCTGGCGATCGGGAGCGAGAACGTCATCACGACCAGCCGCGAGCAAGAGCTCGAGTTCCCGCGCAAGGTCCACCTATCCTATGCCAGCATGGAAACTGATTACGCTCCGACCAAACAGACCAGCGAGCGGCTCAGCTCGAACGTCCGGGTCCGGTCGGAGATGCAAATAGAATGTTTCGTAAACTTGGAAGCCAACGAGGCCGCCCAGCGGGCCGCGATCCTTCACAAATCGGCCTGGGCCGAGTTCGAGGGGAGGGCGGAGTTCGGACTGAGCGAGGCCTATTGTGACCTGGTTCCCTCCGACGTCGTCATGGTCGAGATCGAGGTCGGGCTCTGGAAGCGCTTCCGGATCGACGAGCTCGTCTGGTCCGAGGGGATCCTCGAGGTCAAGGCGGCGATAGACCGGAAGTCGTCCTGGGCTTCCGGCGCGGTCGCGCCGACGATCATCGCCCCGGAAGCTCCGACCTCGCCCCTGGCCGGCGCGACGACCTGGGAGTTCATGGATCTCCCGGCCCTGGTCACCACCGACGACGCCTTGCTCTACTACGTCGCCGGTCACGGCGCGGCGAACGCCTGGCGCGGCTTCGAGCTACAGCGCGAATCAGGGACCACCTACCAGGAGGAGGCCCAGGTCACCTACTCCCAGACCCTCGGCGTCCTGGACGTCGCCCTGGCGGCCGCTCCGAGGGAGTACAAGGACACCACTAACACGATCACCGTCACGACGAACAAGGCGCTCTATGCGGCAACCTATGAGGAGCTCCTCCTGGGCAAGAACGCGGCCCTGGTCGGCGATGAGATCATCCAGTTCCAGAACGTCACCGACCTCGGCGGCGGTCAATGGCTACTCGACACCCTGCTCCGGGGCCGGCTCAACACGATCCCGACCTCGCACACGATCGCGGCCCGCTTCGTCCTGCTCAAGAACCCGGCATCGGTCCCGGCCGACATCGCCCTGCTCGACCAGACCTTCAACTTGAGAGCGGTCTCCTACGGCACGACCGCCAGTTCGGCGACCCCGGTCGCGGTCACCTTTACCGGAGAAAGTCAAAGGGAATGGGACCCGGCCTTCCTGGACGCGGTCCAGAACGGGAGCGACTGGGACGTCACCTGGCAGCACCGCAAGCGACTCGGCAACGCGGTCACGCCGATCGACTCGATCAACTTCGAGGGGACCTGGCGGATCTACTTCACCAAGGGCGCGACCACCGTCTCGAAAGAGAGCACCGTCGAGAACTACACCTACACCTCGGCCGACCAGGTGACTGATTATGGATCCCCTCAAGGATCCTGGGACGAGGTCAAGGTCGTCGCGATGAATCGGTTCACCGGAGAAGGCAGTCCAGCTACAGGAGCATTTTAATCATGACGACACCGATCCACGGCTGGGACACCTGGCCGGCCGGCATCACCCAGGCGAACCAGATCGTCAACGACTTTCTAGCCTCGATCGACACTAAACTATCCCTGCGGGCGGTCTCGATGACGACCGACGCCCAGCCGGGCAGCCCTGGCGAGGGCGACGCCTACATCATCACCGGATCCGCCTCCGGGGCGGCCTGGACCAGCTACAACGAGTTCGACGTCGCGGTCTACATCGGAGCCGCCTGGACTGCGTTCCCGCCGACCGGGGCCCTCACGGCCTACGTCGTCGACCAAGATAAATGGGTCGCATGGGACGGCTCGACCTACCAGGACCTCGTCCAGTCGGTCTCACAATACCCCGGCCAGCGCGAGGTGACCGGGACGACCGACACCCTGGCCCTGACCGACGCCGGGAAAATGATCTGGTCCAGCAATGGGTCGGCGACGACGATCACGATCCCGGCGAACGCCTCGGTCGCGTTCCCGGTCGACACCCGGATCGACCTATGTCAGGGCGGCGCGGGTCTGCTCTCGATCGCGATCACGACCGACACCCTGCGCGGCGGCGTCGACTCGACCGGGCAATGGCGCGGGATGTCGCTCTGGAAAAAAGCCGCGACCGAATGGGTCATTTTCGGCGGGACGGCGGCCTGATGACCCAGGCCCAGTTCCCCGTCGGCATTATCGAGAAAAAGCCAGGGACCGGCGCGATCGTCTCGATCGAGCTGGTCGAGGTCACGATCGCGGCGGGGTCATCTCTGACGGCTACCGTCGCATTGACCAAAAGCCAGAACGCGGCTCAATGTGCGCCTTTTTATGGG
>Ga0307377_10007901_pt1 | contig 10882 bp, 10 predicted proteins | sample TR3MG_FD_202535 | JGI IMG/M metagenome (GOLD analysis project Ga0307377, IMG submission 202535) | Soil microbial communities from Risofladan, Vaasa, Finland - TR-3 | ecosystem: Environmental > Terrestrial > Soil > Coastal area > Acid sulfate soil | place: Finland: Risofladan, Vaasa | collected... | reverse complement strand
AATACTTCTGGGTTTTGTACGGATAAATTAGGCATTATATTTAAATAAAATTCTCTATCCTCATCTGACATTCTTCCCTTCTCTGTTAATCTTGCAAGTTGCATTCCCAATAAATTCTTAAGAGTTTCAAATTCTGCCACTTCCTTATTTGTTTTTTTATTTTTTTCTAAAAATACACCTTGACCTTGAATAATACCCTTCTTTATATTTGGTATTTTATCCCATAATGTTTTTAACTGTTTCATTCCTAGTAATATAGCCTTAGCCTCTGTTTTTCCTATATTGTTTAAATCTAATCCACTACCTGCTACTTCTTTTGCTATTTCATCTCTTTGACTTGGAGTTTCTGGAATATAAGTACCTTCATAAAATTGCCTAGCAAGTGGGCTTAAACTTTTAATAGCTTCTTCTTCTTCCCCTTGTTCTGTTGCTCCAAATAAACTACCATTTCCACCCTCTTTTTTATACATTTGTTTTATTAATCCTGATTTTTGTTCTTTTGACATTGCATTCCATTCTTTTTGTTCTATAGCTGTATGCTCCCATCTTTGCCGTCCATCTTCTGTAAAAAATCCAATATTATCAATTAATTTTATTGTAGTATCAATAGGATTTCCTAATAATCTTGCAGTAAATAAATTTTCATTTTCAGGAAATGCGTCTCCTTTTTCATAATCAATTCCCTCAACAAGTCCTCCCTGTTTAGCTATTTCAGTTGTAAAAGCCGTAGGATTATTATGTCTATCTGTTCTCATACCCTCTGCACTAAAATTAAAACTAGATATAGGGTCTTGTTGTACTCCTTGTTTTATAATAAGCTCTTCTCTTTTTATTTTTTCTTCTCTTTCTGTGTTTTCTCTTATTATCTGTGATAAATTACTAAAAGTTGCCCTATCTTGTTCTGATAAACTGTTTAAAAGTTCTTGTGGTATTTCTCCACCTGCCTGTGCAAATAATAAAGCATCATCTCTATTACTTTGAGTTAATTCAGTTGTTTTCTTTTCAATTTTATCTATATCTTCTTTTAAAGAAGTAAGATTAGAAAGTCTTGCTGTAAATAAATCATTAAATCTTCCTCTACCTTCTTTTATACCTTCTGAATAATTATTTATTAAATTATTTATTTCTTGTCTTCTTAAATTCATATCAGCTTGTAAACCTGATATTCCCTCAAATTCTCCTTCTTTTACTTCTTTAATTCCTGATTTTTTTAATAAATCGCTATTTCCTATTTCTCTTTTTATTGTATCCTCTTTTATATTTATTATTTCAGATAAACCTCTATTAAATTCATTAAATTGACCACCCATAACATTTAAACTTTCTTTTGCTAAATTATAATTTTCCATTATTGTTTCATTTTGCCCTATATTTCCGTCATTATTATTATCTAAAATATTTGTATCAGCAATTGCTCCATTTACATCTTTTATTTTTGAAAATGTTTTTAAAGCATTAAGGTGTGTATCACTAGAAAAATTAAAAGGAATATTAGAATTTTCTTCAAATCTTTTTATTTGTTGTCCTATTCTTCCAGCAGGATTAATTGATATAGTTTCTCCATTGTCAGTAGGTGTTCTTACTATCTCATTTTTCTCAATTTCTTCTAGCGGAATATTAAGTTTTCCAGCTATTTCTTGAAATTTTTGAAATTCTTCATTATTTTGTATTGGAGTTGTTATCATTTTATTTTATATATTTATTTATTTGTTCTTGTAATGATATTGGTTCAGGTGGCTTTATTCCAGTCTTTAAAAATGTTTCTTGATTTGTTATTTCTTGTAATGTTGCTTTTTCTCTTGCTCTTTGTTCAGTAGCAATATTTCCTTCAAATTCAGCCCCAGGAGTTCCAGTTATTTGAGATTCTGGTAATAAACTTCTTGCAAATACGCTACCTAAATTAGTCTCAGCTAATTGTGCTAATTGTTGTCTTCTTTCTTTTGCTACTGCTTGCTCTTCCGATGATAAAATACCTTGTTTAGTTTTTTGTTCTTGTATTTCTTTTCCTGCTATTCCACTTCTTGATATTTGTTTCATTCCTTGTACCTCTGATAATGCTCTATCTTGCTCTTTTGTTGTTATATCTCTTGCTTTTATTTGTGCTTGTTCTTGTCTTACTAAAATTTCTTTTTGTCTATTATATAATCCAGTAGCTTCATCTATTTGATATTTTTCAAAAGGATCAAGTCTTTTTGATTTTACCTCTTTAAATCTATTTATAATTTTATCTACATCTTCAACTCCTCCTTCATATCCTCTAATAAAATCTCTTAAAATACTTTTTAAATTATCTGTTAAATTTAATTTTTCTATTGCCTTAAAAGCTTCATCATTTGATTTTTGAGTTATGTCTTCAGGTATGTTTTGAGCGTTAAAATCTTCCTCTTTTTTTGTTTGTGCAATGTTTCTATCTGATAATGTTTTTTGAGCTTGAGTTTCTATTGCTTGATCTAATTGCTGTTCAAATACAGTAGGATTATATTTAAAGTTTTGTATGTCTGTTTCTGTTGGTGTTCTTCCAAAGGCTTGCTGTACTTTATTTGCTATATTTTGAGGTATAGAAATATTTTGAGTAGGTGCTTGAACACTAGCCCTTTGTTGAGTTGGAGTTTTTGTTGATTTTACTGTTTCAATTATTCTGTTAGTTGTTGTGTCTATTTTTACAGTATCGCCTGTTACGGTTGTAATTGTTTTTATAGCCATGGTATAAGTTATTTTCTTATATTATAACACTTTTAAATATCTATTGCACTTTTATATTCTGGAAGTTTTTTAAGTTCTTGATAAATTAATTCATATAAACTTAACTTTTCAAACTCTTTCTTATCAATTTTAAACTCTATTTCAATATTATTTTCTATTGGTTCTTTTTTGTCTTCTTTAGCTTCTTTACTAATAAAAACATCAAACATTACTATAATGTCATATTTTTCAATCTCAACATCTTCTATAACTTCTTTATATTTACTTATTCCTTGAATATAGTTTATGAAATAATAAGCATTCTCAACTTCTAGTCCTGTTTTATTATTTGTGTGTTTTTTTTGTATTGCCATATAATTAAGTTAAACAAATTTATAATATAATGCTCTAAATTTTCTAGTACCAGTTCCATCAGAAAATCCCTGTACTAAACAGGATTGCTTAAATGGTATATCTAATATTTGAGGAAAATCAGCACCACTTGCTATTGTTTTTGTATTATATAAATAATCATCAGTAGCAGAAGTAGAAGTTATTACTATTACATTTGTAATATTTATTTCTAAAAGATATACTACACCATCTATTGTTATTCTTAATCCTGATGTTGAAATTCCAGCACCTCCAGCAAAATGTATAAAAGATAAATAACCTTTTCCAGTATAATTAATAAAATTTTGATAAGATGAACCTTGCGTATAATTTAATACTACTGAAACAGGAGTACCTTTTAATTTTTCTACCTCTGTTGTTGTATTTCCATTCACATTGCTTTCTGTTGTACTAAGTCCGCTATTTGTATTTCCATTTATATTGCTTTCTGTATTTTCTAAACTTAAATCAACATTACTATTTATACTTTGACCCTGTAAATCAGTATTATTATTTACATCATTTGTCGTTGTATCTTCACCAAAAGTCCTAGCTCCGAATTGATTAAATCCCAAGGCATCAACTCCATTTACTTTGTTTAATAAAAAACTCATATTACTTCAAAAGTTATTGATTGAATACTAAAGGGTTTATTTCTTGAAATTTCTCTGAAAGCTAATTGAAAAAATCTACCTCTTAAATCTGTGTTAAATTCATTTACCATTTTATCAAGGGTTCCTATATATTCATAAGGTATATTAACTTCATCTAATACCACTGTGTTTGTGTTTATAACTCTTGCAAAAACTTCAACATTCATTCCATTTTCGCTATATACAGTAATTTTATTTATTTTTTTATCCACTTGCGGAAGTCCAAAATCAAATGCAAATGTTTCAATATCTGCAATTATTGGGTAAGTATCATCATCAAAAATATTGCTAGACTTTTTAGGCTTTTTAAATACTTCTCCACTTACAGAACCTGAATATAAATATATCCTACCGTCACTTTCTTTATTAATACTTAAAATGCTAGGTTCAAATCTTAAAACTTCTCTCCACCTCCAACTTAAAGTTTTTATATTATATATTACAACTAAATTTTCATATCCTACTCCATTAGCAGAAGTATCCCCTAAATATAAAACATACTCCTCATCGACAATAGCAGAAGTCCATTTTGTTACATCTGAATTTCTTACAAGCTCAGTAATATCATAACTTATATTAATAGGCTCTGAACCTCCTTGTGACAAATAAATTCCATCAACATTTCCAAAAAACATATAAGTACTAAAATTTTGAATAGTTCTATTATTTTGACAACCAACTTTCCAAATCTTTCTTCTTATAACTGTTTGAGTTCCTATGTTGTTGACAGCGTGAGCAGAAAAACTATCAAATATAATTAAAGTATTCCAGTTTGATTTTATACCAGTTATAGCTTCTGAATAATCACAAGTAAAATAATTCCCAGTGCCTTCTGTTGTATTCCAAACTATATCACTTGTTACATCATCCCATAATCCATAATAAACTCTATTAGAATGTCTTGTTGAACCTACTTCTACATTTGCTACAAATACACCACTATAATATCTTTCTATATATTTTGCCTTAGGCATATTAGTACACTTTGCACTTGTGGAAAATGTAGTATCTTTTAAAGTTCCAACTGGTAAAAAAACATTATCATTACTATCATAACCAACTATAAAGCAGTATTCATCAAAACTTAAAAATTCAGTCTTGCAATCTTCAAATCCATTCCAAGTAGCTCCTAAACTTACATCAGTCCAAACTGCTCCATTAAGATATTTTAAAGTCATAGCAGTATCTCCTGAATTATTAATAGCTACTAAAAGTTTTTGAACAGTTTCACTTTGTCTAAAATTATGCAATCCGGTTATTGTTTTATTAGCTTCAGCCGTTGCTCCAACTTTAGAAAATCCAGTATCTTTTATAATAGCACCAAGCTTGTCAGATATACTCGCACCATTTAATTTTCTCAAAGCTAAACTTCCAGCAATTACTTGTGAATTTGGTAATAAACTTTTTTCTGTACTAGGTTGTTGTAAAAAGTCTCTATATGTTATATTAGCCATATATTATGTTGAATTTATTCTACTTCTAAAATTGTTTCTCCTAAAATAATAACTTTTTTTTGAGTCTTTCATCTTAATAGGTGTTTGTTTTGATATTTCTGCTAAACTTATTTTAAACTCTTCATAATGACCAGTTCCTATTAATGACGTTGATTTTACTCTTGCCTCTATACAAGCTTTAATAAAAGTTTGAATAACTGAATAATAAGGATTTGGCAAAAATACTGTATCAGCAAAACTGTTTATTTCTGTTATTTGTCCTATATATTTAACTTTAAATTCTATTCCTTCTAAATTTATATCTATTGGACAATTTACTTTTAATTTTCCATTATCTATACAATAAAAATATGGTCTATTAGGTTGTAAATCCTGAAAAACATTTGTATCTTCTAATGTTAAAATTTCTATACTTCCAGTTCCAGTAGCAGGAATACCACTTAAAATTCCAGTAGATGTATCATTATTAGTAAAAGATATTAAGTTACCTCCTACATAGGCAGTGCCTTGTTCATCAAATTCTGCTGTATTTTCTAATGTTATAAAAGTGTCTCCTATATTTACATCATTAACTAGTTTAGAATATGGCTTATCAACAAAATATTTATCCATTTCTTGACTACTAATTTTAGTTAGAGGTATAGTTCCAAATAAAACTCTAAAAAATGAATTACCATTGAAAAGATTTTTAGGTAATGGATTAAGTAAATTTAAACTATACTCAAACTCATTAACTTTTGAAGTTATTACTCCCTCTACTTCTTCAAAACCCCACTCTCTTTTTTGTTGTATTTGACTTTGTGCGTTTCTAACATCATTTATTAATTGCTCTTGTGTTGCGTTTGTGTCTCCAACCTCAACCCCCATATCTAAACAAGCATTATAAGATAACTGTTCAACTGTTCTAAACTCATTTCCTTGATAACTTATCCCTTCGCTCCATTCTGAATAATTTACTCCATCTGTAAACCTAAAAAATGCAAATCCAGTAGAATTGACATCGTCTTGATATTCCGTCCAACTTCTATCAACCATTATATTAACAGTTTCCAAGGTTGTTTTTACTCCATTTATTGTTGTTGCTCTTGCAAATTCTACTTTATTATATGGTATTTTATAAACTCTAATATTAGTAGAATGATTAAATTTTAAAGCAGTGGTTAGAGTAATAGTGCTTCCACTAGGAGCTCCATTTATTATATTAAGCTCTGCTTTTGGTATATTAATACCTTCAATTAAAATTAAGTCAGTGTTACTAAAATTATTTATATTATCAATAGTTAAAGAACTTGTACCAGATAAAACATCAGCAGTTAAATTTGCTATTTCTTGAAAATCTAAAATAGAACTATTAAAAGCTAATAATTTATAGTTTTCTACTTTTAAAATTAAATTTTTAGTTTGTATTTTTGACATGGTATATAGATTTTTAAAATGACAAAATTATTTATCTTCTATGTTCTTTTTTTTTAATTTTTTCAATTTTTCTTTCTATTTTCTCTCGTCTTCTTTCTATTAATGCTTTTGGTATTCTTTTTCTCATTTGATTTTTTTAACTTATTAGTTCTAAATTCTGTTATTTCATTAAATAATTGTTCTGAAAGATAGCAATATGGTTCGCTTGTTTTTTGTTTTATGTCACAACCTATTCTTTCAAATATTCTTATACAATAGTGATTTATTTCATGTATTAATACACCATTATTAAAATCATCTTTATTTAAAATAATAAAATCACATATAATTTTATTTTGAGAATAGCTTTTTAAATAATCTACAAATCCTGAACTATTCTTAAATGTTACATAATAATCATTTATTAATTCTTTTATTTCATCTTCTGAAAAGTCTATATTAAATTTTTCCTTTATATTATCTATGACTATATTTAAATTTTTTAAAAAATTTTCTTCTGTTGTTTCTATATAACATACTAATTCTCTATAAGGTTTTACTTCTATAAATTTAAACATAATTATTTCAATTTATTAATATTTTCTTCTACTCTTTTTATAGACTTAAAAATATTATCTATATTAGTATTTATACTACTAAGTGAAATCTCTGTTTTAGATATATCTTTTCTAAGTTCTTTTATGTCTTCATCGTGTGCCCTTCTTCTATCTTCAATTTTTTTGTCTATATTATCAATTCTATTATCTAAATTATTATGGTCTTGTTGATGTAGTTCATCTTGTTTTTTATTTTCTTTTTTTAACTGTGAAAGATTTTGCTCTATAAACTGTTTAAATATTCCAATCTTAATAAAAATACTTGCTAGTACTGAAATACTAATTATTATTGATATTGCTGAAATTATGTTTTTTAATAGATATTCCATTTACCTTGTATTATTTTTTCTTTTTCTTTTTTAATACTAATTTAGTCATTTTAGTTTTTGCACCTTTATTTTTTTTCATCATTAATTTAGTCATTTTAGTTTTTGCACCTTTATTTTTCATATTTTTAAAATTAATTATTTAAATACTCTGCACAGAATTGTTTATTTTGTTCTTGTTGACAAAGTATATCATTATTAAAATTTGATAATTTTGCACTTCCAATAGATATAAAAATAGAAAGTATAATACCTACTATTAATAATATAAAAACGATAAAAGAAAATAATAAAATCATAACTAATCTATTATGTTTTATCTCTATGTTATTTACTTTTATTCCTCCGCTATTTTTTATTCCCTGTATAACTACATCTTTAATATTATTTGAAATATTTGATATATCGCCCTTTGTTATAGGAATATTTTTTTCCCAATTATTTTCCATATTTTTTTTATTATTATTATGCTATTAGAGAGACTATTTTTTCGTCTCCATTTTTTTTAGTAAAGATAATTTTTTCATTTTCTCTGTCAAATCTTACAAATTCTTTATATTTTTTTTCTATATTATCCCAACACTCAAGATATAAAACACATTCGTTATATTTTCCTGTTAATCTTATTTTGTTACTAATATTTATAGATTTCATATAATTAATAGTTACAATTAAATTTAATAATTTTAGCACTTCCTAATCTGTTTTTTATTCTTACATTAGTTCCATTGTCAAAAATACATAAATTTCCATCTGTATCTGTATTTACTACATTTGTAGAAGTATCTGATAATAAAGTAACAATTCCAGCAGTAGTAAAGCTAAATTTTGCATATTCTTCTCCATCCCCTGCTTGAACAAAACACCATCCTGAAATTCCAGAAGGCAAATCTATAAATGCTTCATCTTCCACGCTTGAATTGTTAGATTCTGATATTAAATTATTTGAGGTTATAGTTCCAGTAGCTGTAATATTTCCTCCCCATGTTAAATTGTTACTTAAACTATATAATTTATTAGTTTTTGTGCTTGGTGCTTGGTCACTATCTCCTATTTCTATTGCTCCCCTAGTTCCTTTAAGTTGTAACCATAAATGATCTTGTGTAGACGTTCCTGTGTCTAGTTTTGATAGGTAAGAAGCTCCTGATTGAGTATTGTCTAAAGTTATATTAAATAATCCGCTAGTTGTAGAATTTATATTTTGAAATCCTTTTATAGCAATAGCAGTTCCATCAACTCCTATTTGTTGAACAGAAAAACCAGCTCCAGAATTAGCAGAAGCTGAGGTAAAATCAGTACTTCTATTATTTATATGTATACCAGTATTTTTTCCAGTTCCAGTATTGTTAAAATTTTCTAAAAATATATTATAATTAGAGTATAATGAATTTGTATTAAAATTATTACCAAGTCTTATTCCATAAGTTCCACCAGTTGCTTGCGTAGTAGCTCCATAATTATTTATTTCTAATAAACTATCAACAGTTTTTTGGAATATTCCACCTGAGGCAGTTATTAATCCATTTGTATCTACTTCAAAAACATTAACCTCATCACTATCTCTTATTACTAAACCATTTGTTGAGCCGTCATTTGTTGAACCTTTTAATGTTAATCTACCAATTGCTGGAGTTCCATCTAAATCAGTTGTGCCTATTCCAACATTTCCACTACTATCTAATCTCATTCTTTCTGCTAAAGTTCCAGAACTATTCATGGTATCCCAAGTGAACTTCATCGGAACTATTCCTGAAGAAGCATTACCGTCTGCTGTTACCTTGTAAAACGCTCCTGTTCTTGAGATTACGCCATCTGCTCCTTCATAATAATTGCTACTTATTTCGTCATTATCTAATAAAGCAGTTGTATAATTTCCTACTGTTTCATTTCTACTTTTCATAAAATAGGAACGATTACCTATCAAATTATTATAAAAAGTACCAGAAGATGTACCAGCATAGGAATTTCCAGCAAATATAATATTATGTAATGCTGAACCTCCATTCGCAGAAATAAGTTTATTTGTATCTCCTATATTAACACTCCCTAATCCAGTTGTTATAAAGTTTATGTTTCCTCCTGAAACTTCATTGTTTAGATTAATATTAGAGTTTGAACCACTTGCAAATCCAAAAAATCCTTGCCTTGCTGGAGTTCCTGAACCATCATAAAAACCTATATAATTAATTGCACCATCTCCTACTCCATTATCTTTTAATGCTATTTTTTCATCTGAAACTGACTGTATAGTTTGAGCAAAAGTAAATATATTAGATTGATTTTCATAAGCTACATTAGACAAAGTTCCTGCTGTGTTTATGTCTGTACCATTAAGTTTTAGTGCTGTAATTGCATTCACATTCGTTGCGAAAATATCTTTAGCTACTCCAAGACCTCCACTTAATACCATACTAGCATTTGATGTAGAAGTTGCCTCTTTAGAGCTTAACATATTAATCTGACCAGTTGTTAAGTCGGCTGCATTTGCTCTTATATTTAGACTTTCTGTTGTTAAAGTTCCTCCTATGATAGTTTGACCCCCAACAAGTCCTGAATAAAAAGTATTAGTTAGTGGATCAGAAGAAATTCCAGTTCCTGATAATCCTCCATTAGCACTAACCACTGTGAGATATTGTCCAGAAGCTTGACCCACTTGATTTGCTCTTGATCCTGTGATTATGGCTGTATCACTTATATACCAATTTCCTCCCGTGTATACTATTATAAATTTTTGAATGAAAACAAATTCAGTCGCAATTTGTGGGGTTAATCCAAGTTCTAATTCTACTGTTGTCCTTGCTAGTTCTGAATCTCTTGCTACCTGTATTGCTCCTGCACTTCCATTAGGGGCTTGAGTTATATATTGTCCAGTCACGAAAACATGCCCTTTTCCAAATCCTTGAGAGTCTGTATCGTCTGCAACTGGTAATTCTGCGAGCCATACTGTCATTACACTATTAGCAGGCATAAGCGTTAAATTATAATCTCCACCTCCAATAGATGGGTTGTAGTATGGCTGATTTAGTAAAACTGGTACTATTTCTGGTTGTGCAACTTCCTGATAAATAACTCTACCTGCTTCAATCCATTTATTGGCATAAACTTTCTCCGTTAATGCTAAATTAGTAAAAGGAGCATCTTCGTCATAACAAAGAACAGCAGAAACATCTGGTCTTCTATTTACTGGAGTTACACTGCCAAACGTAAGTCCTGAAATGTCTCCTCCACTAGATCTATAAGTTCCAAGATTAAAATGTAGATTTTGGTGAGTTCGCCAATCCATAAAACCATGTATCTCCCTTTGAGTAAATTGGTATCCAATAGCGGTATCTCTAAGATTAACTACTGCTATAGATAAAGTG
>Ga0307377_10007900_pt1 | contig 10882 bp, 9 predicted proteins | sample TR3MG_FD_202535 | JGI IMG/M metagenome (GOLD analysis project Ga0307377, IMG submission 202535) | Soil microbial communities from Risofladan, Vaasa, Finland - TR-3 | ecosystem: Environmental > Terrestrial > Soil > Coastal area > Acid sulfate soil | place: Finland: Risofladan, Vaasa | collected... | reverse complement strand
TGAAGAGGTAGAGGTTTTTTGTCTCGCATGTCCGTTGTTTGTGCCCCTTGTCGAGGAGGGATGGACAGAAGGGCAGATTGCTTCCATGGTTGCAGAAAAGTATCTTGCAGGCTTCAAAAATCAAGATATCGACACTGTCGTCCTTGGATGCACACACTATCCTTTACTGAAAAAGGTGATTGCGGAAGTCATGGGAGCAGGAGTAAGACTCATCGACTCAGCAATTGAGATTTCACAGGAAATCACGGTAATCCTTGAAGATCTCGGGATGAAACGGGAAAAGAAAAGTCCTTCGTTCAGGGAGTTTTATGTAACGGATTCCCCGGAGAGATTTTTGAACGTTGGAGAGAAGTTCCTTGGACAGCAGATTGAACACATTGAGAAGATCAATGTCGGTAATTAGATTAGAATGGAGGATCAATGAGACCTGATGGCAGGAATGAGAATGAAGTCCGAAGTGTCAAAATTCAGAGGAGTTTTATTGAAAATGCAGAAGGTTCCGTACTGATTTCGATCGGGAATACGCGGGTGATCTGCACTGCCTCCATCGAGGACAGGGTCCCCCCTTTTTTAAAGGATCAGAAAAGGGGATGGGTAACCGCTGAATATTCCATGCTTCCGAGGGCCACACATACAAGGACACTCAGGGAATCTACAACCGGGAGGATCAGCGGCAGAACTCATGAAATACAGAGGCTTATCGGCAGGTCTCTCCGCTCAGTTGTTGATCTCTCCGGCTTAGGAGAACGGACGATCTGGATAGACTGTGATGTCCTGCAGGCAGACGGAGGTACGAGGACAGCATCAATCACCGGTGCTTTCATCTGTTTGTCGGACGCATTGAAGTATGCCCTCAGGAATGGTCTTATCGAGAAATCACCGTTAAAAGATTATCTTGCCGCCATAAGTGTCGGCGTTGTGCATGGAAAGCCCATGGTTGATCTCTGTTATGCGGAAGACTCTATTGCAGAGGTAGACATGAATGTTGTTATGACAGGGAATGGCAGATTTGTTGAAATACAGGGCACCGCAGAAGGGGTGCCTTTTTCGAGAGACAGTCTTGATATGCTTATCAAACTCGCCGAAAAAGGTATCAATAATCTGATTGCAATCCAGAAGAAGTACATAGAGGAAGAGGTGATCAGTTTCTGAAAAAGATTTCCGATATGCTACAATACAAATAAGCCTCTTTATCCCGAATCCTTGATGCAAGGGTAAAGGGGTTTATTTTGCCAATGAACTTTAGCAAAGAACATTAAGGTTATCACTATGAAAACATTAATTATAAAATCCCTCCTCACCTCCCTTTACCAAAGAGTCCCGAAAGCTTTCGGGACTCTTTGGTAAAGAGGGGTAAGGGGAGATTTTTCAATTATGATGCACTCATTAGGATATAAGCGGTGAATAGATTAAACGCTTACAGAGGTTTATTGGTATGGCTCCTGATCGGGGTCATGATGATCTTGCTTTTCAATATCCTCAGTACGCCGAGAAAAGGCGAACAGGAGATGATATTCTCTGACTTCATGGGAAAGCTCGATGCCGATGAAATTCAAGAGGTTATCATTAAGGGCAATATCATAACCGGTCAGCTCAAAGACGGCAAAAATTTTAAAACCTATACTGCAGAATATCCGGACCTGGTAAAGACCTTAAGAGATCAGAATGTGAAGATAACCGTTAAACCCGAAGAGCAGAATCCATGGTACTGGAATCTTTTCTTCTCATGGGGTCCTATCATATTCCTTGTCGTCATATGGATATTCTTCATGAGGCAAATGCAGACAGGGGGGAACAAGGCACTCTCTTTTGGAAAGGCAAAGGCAAAGCTGGTTTCGGAAAAGTCCGTAAAGATAACGTTTGCCGATGTGGCTGGAATAGAAGAGGCAAAGGCGGAAGTGCAGGAGATTATTGATTTTCTGAAGGATCCCCAGAAATTTCAGAAGCTCGGTGGCAAGATTCCCAAAGGAGTCCTCTTAGTTGGTGCACCAGGTACAGGCAAAACCCTGCTTGCAAGGGCTATAGCAGGTGAGGCTGGGGTGCCTTTTTTCTCAATGTCAGGTTCTGACTTTGTGGAAATGTTTGTTGGAGTTGGCGCCTCCAGGGTCAGGGACCTCTTTGACCAGGCAAAGAAAAGTGCACCATGCATTATTTTTATTGATGAGATAGATGCTGTTGGCCGTCACAGGGGAGCAGGCCTGGGTGGTGGTCACGATGAGCGTGAGCAGACCCTGAATCAATTACTCGTAGAGATGGATGGTTTTGAAAGTAACGTGGGAGTTATTATCCTCGCAGCAACAAACAGGCCTGATGTCCTCGATCCTGCCCTTCTCCGACCAGGAAGGTTTGACCGGCAGGTAGTAGTACCTCAACCTGATGTAAAGGGAAGACTGGAAATCCTGAAAGTGCACACGAGAAATGTTCCCGTTGACGAAAAGGTGAATCTCGATGAGATTGCCCGGGGCACACCCGGTTTTTCCGGTGCAGACCTTGAAAACCTTGTCAATGAAGCTGCATTGCTTGCTGCGAGGAATGCGAAAACAAAGGTAGAAAAGTCTGATTTTGAAGCAGCAAAGGACAAGGTTCTCATGGGAGTGGAAAGAAGAAGCATGATCATTAGTGAAGAAGAGAAAAAGAATACAGCCTATCATGAGGCGGGTCATTCACTTGTTGCTAAACTGACGCCGGGAACTGACCCGTTGCATAAAGTGAGCATTATTCCGAGAGGCAGGGCTTTGGGCGTAACACAACAACTCCCGATAGACGATAAATATACCTATTCCAAAGACTACCTTTTGAAGGCTCTCTCGGTTTTCCTCGGAGGAAGGGCTGCTGAGGAGATCGCATTGAATCATATGACCACAGGCGCCGGTAATGATCTTGAGCGTGCGACAGACCTTGCAAGGAAAATGGTCACAGAGTGGGGCATGTCGGAAAAGCTCGGGCCGCTCACCTTCGGTAAAAAAGATGAGCAGATTTTTCTCGGCAGGGAAATTGTGAGACATAAAGATTACAGTGAAAAGACAGCAATCGATATAGATGAAGAGGTAAAAAAGATTGTTATTGAAGCGTATAACACGTCAAAAAACCTTCTGACAGCAAACCGGGACATTCTCGAGACACTCGCAAAGGCACTCCTTGAAAAGGAGACCATGGATGGTGCAGAAATAGATGCACTCATTCAGGAAGCGGAGTCAAAAAGGACTGTCCAGGTTTGATACTTTCCTGGAGAAATTTTTTCTTCGACTTTTCAAAAAAGACATATATCATGGGAATCCTGAATATCACCCCGGATTCCTATTCTGACGGAGGCCTATTCTTTAACAAATCTGTTGCAATTCAACAGGCTCTCCAAATGGTTGAAGATGGAGCCGATATCATTGATATCGGCGGAGAATCCACAAGACCTGGTTCAGAAACAGTTCCTGTAGAAGAAGAGCTGCGGCGCACAGTCCCTGTTATTGCGGCAATAGCAAAAGAGATTAATATTCCGATATCCATCGATACATACAAGGCAGAAGTTGCGCAGAGAGCCTTAGACGCTGGTGCTTCCATAGTCAATGATATTAGTGGTTTGAGGTTTGATCCAAAGATGACCAAAGTTGTCTCTGAATACAGGGTACCTGTGGTTGTCATGCACATCAAAGGGAAACCGAAGGACATGCAGATCAACCCTGCATATGAAGCTTTAATACCTGAAATAATGGATTATCTGAGAGGCAGCATAAGATTAGCCTTAGATGCAGGGATTCAAGACGACATGATCGTTATCGATCCAGGGATCGGTTTTGGAAAGACATTTGAACAGAACCTGAATATTATCCATAATCTCCATGAATTTACTTTACTTGAAAAGGCGGTACTTATAGGTGCATCAAGAAAGGCTTTCATCGGCAAGATCCTTGGAGATGCACCTCCAGTGCAGAGACTCGAAGGAACCGCAGCAGCAGTCGCCATCTCCATCCTGGAAGGTGCGAATATTGTTCGTGTTCATGATGTGAGGGAGATGGTAAAAGTGGCGAAGGTTGCTGATGCAATAAAGAGGGAGAAAATCATATGAAACTTCTCCTTTTTTATGCGCATACATGGTGGTTCAAGACAGCATCCAAGAGTCTTCCTCAGGTGCCTGATGTGAATATTGAAGATTCAATAGAAAAGAGCGTGGTAGTATTTTTCCATGCGGAAAAAGAAGATGAAGAAAAAGGCAAAAGCCTTCTCGATAAACTGGGCAAGAATATCAAATGGCTTGCCGGGAAGTTCAATACAAAGAATGTCGTTATCCACTCATTCAACCACCTTTCGTCAAGCAAGGCCTCTCCTGAATTTTCAGAACAGATGATACGGGATGCCTCGGAAAAACTCAAAAATGCAGGTTATACGGTCATGTGTACGCCCTTCGGGTACTTCAACGAATTTAAGATTCATGTGGGAGGAGAAAGTCTTGCAAAAGTTTTTAAGGAGCTATAATGTGATGATTTTTTTTGGAGGCGGCGAGCGGATTCGAACCGCTGCATAAAGGTTTTGCAGACCTCTCCCTTAGCCACTTGGGTACGCCGCCCGATAAACAGTAGAAAGTAAATAGTATAAAGTAAACAGAAATTGATTACTGACGAAATTCTTCTCTTTCCTGTCTGCTTTCTACTGTTTGCTATTAAGATGGAGCGGGAAACGGGATTCGAACCCGCGACCCCAACCTTGGCAAGGTTGTGCTCTACCAACTGAGCTATTCCCGCATGATACGTGAAAAATGCACCGTACAAAGCAAAAGGGATTTTATAATTAGAGTCTTCATACTGATGACCGCAACTACTTAGTAACGCTTAACTTATGAACAAATAATAGGCTATAATGAACGTTACTATTAAAAATAGTACATAGGAAGGTCACATTTTGTCAATATGCTCTATCCTGATTTAGAGAGTTTCAAAACCCTCTCAACGAAGGGGAATCTTATTCCTGTTTACCGGGAAATCCTTGCCGATACAGAAACACCTGTGTCAGCAGCCCTGAAACTCGGAGGGTCACCTTCATTTTTGCTTGAGAGCATGATCGGTGGTGAAAAGTGGGCCAGATACTCTTTTCTCGGCTCACGCCCATCAAGAATCATCAAAGGTTGGGATAAGAAAATAGAGATTAAGGATACAAAAGCCGGCATTCAAAGACATGAAGCAGAAAATCCGTTCGAGATCGTTAAAAAAGAGATTGCAGCCTATAAACCTGTTGATGTGCCTGGATTACCAAGATTTTACGGCGGGCTCGTCGGCTATATCGGCTATGACATGGTAAGGTTTTTTGAAAACATCCCATATGAAAAAAAGCCGGGCCTCAAGATTCCTGACATGTTCCTTATGGTTACGGATACCGTAATGATCTTTGATAATCTCAAAGGAAAGATCAAGGTTGTCTCAAATGCACATATTGACAATAAATCTCCTGAGGAAGCGTACGCTGATGCAGAAGAGAAAATAGAGACAATCATCACAAACCTGAAAAAATCGAGACCTGTAAGGAGGAGACAGAGAGGCAGGAAAGATCAAGATTTATCGTTTGCAACAATCAAGCATTCCAGGCAACGTCCGTCACTTTCCGGTTATGCATCCTCTTTTACCGGGAAAGATGAATTTGAGGAAGCTGTGTTGAAGTGCAAGGAATACATCATGGCAGGAGATATCATTCAGGCTGTTCTGTCTCAGAGATTTGAGAGGGAGTCTGATATAAATCCATTCAACATATACAGGGCGTTACGGGTCATCAATCCGTCACCATACATGTACTACATTGATATGGGTGACGCCAAACTCGTTGGTTCTTCTCCTGAGATACTGGTGAGACTTGAAGGGAGGAAGATTCTCCTGAGACCTATCGCCGGGACACGGAGGAGGGGTGAGACAGAGGAAGAAGACCGGTCTCTTGAAGAGGAATTAAAGAACGACCCAAAAGAGATAGCAGAACATATCATGCTCGTTGATCTCGGGAGGAATGACGTGGGGCGGGTTGCGGAGACCGGTTCGGTAAAAGTCACGGAATTGATGAATGTCGAAAAATACAGTCATGTTATGCACCTTGTATCCAATGTTGAGGGTACCCTGAAAAAAGGATTGGATGCTTTTGACGTTCTAAGGGCATGCTTTCCCGCAGGCACAGTCACGGGAGCTCCGAAGGTGAGGGCAATGGAAATCATTGAAGAGCTTGAACCAATAAGAAGGGGACCCTATGCGGGTGCGGTCGGGTATCTCAGTTATTCAGGGAATATGGATACCTGTATCACAATCAGAACACTTATCATAAAAGGCAATAAGGTGTATGTTCAGGCTGGAGCAGGTATCGTTGCAGATTCGGTGCCTGAAAAAGAATACACAGAGACAGTGAACAAAGCGATGGGGATGATGAAGGCGGTCGAAATGGCAGAAAAGGAATTGGAGTAATTGCATGTTATTGATGATCGACAATTATGATTCCTTTACCTATAATCTCGTTCAGTATTTGGGCGAGCTTGGTGAGGATATAAAGGTATTCAGAAATAATAAAATTACCATTCAGGAAATAGAACGATTAACCCCTCATAGGATTGTTATTTCACCAGGGCCCTGTACTCCTAAGGAGGCCGGTATTTCAGTGGATGTGATTAAACATTTCGCGGGGAAGATCCCTATCCTCGGTGTATGTCTCGGTCATCAATCAATAGGTGCTGCCTTTGGAGGGGATATTATCAGGGCACCGAGGCTTATGCATGGAAAGACGTCCCTGATTTACCATGACGGGAAAACGATTTTTTCGGGGCTCCCCAATCCCTTTGAAGCCACCAGATATCACTCGCTTTTGATAAAAAAGGAGACACTCCCTGCTTGTCTTGAAATAACAGCATGGACGGATATGGATGAGATAATGGGAGTGAGACATAGAGAGGTTGTTCTTGAAGGTGTTCAATTCCATCCCGAATCCATTCTTACCGCGGTAGGGAAAGACCTATTGAGGAATTTTCTGAAATTAAGGACTTTATAGGAAAACTGCTTGATAAAAGAAGCGATTAACATGGTCATTAACCATATCGGTCTTACAGAGGCCGAGACTGCTGAATGCATGCAGGAGATTATGGAGGGGAAGGCTACGGATGCCCAGATAGGAGCATTTCTTGCAGCACTCAGGATGAAAGGCGAGACCGTAGAGGAAATAACAGGGGCAGCCAGGATTATGCGACGGAAGGCGACTGCTATTCAGGCACCGGATAAGGTTCTCGACACGTGCGGGACTGGTGGAGATATGGCATACACATTCAATATCTCTACGACAACGGCCCTTGTCGTTGCAGGAGCAGGAGTACCGGTTGCAAAGCATGGAAACCGCTCTGTTTCAAGCCAGTCCGGCAGTGCCGATGTCCTCGAGGCCCTTGGCATCAAAATAGATCTTCCCCCTGAAAAGGTAGAAAAATGTCTCTTCGAGACAGGCTTTGGCTTTCTGTTTGCTCCATTGTTTCATCCGGCAATGAAATATGCCATAGGCCCCCGCCGTGAGTTAGGGGTAAGGACCATCTTCAATATCCTTGGTCCGATAACGAACCCTGCAGGTGCAAAAAGGCAGATTCTTGGTGTATTCGCAGGGAAACTGACCGAGACACTTGCCCGGGTTCTGGGAAATCTTGGAGCAATAGACGCGATGGTTGTGCACGGTGATGACGGGCTCGATGAGGTCAGTATATCGGGTACAACAAATGTCTCACGTTATAAGGACGATCAAGTAGAAAATTTTCCTATTGAGCCGGAAGATTTTGGAATCCGGAGAAGCAGCATTGAACAAATCCGTGGCGGCAGTAAAGAAGAGAATGCCGCGATTACTCTCTCTCTTCTTCGGGGTGAAAAAGGACCGAAACGTGATATTGTTCTCATGAACTCGGCGCTTGCACTTGTCATTGCCGAGAAAACCGGTGATTTCAGCACAGCGTTCAGCATTGCTGCTGACTCTATTGATTCGGGCAGGGCATTGAAAAAACTTGAAGAAGTAAAGAGGGTGAGCAATGCCCTCTGATTTGCGGTTTGCACAGGATACAGGAGGGGGATTTGATAGTTAGGGTAGGTGTTATTGGTGTCGGGTATCTTGGACAACACCACGCGAGGATATATTCGGAAATAGAAGGGGCTGAGCTTATTGGTGTTGCAGATATTCACAGGGAAAAGGCAGAAACAATCGCGGGGAAGTACCACTGTAAGGCAATGTATGATTACAGAGATATGCTCGATAATGTTGATGTGCTGAGTATTGTCACCCCAACAACAACACATTATCCCATAGCCCTCGATTGCCTGAAGTCGGGCAAAGATATCCTTATAGAGAAACCGATAACTGTTACTGTTGAAGAGGCCGATCACCTGATAAGAGAATCAGAGAATTCCGGCTGTATTATTCAGGTCGGACATCTTGAACGGTATAATCCTGCTATTCTTGCAGCAACAGATTTTTTTAAAGCGCCGGTCTTTATTGAATCAGAAAGGCTGTCACCCTTTCTGGGGAGAGGAACAGATGTTGATGTCACTCTCGATCTCATGATCCATGATATTGATATCATTCTGAGTCTGATCGATAAGCCGGTAAAGGAGATAAGGGCAGTTGGCGCTAAGGTGCTGAGCGATAAACTTGATGTCGCGAAGGCCTGGATTGAATTCGAAAATGGCTGTACTGCCCTCGCAACGGTCAGCCGTCTGTCCCCAGAAAAGCAGAGAAGGCTCAAGGTATCCCAGGAAGATTCCTATATAACGATCGATTACCAGAACTCGGAGATAAAGCGGTATTTTAAGAATGAAAAAGGTATATCCTTTGATATTATCAAACCGGAGAAAAAGGAGCCCCTCAAAGAGGAGCTGAAGGATTTTATCCACTGCGTACAGGAGCGAAAGAAACCGCGGGTTTCAGCTATCGAAGGAAGGAATGCGCTGAAGGTGGTCATGGAGATCACTGAGAAAATCAAGCTTTAAAGGATATTCTATGGTTCCAATGGTTGATTTAAAGAGACAATTTCAGGAAATTAAAGGTGAGATAATTCATATTCTGACCGAAATTCTTGAGAGTAGTCATTACGTACTCGGCCCCAAAGTATCTGCATTCGAAAAAAAGGTGGCTGAGTTTCATGGATTGAGAGAGGCGATAGGCGTTGCATCAGGGACAGATGCCCTCCATCTTGCCATTGATGCCCTGGGAATTGGTGAAGGAGATGAAGTCATCACAACCCCTTTTACGTTCTTTGCCACAGCAGAGGCTATCCTTTACACGGGCGCCACACCGGTTTTTGTCGATGTCCAACCCGATACTCTGAATATCGATCCGGAACAGATACCTGCGCATGTTACGTCAAGGACAAAGGCGATTTTGCCCGTACATCTCTTCGGGCATCCCTGTGATATGAACAAGATTCTGAGGATAGCGAAAAAGCACAGGCTGAAAGTGATCGAAGATTGCGCACAGGCCTTTGGTGCCAGGTTAAACAGCCGGACAGTCGGAAGTATCGGCGATGCAGGTTGTTTCAGTTTTTATCCCAGCAAAAACCTCGGCGGATATGGTGACGGTGGCATGGTAACAATAAATAACCCCCGGTTAGCGGCTTTGATACGGGAACTGAGGAACCATGGCGCAAGAGGTTCTTACAGGCACAAAAGGGTCGGTTATAACAGCAGGCTGGACGAGCTACAGGCAGGGATTCTGCTCGTAAAATTCAAGTATATCGATGAATATAACAAGCAGAGAAGGCGGAAAGCTCATTTGTATAACACCCTCCTGCGGAATACGGTACAGTGCCCTGTTGAAAAGGAAGGTGCCTATCACGTTTATCATCAGTACACGATCACAAGCCGGAAGAGAGACAGGATACGGCAGACATTAAAAGAAAACGGGATATCTTCAGTAGTTTACTATCCTGTTCCATTACATCTGCAGGAGGCAATGAAATTCTTAGGATACCGTAAGGGAGACTTTCCCGTAGCAGAGAAAGCAGCCCGGGAAGTCCTCTCTTTGCCCATGTTTCCGGAGCTTGAAGAGTCTGCAATAGAGAAGATCGCCGGAATAATCAAGAGCATTGTCTGATGGAACTATGATAGCAAGCCCGCCTAATTATTGTTCCGGGCAATAATCAATGATCACCGTTATGATTCTCGCAGGTGAGAGCTCCGGTGAATTGTACGGCTCACTCCTCGCAAAAGCATTAAAGAAAAAATGGCCGGATGTCCATATTATTGGTATGGGAGGAAGCAGGATGCGGGAGGCAGGGGTGGAACTCATCGCTCATATATCCGATGCCTTTGGACTCCTTGAGGCAGTTTCCTCGCTGAGCAAAATCAAAACCGCATTGAAAAATGCCCGTGAAGCATTAAGAAAATTCAGGCCTCAGGTTCTTATCCCAATTGATTATCCTGATTTCAATCTGAAAGTTGCTGCGATGGCAAAACCCCTTGGCGTCAAAATCCTCTATTATGTCAGTCCGCAAGTGTGGGCATGGCGCAAAGGCAGGATAAGAAAGATTGCCGGCCTGGTGGACAGAATGACGGTTATTCTGCCATTCGAGGAGAAGATATATACGGATGTTGGTGTGGAATGTGAATTTGTAGGCCATCCGGTTCTTGAGGAGATAGAGGAAGTATTAAAGTCGGCATTCGGTGGTCAACAGTCAACAGGCAGCGATAAGACTTCTTTCGGATTACCAAATATCACGATAAATCCTGAACTTAAGGCACACTTTAAGAATATCCTTGGTCTTAATCCACAGCAACCTCTTTTATCTATTCTCCCCGGCAGCAGGCCAAGTGAACTGAACAGACACTTTCCTTTGCTTGTTGATATGATACGACATTTCAAGCGTGATCCTGAGATAGCATCAGCCGGGCACTATCAGTTCTGCATT